>Ga0265298_10000646_pt1 | contig 50981 bp, 82 predicted proteins | sample AusTroGonzalo_MG_3_FD_193486 | JGI IMG/M metagenome (GOLD analysis project Ga0265298, IMG submission 193486) | Bovine rumen microbial communities from tropical cattle in Woodstock, Queensland, Australia - Gonzalo_01 | ecosystem: Host-associated > Mammals > Digestive system > Stomach > Rumen ...
CTGCATTTCTTGAGTGGATACACTGGTGCCACCTTGATTGACAGGGAAACCTTCGCCGCCACCTTGCGGACCACCCTGCTTATTGCTTGGGAAACCTTCGATGCCACCCTGTTGACCGCCCTGCTTACCGCCTTGCGGACCGCCTTGTGGACCGCCTTGCTTACCACCTAGACCGCCAGGGAATCCTTCGTCTTCCCATTCGCTTCCGTCACCATCGTCGCCACCATATTGACCACCCTGCTGACCACCCTGTTTGCCACCTTTCTGGCCACCTTGACCTCCAGGGAATCCTTCGTCTTCCCATTCGCCTTCGTCACCATCGTCGCCACCATATTGACCACCCTGTTGACCACCTTGCTTTCCGCCTTTATGGCCACCTTTCTGGCCACCTTGACTGCCAGGGAATCCTTCGTCACCACCTTGGTCGTCACCATCGTCGCCACCTTGTTGGCCACCCTGTTTGCCACCTTGTTTTCCACCTTTCTGGCCACCTTGACCTCCAGGGAATCCTTCGTCACCACCTTGGTCGTCACCATCGTCGCCACCTTGTTGGCCACCCTGCTTACCGCCTTTCTGGCCACCTTTCTGGCCACCTTGACTGCCAGGGAATCCTTCGTCACCATCTTGGTCGCCACCTTGTTCGCCACCTTGCTGACCGCCTTGCTTGCCGCCCTGTTTGCCGTCTTGCTTTCCGCCTTGGTCGCTACCGTCGTCGCCACCTTGTTGGCCACCTTCTTCCATAGCTTTGTTAAAGGCTTCCTGCATCTTCTTGGTGCCTTCCTGAATCTTGCTGTTACCCTCTTTCATCTTGTTGACACCATTCTGCATTTGCTTGGTGTCTCCGTTCTGAGCGCCCTCAGCATATTCATTAGCACCTTCTTCAAGTTTTTGTGCGCCCTCTTCGATGGTTTTCTGAGCATTTTTCGCATCTTGGCTATTGCCACATGCCTTAGCACATTGTGCAGCTGCGTTACGAGCATTCTGTGCAGACTTGGAAGCCTGTTGTTTTACAGCTTCTCCATTATCAGCACCTTGTCCAGAAGAGCCTTGCTGACCAGAACCAATGTCGGAACCCTGTTGTCCAGCAGAGTTTGCTGATTCGGAAGCCTGCTGACAATTTGACGAACCAGATTCCATCGCCTTTTCGCCATCAGCTGACTTTGCACCGCTTGCTTTCATCGCCTGCTGCATTTGCTGTTTTGCATTCTGAATGTCTTGTGCAGCGGTTTGCATATTTTGTGCAGCGGTTTCCATGCCCTGCTGGTCTCCGCTCTCTGCTGCATTTTTATATTCGCTTGCAGCTTTCATCATCTTCGCCGATGCCTGCATCATCTGTCTTCCAGCCAACTGACCTGCCTTGGAATTACATGCCCTTGCACAAGCAGCAGCACCCCTTTGAGCTTCCTTTGCAGCTTCCGTAGCCTGCTGAGCAATCTCCTGAGGATTCTGTTGACCCCCTTGCTGTCCAGACTGTTGACCGCCTTGTTGCTGACCAGACTGCTGCTGGCCACCTTGTTGCTGACCCTGAGATTGATTTTGCTGACGGACAGAACCCCATTGGCTGGATTGCTGGCTACCACCCTGCTGTCCTTGCTGTTGCTTTGCCTGTTGCATGGCCTGTTGTTGTGCCTGAGACATGGCACCCGCCATTGCCTGTGGCATAGACTGAGGAGATTTTCCTCCCATAGCAATAGCTAGATACTTTCTGATTGTTTCTAAGTTCCAGTCGTCATCAGTAAACTCGGGTTTCTCTATCGTATATTGTCCTGACGGGTCGTTTGGGTCCTGCACAGCCGTGGTATTCAGGTTTACAAAAGCCTGCATAGTGGGACCCATATACTCTGGCCACTCAAACTGTTGTTCCAATGCGCTAATAGCTGAATTGAATGCTGCATTGTTTCCTTTTATCGTGTTAAATATACCTGAATGAGCCATCATGATTTGTACGGCTTTGGTATGTGAGAAACCTTCTGTACCATTACGGTAATCATAGTAGCCACACTTTATGGCAAGGCCAATCGTGGCAATGATAGCATAGAATGTACCGAAGTCGGCTTCTTTCACCAGCCTGTGAACAAATGCTGGGTTGTAGACAATACATCCGTTGTCGATGTTCTCACCGTAGTTCGACACAAGGGCGATTGTCTTTGTCTCACCGTTCAGTGCGGGTTCCCAAGTGAAGTTGGTAATGACTGGAACGAATATCGACACGGGATTGTTGGGATTTTCGGTCACCGACTCCTTCAATACCCTAAGGTCTGCCTCGTACTGTTCCTTTGAAAGTTCTTGTGAATTGGGCTTAATATCACTCATTTTATTCCTCATTAAGTTAACTACAGTTTATACCAACGTGCGGCATACGGCGGCTACGTTGGTGATGTATTTCTTGACAATTTCTACGACGGCATCCTCGCATTCAGGAACCTGAATTTCGGGAATGAATGATTCGTACGAGTCTTCTCCGAGAATAAATGACTCGTCAAGTCCCTTCAAAATGAGGTCTTTTTGGTAAATTTCCGAAGCAACGGCACGTTTTACGAACTTCAACTTTCCGCTTCGGCTCATCATCGGGAGGAACAGCGTGAGATTCTTAACGAAAGTGCCCGTCGAATCCGATGTAAACGTGTCCATGTAGAGGATTTCGTTTCCGCCACGGTCGAAATACTTTGCTGGGACGTGCTTTTCCGTAAGGCACATTGCGTAGCCAGCCTCTCCCTCGAAGTATTTCTTTTCGGTCCACTTGCCGTTCTTCAACGGCATCGTAGTACCCATGTCAAACCCAGCTTTCACTGGGTCGTTTTCCAGCCCGCAATCCTTGCAGAGCTTCAAGATTTTAGTAACTAGCATATTCTACCTATCTTGGATTTTTACTGAATAATCTGCATTTTCGGCATGGTTTTCAAGCTTGCGAAAGATGTTCTTCACGTCGATAAGGAGTTCGACATCGTTAGCCTGCATCATGCGGAACAGCTTGATTGACTCGTCCCTGAGGAAGCCGAGCTTTTCGAGAACTTCCTTCTTGTAAACCGAAAAATCAAGCGTTTTGAGAACGGAAAGCAGTTCGTCGATGTCCTCGAACACAACGCACTGCCCATTTTCGAGCGAAACCACGAGGTCAATCCTGTTGACGTGCGGGGTGTATGAAAAAGTGTATGCAAGCTCGATTACGAATGTGGAGCCCTCGGCGAGTTTTACATCCCCGATGGTCCCAGCCTTGTTCAGGACATACTTTTCGCCAAGGGGTATAATCTTGTCACACTTTTCTCTGTACTCGTTGTAGAGCCTGTTGTAGGTCTCCGTGGGGATTATCCCTTCCTCGTTACGAAACTTGGATACGTCCATCACGCCCCCCGAAACTGGTTGATGATTGCCTCCGCTTCCGAAAGAGGGGTGCTGATGGCATCTACATGCTTGTCGCCTTCCTTGAATCCAAGGTCTACACCGCAAATTAAATCATTTTGTTCAGAACCAATTCGTTTGAGCAGGTATTCTACCTTGTCTGTCACTTCCTTGTGTTCCAACTTCAAGTTATTGTACTTTTCAACCAGATTGTTAAACCTTGCTGAAAGTTCGTTGAGGCTTGTAAGAGTGTGGCTAGCGTTCATCTCGGCGGTTTCAGCACGGTTTCTGAAATCTAGGATGTTCTGTTGCAAACGCTTGATTGTCTCACGGGCTTCCTTCAAGTCCTTGTCCTTCAGGTTAAGCTCGTTGTACAGCTCGTTGATTTTGTTGGCCATTTCCTGATTGCCGTTAGGAACAGATTGTTCTTGCTTGGGTGCAATGACATCGTTCGGGTTCAATCTCGGCCTGTTCTGTACAGGAGTGAACAGGAATCCCGCAGGAACTCCGCCACGGGGCGGCTGAATGGAGCTGACCGAGTAATTCTCGTCGTCAATCCCGAAAATTTCCCTCAATGCCGCAGTCAAAATGGCATCATCATTATTTTGCATAAAATACCTCAGTTATTACGCAATTAAAATACATTATTCGGGTCTGGGTCGAGCAATTTCTTGTTCAAAACTGCAAAGAAAATGTCGATTGTTTCCCTTTCGTCCTGTACTGCAAAAACCAAGCCCGCCTTGGGCCGAGCGTCGAATGAAAATTCACCTTCCTTGTAGTGGGTGTGACCAATCTGTTCGACATGTCCTGCAAAGAATATGCCGTGCTTCTGGTCCACATTAAACTTAATTTTTACGATGTTGAAACGGTGGATGAACACGTACAGGACTTCGTTTTGACCGCAGTCCTCCGTCTTTGTATGCAGGAAGGTAAGTCCGATTGTACGGGCTTCCTGAATCATCCAAGTTTCTTCTGGTATAATAGGTGTACGCTTGTTGTCTTCTTTACTCATAAATTTAGTGCAACGTCTCCCACCCGTCATTAAACAGGTGGGAGATGTGCTCTCCTGTTTTAAATACTAGGTATGCTTAGCAGCTTGCTTCATGAAGTTGGTGTGTATTGCGTACACCGTCTTCATGTCGCCCTGCTGGAACGCTGTCACAGCATCCTTCGCTTCACGGAGGACTGCGACGATGCGGGAGAAGTATTCGTTGTCATGACGTTTCTTCATGCATCCAGCGCTCTCCTTGAGACGGCTCATCTCGTGGCGGATTTCCGTCTGGGTCTTGCACTTGCTGATGACCCGTTCGAGATGTCGTGCGGCACGGAGGTTAATCTTGCCGAGGTCGCTGTTAACGTCACATCCGACAGTCCTGTGGGACCGTTCGGCAATCCTTTTCATGTATGCTTCGTTTTTCATTTTAGCATCCTTTGTATTGGGTGAACCGCATTATTCAGCAACTTCTCGGCGTGCTGGCTGTGCGGAATCAGCTTGGCCGTTCAAAAGTTAGCAAGTATCTTATCCGCCTTTAACTGTCTTATTTTACGCTGCATCGTCAGCATGTCGATAACGAATGTCCTGAACCCAGGCTTCACATCGTTTATCGACACAGAACTGACCGTAACCGTGCTGTTGATACGGTTTAACATCGGGTTTCTGGCATATTTCTCATAGAACTCCACAACGAAACTGGACTGCGGAGTATCATCCAATTTGTCCAAATTGATGCTGCTGTTAAATGGACTGCTGTCGTTGATAGACAGGCTGTTCAGCTCATCGACACCGTAGAACGGGTATAGACGAAGGGTTGTCTCGGTAAGCATCGCCACGCATATCTTGGACATTTGCGGAAGAAGCGATGCGTCGTCAAAGTCTGATGCACACGAGAAATAATATGCGCTGGAGCTGGCCTCATTCCACGTCCGAACGACGCTCTTGGAGAGCCCGCAACCTTGCAGCATCCTGTCTATCTCGTCGAATGTCATGCGAGTATAGTCCTCTTTATCACATCGGAAACATCTATGATTCCATACGGTTTCGCATCCCCCTCGGCAGGAATGTGGCATATCCACATCGCCCCGACTTTCAGGGGAGTGTTCAGCTCCAGTATCGCCTTGTACATGCTCAACTGGATGCAGTAGTGATGATAGTTTATGTCATAGAAGTTTTCGAACGGGGCGTACATGTTCGTAGTGTACGGTTTCGGTTCAAAATCAAGGTGGGAATTGGTCTTCCAGTCACCGATTACAAGCTTGTCCGATTCCTTGTCGTAAAGGAGGATATCCATCGTTCCGCAAATCAGGTGCTTCTTGTCATATACGGGAAGTTCAGTCCTGATTGGAACATAGCGTTCTGACAATTTTGTAAACAAAGCTTTACATTTAGGGATGCGACGGTCGAAATCTGCCTGAATATCGTCGTATTTGTAACGTTTTTTAAACTTATGATAATACGACTTTCGTGCCCACAGGTTTTCCATCACGCTGTGGACTTCATGGCCGATATCCTTCCCGTAGTTGTTCTTGTCGTGCCACATATCTAGCACTTCTTTCGGTGTCACGACCCGTTTGAGTTCCCTAGTCATTTTCGCTGCCGTGTGGGGTGCGACTTCCTTTTCCTTGAACTCGTCGTGATACTCTTCAATTACGGTAGAAACGGACTTGTACACGTTACCCTCAGAATCGGTGTAACGGTGACCTTCATCCTCAAAATAGATATCTCGGAACGAACTCCAGAGAATATCGTTTAATTCATATAAGTTAGGAACCTTTTTAGTCATGAGTTTCCCTTTTTGTGGAAAGATACAAAAAAAGTTCCAGATTGTCAACTATGGGCTCAAAAAAGTTATAAACTATTTTCAGTTAAGCATTGAGTACAGTTATGAACAATAAACAGCTATTTGAGCAGTCCGCCAGAAAGATTCTTTCTGCGAATCAGCTCGAAGGGGTCATGAGACTCCATACAGCCCTGTTCGAGTGCGGCGACCCAGAACAGATGGCAGAAACCGTGGCAGACGCTGTAAAGGACGCAGTTGACGATGTGGTTGACACGGCTGCCGACCAGCAGGTTTCGGACGACATCGAAAACGCCCCGTCAGTAACAATCAGTCCCGAAGACAAGGAGCGTTTGACCGCACTGTTTTCCGACATGAGCGATGACGATAAAGCAATCTTCGTTGAAAGCCTTGACGACACGCAGGCCCAAATCCTTACGGAAGGTCTCGGAGCTTGGGCAGGAAAATGGGGAAAGTCATTGCTAAAACTGCTTACTAAGGAAGGCCGCAAAGCACATAGGCTAGACAAGTTCGGCAGGCTCGCATCAAAGGATGCCGACATGACGAGCAGGCTCGACAGAATCATGAACCTTGACCCAGCCTCCCTCAGCAAGAGGAATGCAAAGGACGCAAGCAAGCTGTTCAAGCAAAGGGATAAAGTCGAACGCAAGATGAACAACCTGATGTACACGGCATCTAAGGATGCAAAAGAATACGAAAAGATGCAGAAGCTAGGCTTGAAGAAAGGTTCCCGCAATTTCAACGTTGATGTTTTTCAAAAGGAAAAGGACAACTTGATGGAGCCGCTGAATAGAGACCTCAAAGCGGCTAAGGCCAAATTAAAGCAGGACCAACAGGCTTTGAATCCGAAAGACCCAGATTATTTGAGCAAGTTCCGTCAAGCCCGCATTGATTACGAAAACACGTGCGAAAACCTCACGAAGGCATTTGAGGCGAAGAACGGAAAGAAGCTCAACGACCTCAACTATAAAATCCGCATGGCCAAGGAAGAAGGCCGCTACGGTGCATACGGCCCTGCTGCGACCAACAGTGCAACCGTCAACAACGGTGCCGCAACTGCTGGACGCAATGGAAGGAACAACCCGTTCAACCAGAGTACAGCAAAGCCTGGAAAGGGCGGGGCTGCACCTCAGGTAAATCCGTTCCCTGATGGATTCGACCCGAGAATGTTCACTCCTAGCATGTGGAAAATGTTCACAAGAAGGTTCTCCACGATGGGTAAAATCTCGACTGCACTTATCGGTGCATGGCATGCCGTCAAACTCGCATTTGCTGGCGGAGTCATCGGCGCTCTTACATACGGTGGTTACAAGCTGTACGACTTCTTCACCAGACCAAACGAAATCGACATCGACTGGGCCGATGGTGGCGACACCAAGTCAACCTTGCTCAAAGCTCTTGCAGTCCTCGCTGGCGGTGCTGGCGGAAATATCGCAGCACGTCTACTTGGTTTTAACGGAACTGCTGGAAAGACCGTCGGTACATTGGCAGGCGCCCTCCTTGTCGCCTACTTCATGTTCCTGAACGGCGGTGACGAGGACAATGCGAAGGAAATGCTTCAAGAATACAGCAACGCTTCCGATGAAGACAGAGAACTAATCAACGAAGCTCTGGAAATTCCTGAGTATGCAGAAGCGTTGAAGAAAATGTATCTTGAAAATGCGGAACAATAAAGTTTAAAGGAGAATGCTATGAACAGTATGCAGAAATACGATAAGGCTCTTATGGAAGGTGTGGACAGTCCAAAGAGGATGGCCAAGAAGCGCATGAAGGCATTTATTGAGGCAGCCTGCAAGGTTGCTCCCCGTGCGATTGTCGAGGCTGTCGTTACTGCCCACAACGCCCTGTTTGAATATTCATTCGGCAGAACGCCGAATGGAGTTCGTTACGTGACGGGTGTCGGTGCATCTGACCCGAGAAAGACAAACAACTGGGGTCACCAGACAATCTACAACGGTAACGACTTGGTAAGAACAAATTCCCGAGTGAAGCCGCCTACATCTGGTGGAACCAACTGGCACTTGCAAAGTAACACAGGAACCGCCGCATACAAGCAGTATGACGACGTTCACACGTACCAGACACGTCCAAGGATTGACACTCGTGAGTATCAACCCGCTTATGAAATTAGAGGTGTAGACCCGTGGGAACGGAAAAACTACAGTTCGGCACCGCAGCCACATCTTCCTCCTCCGCCAAAGGTTGAGCCTCCTCCGATGCCAGCTCCGCAGCCAGTACGCCAGCAGCTTCCGCCTCCGCCACAGTGTGAACCGCCGAAGGTTGAATGCCCGCCTGTATGTCCTGCCCCAGCAGAACAAAACATCGGAACGCCGATTGAAAAGAAGCCAGCCCCTGCACAGAAGAAACCGAAGCCAAGCTACAAATGGAATGAGAAGGATTTCCGTCCGATACAGGGAGAAAAATGCGACCCGAATTACGACTTCACCATCAACCTCGTTTCATACAACAAGGACGACCGTGATTCAGCAATGGCAAAGGCAAGGTTCCTTTCACAGACGAAGAATATCCCTGGTGTGTACACATACCAGTTCGACGGCCTTGCACAGAATACCAGCCGTGAAGACGTATGGCGTGTTCGTATCGGCTTCTTCAAGTCAAAGGCTGCTGCCCGTGCCTATTTCATCAAGTATGTTCGCCCCATTGTTGGAGACCAGTTCCACTGGTGGGTTGGAACCTGCTCTGGCGACAAGGGAGACAAGTCCAAGAAGGGAACATTCATGCTAGGTAAGGACATTACCAAGAACGACTGCGTTGACACAAGTGCAGCAAAGGGTGGTTCTGACAAGCAGGAACAGAAAACTGAACCCGCTAAGACCGAGAAGAAATCCTTCATGGATTTTGCCGATGAAAAATAAGGAGTGAACTATGGAAAAGAAGTATATCATCGTTACCAAGAAAGACGGAAAGCCGATTGACGACAAGCAGTACACAAAAGAGGAGTTCAGCAAGAAGGCTTACGAACTCATGAAGGCAAGTGGACTTGACAGGGAAACAATGGACAAGACCTACGACTACAAGGAAGTGTCCGAAGGCGGCGTGTCCACCGAGCAGAACACTGGCGCTCCACAAGCAGCCAACGACGAGTTCAACTCGAAGGAAGATACCAGCGGTAAGTACGAGTTCTCCACAAAGAACGACGTACATAAGGCAAACATCACCAACGATGTAAAGGGATGGAACTCAGTCCTAGACAAGTTGGAGAACTTGCCCGAAGATACCGCAAATCTGGTCAACGAACATAAGAAGGAGCTTGAACTGATTGAAGGCAAGAAAGTTAGAGACGACGTGAAGAAAAATGCAATCCGTGTCTTGTACCTGTACAACGAGTTCATGAAGTTCTACGACGAGTGCGTGAACGGCAATTTGCCGACACAGCTTGTCGCATACCTCAGGGTAGGTAGATGGAAAATCTCCGAAGAAGTTCTTGACACAATCAAGAAGGACATGGGAAGCATCATTAGCGACATGCTCAGTGACCTCCGTGATTGCACTCAGGATTCCGACCCAGAAGACGCTGTGGAAGAATTCTATGACGAAATCGGTGATTTCGACGAAGAAATCAAAAACCTCCACAACCTTCTCGAAGACTTGTCCGACGAAGATGGCTTTGCTCGCCAAGCTGCTGAAACTGACGACGAGTTCGCCAAGTTCTGCGGAGGCAAGCCTACTGGCGAAATGCTGTCCAAGTACCTGATGGGCATTGCCACAAAGAAGTACCATCTTGTAAGAATCAAGCTGAACGCCAACGACCAGAACAGCATCCCGACCTGGTGGAACCCTGAAAAGCAGGCATCAATCAACGTAAGGTTGAGCGATAATGAAGAAGACTATCTCAACTTGAAGAACAAGAAGATTCTTGACACCGAAGACCAAAAGAAAGTTGACGAAATCAAGAATAAGTTCATGAAAGGCGGAATGTCGCAGAAGGACGCTCAAAACGAAATCAACGAAATCGTAAAGGCCCAGAGAGACAAGATAAAGACCTCTCTCAAAATCTTCTTCGGATTCATGGGCATTAACGACCCGCAAACAATGAACCAGTTCGCAGGTGGCCTGAAACGCCTCGACGAGACCGAGTACAAGAACAACTGGATTAAGCTCATCGAGAACTACAAGGAAGCGATGAAGAAGAACATCGAAAAGTTCAAGCAGGCCCACTCCAACGACATGTCAGCCGAGGACCGTGACGACTGTGTTAACAAGCTAAGCGAACTTCTTGGAATTGGCGACAAGATGCTCGAAGCCGCTAACAACAGCAATAGCACAGAGCTGCTGTCACACGCAACCCAAATCTGCACATGCATCGCAGAGGTTCAGAAAAAGACAGCCGAAGCGAAGAAGGCGTTCGGCGGAGCATAACTCTACTTAACTCAATGCAACAAAGAAGCGGTCCGAAAGGGCCGCCTCTTTTGTTAGTTAGGGAAATCGGTTTCAAAATAGATTTCCTCTAAGCGTTCGTTCGGTTCTGTACCGTCGTATTCAACCCGTACAGCATATATCGAAACAAACCTATCGAGCGTAAAAAAGAAACGCCTGACATCATCAGGGATGTTTCTTCCCATCGACTCCTTTATAATAGGGCTGAACGACGCCTCCATGAACGGGTCTTCGGCGGTATGCCCAGTGCCCTTGTACTTGATGTAGACCGTCGGGTGCTTGTCACGATACTGCCATGCGATTTCGCCAACAGCTATCTTGCCGAAGAACGACTGGTTATACTCTGGATATTTTGCGTGTCTCATTTCACCTCCTTAGAACAGGTCGCACATATCTTCGGTCTGGTCTTCCTCGATGTGTTCGCCCCAACCGACTGCCTTGAAAAGACGGCCAAGGATGTTGGAAACGGTCACATTCCAGTGTCCTTCCCAGTCTGGTGTAAACAGTTTGAGCAACTGAGGCGGAACTGTATCGCCAGTATAAGCGATAGAGGTGATGCCGAACGGGTTGTCACAAACCTTGATGTACTTCATCTTGTCGCCAGCATGGATAGGCTCGTATGGCTTCTTCATGAGTTCCTTGTCGTTCAAGATAAGGTAATTCCATACAGATGCAGCCTTTCTACGCCAGTCGATTTTCTTCAACTCTTCCTTCGGGAAGTTAAGCATTTCCAAATACTCAGGCGGCTCTTCCTTAACGCCAGACGGGCAGGAAATGTCGAGGTACGACTGGTCCATAATCTTCTGGGTGTATTCATTCTTGATTTCGACAACACGCTTACGGAGGGTTTCCCTATCCATCGTGTCCATCATGAGTTCCACCGTGTTCATCATACGTTCACGAGAGAACATGGTGGTGGACGAGCGCACGATTTCGAGACCAGTGATTGCGTAGTGCGGATGAATCGGGAGGTCTTCCTTCTTCATGTCGAGATAGACGATGTCTTCGTTGGATTCAGCCACGCAGATGTATTTCTTCTTTGCAGTCACAATGGTCTTGTAAATGCACTTCTCTCGTTTAAGGAACAATTCGTTAGAATGGTAGCCCCAAAGGTTAGCGTAGCTTTCCATGTAATCGTCAAGCTTCTCTTCGAGAATGGAAGCATCCAACATACGGCAGAAGTCTGTCAAACGATAACGGTTGAGGATGACACGATAACGCTTGTTGGAAATCATGCCGTCCTTGTACATAATCTGCAACTTGGTGAACTTGAACTTGCTGCCCTTGACTTCCTGAGGTTCCATGTTCTTCGGGTTATGGTAGACATCGGGGCAGTAGGTATGGGCCATGAGGGCGAAGTTCTTCTTGTAGGCCATCTCGTTGCCAGCGTCGAAGTCGTTCTTCTGTATAATCTGGTGACCGTCATATACGACAACCTGAACTTTCTTACCCTGATTCTTGCTGAACTCCTCGTAGATGTCGTCGAACTTTGCGTAGAAAGAGTCGGTATCACCGTGGGACATTCTTCGCTGCAGGATGTCGCCAGTGATGTCGTAACCCCATTCCGTAGCCTTTTCAACATCGTCGAAGTCCACATTCGCTTCGTTCCAGAAGATTTCGCCGCAGTAGTCGGGGTTAATCTTCGGGGAGTAACCGAACGTGTTAATGAACCTCTGGTCCTTAGACAGGTCGTTATTGATGTAGTCGGCAAGATGCTTACAAGTGTACTTGATGAGCCTCTGACCGTAAGCCGTAATGGATGCAGCATTGTCGATATCGTAGAATGCGAAGAACGGAGTACCGAGCAAGCCGTACAGGGAGTTACCGAGCACCTTGTACACCTTCTGCATCATGTCGTAGATTTCCATCAGTTCTTCGTTACCGTCCTTTTCGGCCTGCTTCTTCTTAATCTTCAGTTCGGCACGACCGTTGAACAGCTTTCTAGTAACCTGAGGAACGATACCTTCAACATCCTTGCGGTAGAACACCTGATATTGACCGTTGTGCGTCCACGGCGACCTGATGAGAACCTTCTTTTCCTCCTCGGTCAGCTCATAGTCGATAGGCTTGATAACCTTGGTTTCAGGGCTGATGTTAAATGTCATCATGATTGACGGATAAAGGCTTCGGTAGTCGTATGAAACCTCTATCTTGTAGAACCCAGGGACAGAATACACGAATGCACCTGGGTATTCCTCCTTTGCAGTAGGCCTGTAAACAGGGAACACCATGTGCTGCTTGTGAAGGTGGTTCAGAACGAAGCCCACCATCATCTTCTTGGATTCGAACACTGATGTAATCGGGACACGAGCCTCCGCAGATGACATGAGGGCAAGGTCGAACATCTTTTTCTTGTTCTGGATTTTTCTACACAGGTCACCGTCTATCACGTTATAGTAGCCGAACAGTGACGGTAAAGTTTTCCACGACAGGTATCCATCTGGAAGAGGCACCTTTTTCTCGCCCACTTCCTTTTCTGCGATGTAATCTAGTTTGTAGCTCGGCTCTTCGGAGAAAGTGTACTTCTTGTAGAGGAGGTAGAAGTCCATGACTTCCGTACCAGCAATATGAAGCTCTTTCTTCTTTTCGTCGAAGTAAGCCTTTTCGGTTCCTGCTGGCATTCTCGACATGAGCTTGAGAGGGATGCCCAGCTTCTTTGCACGGCGGTAAATGAACTCGGTATCGTATGCGAAGTTCCAACCAGAGAGGATATCTACGTTATGCTCCCTGATGTAGTTGAACGTGCCCGTCAAGAGTTCCGCTTCGGTTGCACACTTGACATAGGTACAGTTCAATTCCTTGTACTTTTCAAGGGTAGCCTCATCCACATCGAGCGTTCCGAACTGGACTGAATATTCGGCGAAGTTGAGGATGATGAGGTTAATCGGGTATTCGGCCAACCAAGGGACAGGAAACCTACCCTCGGTCGAGACTTCGATATCAAGGAAGCAAAGGTTCATGTCCTTGATTTTCGGCGGCTCGATGTCGTAGCCTTCGTACTGCTGTTGCAGGAAGCGGCATCGGGGGTCAATGTCAATCTCGTTGAAATGGTTTGCCGAACCCTGATACTGTCTCTTGATTTCCTTTTCTTCGTTATGTGAAAGGTAAAATTCGTAAACGTCGTTTCCGAAGATGTCCTTCATCCCGCATTCTACGGCCCCGTATTCACCAAGTCTGTTCGTATATGAACGGTGTCTGACTGGCAATACCTCGCTCGTGCCGTCCACATACCACATGTACATCTGGTCATTGACCGTATCGTGGTAAATCGTGGACCACATCTTCTTCTTTGGCAATTCTACTGTCTCGCTCATGCTGTACCTATTTAATTAACTATATTGCGAACAAGCTAACTATATCAAGATAAATATAACCACTCTTCCCCTAAAAGTCAAGGGTCTTTTTTAATGCAGCTCATAATCTCCTTGCAACGCATAATCCTTCGGCGGGGAACCCATTTCGGGGGGTTGCTCCCGTCAGCCGTGCATATCCACAGCATGTTGTCAACGGGGATTTCCCTCGGTTTCGGTATCTCGTCGAAAATCATGTCCGAAAAGATGATGATGCCCGAATACTTTCTCACAAGTTTATTATCCCTGAGCATGTCGAATACGCACTGCGGATTGGTTCCCCCACGCCCCGTCACGTCGAAGCTCTTGCGGGAACTACCTGGCTTGAAAGTAGCGGGAAGGGTGCATTTGCAGTCCCACCACGAAAAGTCTATCTTGGCCCCAGTTGCAATCTTGGCTATCAGACAGCCTGCATCGGACAGGTCTTCATCGGACATCGAACCCGAAGAGTCTGCAGCAAGGAGCAGATTGCAGTCGTAAACGGAACGATGACCGGGAAACAGCAGGTTGTAACGCCTGTTCTGCCTCGTCCTCGTCGATTCCGTGCGCTGTGAGACCACCGTGCCTACGAACGAACGGATGATGCGCCTGTGGTCAACGGGAGGCTTCTGTGCGGCCAGAATCTTCATCAGGATGTCACCAGCGCTCAGACCCCAGCTAGTACCCGCAAAGCCACCGTTTTCTTCCAGATGCTTCGTCTCGAAGGCGATGTCGCTCGCTATGGTCTCGTTCGGAGACCAGTTGTCCGAACGGGTCCCGTCACAGAAGTAGTCTTCTAGGGCTTCCTGCGGGGTTGCTGGCCCTTCGCTGTTCTCCCCCTCGCCATCGCCACTGTCCGAATATTCGTCGCCCTCACCGTCACCAGACTGGTTTGCAGCCCGTTCCATCCACATCGCCACCTTCTCGTGGTAATCGCAGTCGTCATCCCATTCCTTTCCAGTCTCGTTCTTGTACAGGAGCTTTCCCTGCTCGTAGTAGATGCTGGACTTGCTCTTGTCGAGAGCGTCAGGGAAAGATGTGCCCGTAAGGGTAAGGCATCCCCTAGCCATAGAGTAGCAGATGATGTCGCTCGACAGGAGGTTGAACCTGTTGTCAACGGCACGTTTCGTAACGTGGTGCAGGGCTATGCGGGAAGCCTCTATGTAGAGAATCTTCGCAAGGTCGCTCAGGTCCATCATCTCGGCCCAACGGCTGTTCACGACAAGGTAAAGGTGACCTGGCAGGTGTGCGTCAATCATCAGCGTTTTCGTCCTGTCATCCTCGACAAGAGGTTCCGCCATGTTGATGTAACACAGGGCGGGAGCGTTCACCGACCCCAGAATCGTCTTTGCCTGTTCTATCTTGTATAAAGCCGACATTAGTTAACCTGATTGAACTCGCTGAAACTTGCTTTCAGCATTTCCTTCTTTTCCGCCCCGACATGTTCCCTTAGGAGGGAAAGCCAGTTGCCCTTGTTCTCTGAAATCTGGAATACAAGGTGTATCAGGTGGAAGTTGTACATCTGCGCCCGTATCTCTGGCTGGACGGCAAAGTAGAAATACCAGAAGTTCAGGGACATTTCCTTCGACTGCTTTCCTTTATCGTACGCCTCGTCCATCTTTGCGATAACCCCGTCGCTCAACTTCGTAAGCTGCGGAACACTCATGCCGTCGATTATTGCCTTGTATTTCGCCCAATCGTTTTCCTTCGCTTTAAGAACCTTGTCAGCATCGAGGGTGTTGCCATTCTTCCTGAACCATTCAGTGAAGGTCTTGGCCATGTCAGGGCCAAGGGTAGAAGTTGCGTCTATCAGAAGGGTTTCCATGCCGCCCTCAACAGGGATTCCATAGGCATCGACATAATCCCCCGCCTTGTACGCATTGTCGAAAAGACGGGCGAAGTTTTCCCAAGAACGTGGGTTGGCGGTGTTTTCATCCTCGGAGTCAAGCTCGGTGTCATCCACATACAAAGCGTTGTTGTGACCCGAAATGAAACGGCAAATGATTTTGTTGATACCAGCGCTTTCAGCCCACTTGACCCAATAGTTTGCATCGACTTCGACACGGTAACGGGCGAAGCGGGTGAACAGCGCACGGTTAAGCGGCATGACTTGGTTGGAGTCAACATTGGACGGGTTGATAGCGAGGACAACACGGGAGCCTTCTGGGAGGGTAAACCCGTTGAACGACTGTTCGGGAGAACACAGCTTCATCAAGGCCGCAATGACTTCCCCCTTGGCCCTGTTGATTTCGTCGATGAATACCAGCTTTGGCTTGACTCCATCCATCCAGTCAGGTTTCGTATGATGGTGGACATGGTTCTCGATTTCAAGCAAGCCGATAAGGTCGCCAGAGTCGCCAGACTGGGAACAGTCCAGTACGACAAGCTCCAATTCCAGAATCCTTGCTAGCGAACGGCAGAACTGGGTCTTTCCAATACCAGGTGGTCCGATAAGCAAGGCAGGAGTCTTGCACCATAAACGAGTGATTCTCTTTTCAATAACACCAAACTGCATTCAAATATCCTTGACGGCCTGCTCCCGCCGTCGTCATTAAATTATCTTATTTTTCGGATTCTCGACAGGTTCAATCATGTAAGGGTTCACGACGACCCCGAAAACGGATGGTCTGACATAATACCGCTTGTCGATGAGAATAGGCTGGTCCGAACCGTGCTTGCACCATGTTATGTAACTCGATTGAATTAGATGCTGTGTAAACAGGAGGAACTTGACCCCGCTGAAATAGGTTGCGAGAACATAGGTGAGAACGGTCTGGTCAAGCCTTGCTGACGAGCAGTCAACGCCCGTCAGTTTCAGGAAAGACCATGTGATTTCGTCGATTATGTTAACAATCTTGACATTCTGGCGTATGATTACTCCAGACTGGAACAATACGGACTTGTTGAAGCCCGTCTTGCCGAACAGTTTCCTCTGTGCGGTCACTTCCTCTGGCGAAAGCCCACGGGCAGTCTGCCACGCACGGAGTTCATCATATACATTCGTCCTGTAAGGATGTATGGAAAGCCCGATGTCGGAATTGGAGTTCACGAAGTCGTCGTACAGCTTGTCGAGCGGCTTGTTAATCATCATGCTCGCATCGACATAGATGGAAACCATCGTGTCGGCGAACTCGAAGGTATGGTAGCGAACGTAGTTCAGAATCCCGATGACATCGTTGATTCCTTCGAGGCAGGGATATTCAGAAATGTGGTGGACATCCCATGTCTTGCTCTTCAGTTTCTTGTTGTCGGTTATCAGCAGGTAATGGACATCTGGCTTCGAGTGCTTGACTTCCCTGACGGGTTCATAGTCGTTCAAGATACACTCAATGACAGTGTACTTGTACACTTTACGAGGAGGCTTGATTTCCTTTGCAGGCTCACTGCTTGGTGGTGTGTCTGCGGAACCTATCAGATGCCTCAGTAGCGACTTTAATCCATTTGCCATCGGTAAGAAGACCCTTCACAGTTTCAATCATGTTGTTATAGGAGGAATACACAACGGAGTCGCCAGCATAGTTGTCATTCTTGGACGGTTCGCTGACGATGCACTTCCCGTTGATTAACGGGTAGAACATGCGGACGATTTCCTGACACTGGTACTGCGGGAAAGCGTGGATGTTCAGGATAATCTTGGAATGGGCGATAAGGAAGTCAAGTGAGGGGCCAGTAACTCCCGTCGCAGTGATGATTGCCCAGTTGCGGTGTGCAGCCCTCATCTCGCCTATCAGCTTGTTCCTTCTCGGGGTTTCCTCGCCGTAGAACAGGACATCGTACAGCATTTCCTCTGGTTTCACCTGTTCCAGCGTCTTCAAGGACTCGACCCACTTAATAGGATGGTAGCTGGCCCTGTACCCGAGAACATCGGAGAAGAACCTGATGTTCTCCAAGTTGTAGTCCCAAATCTCGTCGGCCCTTGCAAACCAGCTCCTAGTATTGGCGTTCAGCCAAGGGCTTCCAACATAGAGTTGCTCCAAGTTGTAAACCACTAGCTTGTAATCGGGATGCTTCTTTTTCAGGGCAAGCGCTTCGGAACTCTGCATGATGTTGTAGCCTAGCACGACCATTACTTTCTCGTACTTCGGCTTATCGCACAGTTCCTTCAGCATGGCCTTGACCTGCTTGAACACGAACGGGTGAGGGTCAATGATAATCATGAATCAAATCCTGTTTAAAATGCACGTAATCAGCTAAAATATAACAAATCTGCCCGAATTTGGCAAGGCATCCTACCATTCTTCTTTCGGCATAGGCTGAAAAGGGCAGGCATCGGCCTTGATGTCGGGGTTATGACACTCGGCTTTGATGGCAGGGTTATAGCATTCCGCCTGATACACAGGGTTGTGACCTTCGGCTTGGAAAACTGATTTCAATTTGGGTTCATTAGATTCGTACGGAAGCATGATTTTCCCTTGACAAAAATACATTAATAAAATATATTTATACCATCCTGACAAACAACAAAAAGGAGTTTCCGATGTGCTCGCTTGAAAATGCTATTGAAACAATGGATAAGAGTGTCCTTGTTTCCCACGAAGTGTTCAAAATCCTTGTTGACGAATACCGTAATGCCCATACGGAAGACGCAGTAACCGCCTTGCTCGACAATCAGGACATTGGTGTGGCTACCGAGGGCGAAATCATCACCCTGCTGAAATCTGCCAGACTGGAAACCGAGCAGCTCAAAGAGCACATCCTCGCCTTGCAGGGTTCTGCCAACGCTTTCCAAGTCAGCAAGTGCGAGTCATGCAAGGAATCCCATAGGGCCGACAAGGAACTAGACGAGTTGAACAAACTGGTGGACAAGTACAACAACTTGGCACACATGTACAACGAACTCGAAGCAAGGAAGTCGTCTATCCCAGTTCACCACTTCCCCGAAGAAACCCCAGTTATCCCAGAAGGGGAACCGTGCGTTGGATTGTACCTCCTTTCCGAAGACAAGCCGTTGCAGAACGTGAATGACCATAGCACGCTCTACAATTTCGAGGTTGAGGGTGCCTTCCGCCCAGGTAACAAGCCGTGCTACTTCATCTACACAAAGGATGTACTCGACGCTCTCAACAAGGCCGCATTGAACCACTTTAAGCGCATCTGTTACTGCCCGTCGTGCGGGACACCAATTCCGCCGCCAGAATCGTGCAATACCTACGAAGATGTAGTGAAGAGGGAAGGCTAACATGTTGAGCGAAGAAAGTTACTACAATTTTGACTTAACCAAGAATTGGGGCAAGCAGCTTAAAGAAGCCTACATGTTCTGCCAGTGGATTAAGAAGGATATCGTCAAGGAACTGATTTACAACCGTGAATGCGACCTTGTTATCGAACCGTCGAACACTGGCAAATGGTATGTCGCCCTGTTCCCATGTGGAAAGATGTTCTATGGCGTAGACTGCAGGGTGGACCCGTCGGATAGCAGCAAATTCATCTATTCCGACTGCTTGCCAAAGCGGTATGTAAAGGAAGATGACAAGTTCAAAGAAGTGTTAGCATTGGACATGGATAGTGTAGCCGCTATGGATGTCGAGTACGACAAAGACCTTGAAGAGTTGTGCGAATATGTTGACAAAATAATGGGGTATAAATAATGAAATTCTATTTCATCAGACATGCACCGACTTCGGCCAACCTATCGGGTTCGATGGTTGCTGGGTACGAAAACACCGACATCAACCTCTATGACAAGCCAGACGACTGGGAAGAGCGTGTCGGCAAGTTCATCCCAGAGTCCGACAGGAAGGTTATCGTCAGCTCCCCGACCAAGCGTTGCATCAGCACTGCGAAACTGCTGTTCGACCGTCTCCCTACCGAAGTGACCACGAGCCTAGGCGAATTCGATTGCAAGGCTCTCGGGAACAAGAAGTTCTGGGAGATTACGGAACAGGAGTTCAACAAGCTGGTGTTCCTCCCCGCATCCACGATGGAGAAACGGGCGAGAATCGTGCTGCACGACATGGGCAACGACATCCGTCACGAGAACAGCACGAACGCCGTAATCGCAATTTCGCACGGGATGCTAATCCGCTATATCTATCATTACGTGAACGGTAATGCGGGCATCAGTGCGTACGACATCATCAACTCCAAGGGCTTCAAGTTTTCCAACCTTGACTTGCTCATCGTTGACACGGTGAAGAGAACGGTGGAAGTCCATCATTACAACGAACCCATCAAACACAAATAAGGAGATAATTATGGGAGTAGATTTCAAGTGGGGAGGCAGTGCGTCTTACCCGAGATACTATAAAGAAGTGGAAGAGATTGCGACCAAGTGCTTCGGTGCGAAACTGACCGAACAGTTCGTCAAGGATGACGCCAAGGTGACTAAGAGCCTTCTCAACCCGACCTACATGTTCGGCGAAGTGAATGAACGGGACGACAAGTTCATCTTCCCCGAAGGAACGCCCGATATCATTGTCCAATTCTGTAAGAAGCCCGTGGACGAATTCTACGATGCAAAGGCGTTGTGGGAGGAGTTCTCGAAGCATTCAGAAATTCAGGAGATTTCGGACCAAATTTGGGACGAGGTTAAGACCTGTGCCGACTATGGCGAACTATACCATGTCAGCTAGGGTTAGGAGGAAATATGTCGATAACAACAGTTGTAGCAGCGTCGATAGTGGCAAGCATCATCGTTGGCGTCATCTTGGTCAGGCGTGACAACAAGAAGGCGTTTCACCGTCTCCGTGAAGCCGTGAAGAGCTGGGACGTTTATGAAATCCGCAGGAGCGACAAATTGTTCGGCTCGTTCTGGGATAGTGACCGCCCCATTTATGTAGTCCGTGCGGCAAGCCCAAAACACGCAATGGAACGCTATTTCCGTCGATACAGACGAAAGTACAACGAATACCACGACTACGACAACAAGATACTCAGTGAGACCACTGCTGGATGGGCTGTTTTCCAAGTGAAGAACACCAGCAGTGAATGGAAAACGTACTATAAATAAAAAAGGAATTCAGATGAACAGCATAGAAAAACTTCATGCGTATCAAAACGCATACAGAACCATCAACGCTGTCGAAGCCGAGCTTCGCAAAATGGTGAACGCATTTTTCAAGGATTGCCCTGGAGGCTGGTATTTGCAGAGCCTTGACTTCGGAAACGAGTTCTGTACCGCAATTTCCGTCCCGAAAATTGTCAACCTTTGTGTGGAAGAGGTTATTATGGGTGAAGGAGAATATTACACTTTCCCCGTCCCGTCTTCCATCATCATGAAGTACCTTGACGGAAACAAGGAAGAAGCAGCCAAGGAATTCCAGCAATGGCACAAGGAATACTGGGAACAGAAGAAGCGTGAGCAGGAAGAGGCTAAACGCCGTGAAGATGAAGCCCTCGCAAAGAAAAGCGAAGAGGACGAATACAAGCTGTATCTCAAATTGAAGGACAAGTTTGAAAATGAACGTCTGTGACCGTTGCCGTCGCTATGCAACCTCATGTTGCAGAACCTGTGTGTATTTCAGCGAAATCTATGGAAGCATCACTGGGGACTACTATGGCGAACAGGTTTCCGACGAGGAAGCCTACCGAACGCTTAACGAGTTGTACCCAGAGGATTTCCACAGCCCGTTCGTAACCAAGATGATTCGAGCCTACCGTTTCGTCTCACGGGTTCTCATGCCGTTCCTTCTGTACGAGAAGTGGAACAGGCCGAGGCAATACGTGAAGGGAAAGTATTACCCACCGTTCACGTTAAGCCAGTCAGAGCTAACGGAACTTTTACTTGTCAACAAGGACGACACGCTACCATTCTAACAAAAAGAATTCAACCAATGACCAATAATCTTAAAACATTTCTCATTAACCTGAAAGAGCTTCAGGACCGATACGATGTCAAGTTCGATGTCATATCCAATGGAGTTATCTCAGTCCACGATAATTCTGCCACGGTATGTTTCAACAGGACGATTGTTCCCAGCAAAATTGCCGATGAACTTAGAAAGATGAAGAACGTAGTATATACGGACTATAACTTGCGTACTATCGAGGCAAAAACGCCTACCGATATTGAATGCCAGTTCTCACTTTCTGACTTCAAAAATATCAACGGTCTTTGCTATACATGGAATAACGAACATATCGACAAGAATAACTTCATCCTGTTCGAATGTGCTCGTGAAAAGAACCATGTCTATGTACAGCTTTTACATTGCTATGATAATGGCGAATCCGCCGAAATCCTCGACGAACGCAAGTATGACATATCTGACGATAGCGACAAGACATTGCAGATTAAGGTAGTAAATAAAAAAGACAGCAAATGGTATGAACTGGACGTAACTGAAATAAAAGGAGATAAAGTATGAGCAAGGAATCAAAAGGAGTAATGTATTTTCTGGGGGCACTCTGCCTGTTAGTGAGTATCCTCGGCATGTTCGGCGGATGCGAATGCAAGGAAGAAGGCGTACAGGGGTTAATCTACCACGAAGGCATTCTAATCGCAAAGACCAGCTGTGATTACGACATGACATTCGAAATTAACCCTACGACTGTCCTCGTCCAAAGCATTTCCCGTGAGTACGGTTCCCGATTCACGAGGGCGAAATACCAGTATGAGAACGACGGCAAGTACAGTGTCGAACGCAAGGAATGCAAATTCTAGGTATAAACTGTAGGGGAAACAATTTAGGATTCCCCTATGCAACCACTGTACGAATATGTATGCCACATGAAAGGCCACCGCAACTCAAAGGGCGAACTGGCCGAGTGGGTCATCAAGAGCCACGAAACTGGTAAAATCCTGTCTTCACATAAATCCGAACAAAAGGCGAAAGAACATCTGCAACAGATGCACATCTTCAACGAGGCAGCAGAAAGTGCAGGCTATCCGAAACTGTACCATATATGCGGTTACATGACTGGGCTTACCGATGATGGTCTTAGGGACATCCTTACGAACGGCCTTCGCATCCACGATAACGGTGAAGCCAACTGCATTTGGTTTTCAACGGGAAAGACATTCATTGAAGATATAGCTAAAGCACCATTGATTGTATCGCTTGAATGCACCCCAGAAAACATCAAAAAATACAGAATAGACGAATATGAGGTACGAAACCAATCAGGTGCAATCAACGTTCATGAAAACGTTCCTATGGAAGACCTGAACATCGAACAGCTCATGTGGGGACGCACACACCATGGTGATGGAACTCGTATATATCCATTAACATTCACCAAATACTATGGAAATTTCGAAAAATGGCAGCGATTCGACAAGGACTTGCAGGCTATCATTTATGAAGACCTGTTCAACATGTGGGCAAGGGACGATATTGCCAGACAGGGTTTCAACCCAGATTTGAACCGATTGAAGGAAATCATGGGTGACCGCCTGACGATTACAAACTTCATGGAACCGAAAAGTGATAAACTATTGGGTGAATCCACCTATGGTAACGATATGGATAAAAGAATCAAGATTTTCATGGAAGGCGTAAGCCAGCTCGGACTGAGCAAAAATCAGGTCGATGCAATCGGTAAGATAACAAAGGTTTGCATGGAAGGCATAGAAGATGGTGACTTCGACGACCCATCTCAAGAGATAGACGAACGTAATCCCTACGACAGTATCGAAATCCCCCAAACGGAATTTGGTGACCTTAGTAACGACAATGAAGACATGGGCTCAATGGACCTTGGTAACGACATTGAAGAAATGGGCTCAATGGACTTTGGTGACGTTGGTAACGAAGGTTACTTGGGAGAACTTGGCAAAATTAGTGAAGACCAAGAAGAACCCGCAGTGTTCTAACCAAGTCAGGATATGTAAAAGGCTTCCAACATGATTGGAAGCCTTTCTTTTATGCCTTGCTTGCAAAACCCTTGTATTTGAGATACTTTTCTAGGCCATCAATCAGGTCCTGAATGTGGGTGAATACGGGTTTCTTACATACTCCCCATTTTTCACTACTGAATGCCCTGCCTTTCTTCCTTGTCGGCTTCAAGGTCATCAGCTTCTCGCTGTCATGTTTGAGCGCTTCCTCAAAGGAGAAATACTCGCCGTCCATCGTACCGTAGATTGCAGGAATCGAGTAAGTGACAGTGAGTTCGTCGTAGCGACCCTCTCCGTAAGACCTCGGGAAGTCATCACGATATAAGTCGATTTCGAGAACCTTGTCCTGCATGACCACCTTGGAACCCTTAACCTTCGGGAACTTGTAGGGAACCTTGATTGTAACGCTGTCGGCAAAACGGTAGCTGTTGCATTCTATGGTACTGTCCTTGAACAACCCAACGATATTGACATTGAAAAATCTTTTAGCCACGTTTACGACACGCTCGATACTTTCCGCCTTCAAGGCATTTTCCTTTGCGTCGAGCAGTTCCTTTGCCTTGGTGGATTCTTCCGACTCGGCAGGATATACAGGGCCGCTTTCTTCCCATCTGATAGCGGAACGCCAGTTCGGGTTTCCGCCACGGTTTTTAATGATTTCGTCATAGTATGCGAACAGACGTTCCTTCATTCCCTTGCAGATTTCAAGGATTTCGTCATAGGTTCCCTCGACATAATGAAACCCGTTGCATCCGTAATAGCTAAGAATGGGTGTGATTCCTTCCTTTGCCATAGGAAGTATAGCCTGTAATGCGGCATCCAAGTCTTTTTCGTACTCGTGGGTATAGTAGCCAAGAGCAAGTTTCGTGGTATCGTTGGAAATGCCAATCTTTACCTCGAACTGGTAATCGTTGAAACTCTCCTTGAAATCCTTCAATGCAGGGTCGTATTCCAAGAGAACCAACCCAAATTCCTTATCGAGGTCGTGTCCAGAACCGTGCCCGAGATACTTGAACTCGACAAAGCACTCAGGCCATTGCTGGTCATGCTTGTCGATGTTGAAATCCTTGAAGAACTTCTTCATGAAGTCCTTGTGAACTTTCTTCCATTGTTCGGGAAGGAGCTGCAGCTTGCCAGTCTTCGCCTCTTCCGTATCGAGCTTTGTTATGGAATGCAGCCAGATGTAGACCTTGTCGTACTCCTTTTCCTCGAAACGCTGTCCAGCAAGATAGGCCGCATATACATTGCCGTAAGTCTTTGCCTTGTACACGGTCACGTTAAGTTTGGCATCTTCGCCCTCGACCTTGCCGAGATAGTGTACTGTCGCTTCACGGTCTTCAACGTCGATTGAATCTAGTGTGAACTCCTGTTCGATTCTGGAACGGACGCTGCCCATCTTTTGAAGGTATTTCGCCGCCTTGATTATTTCTTGTCCTTTGTAGGTTTTCATCTTTCTGTTACCTCAGTCTACTTTCGTTTGATGGTAAATTCCTTCACTACTACGATAGCCGAAGGACTGCTGTTCTTGACTTCCCTTTCGATGAAACGCTCGGCTTCATCAGCGGTCACGAAACGGTATTCAAACGGGCAGGTTCCGTTATAGTAGTAGAAGTAGTTCCAGAAGAACCATCCCTTCTTCTGCGGGTAGAAAAAGACTTGGGTTGAACCATCGTCCTTTTCAATCGTTTCCTTGATAATTCTGAATTGCATAATCAATCCTTAGGTGCCTCTGGGAATGGCATCCAGTGTGTCACACTGTCCGTCTGGATGAGGTTCTCCTTGTAGAACATCCATCCGTAGTACGGACTCCAATACCCGATTCCAATGCCGTGTAGCTTGCTGTACAGGATGCACCATGTGTTGTCGCCGACATTGTCGAGACCAGACGCCTTATGCCATACTGGCAATCCCTTCTTGATATTCTCGTTTTCCTTGCGAAGCCTTTTGACTTCCTCCTGCAGTGCAAATATGTCCAAGAACGGAACACGGTTCTTCGGGGGAGGCGCTGCTGGGAACGCATCAGGAGGCATCTTCAACGGATTGAGCCTGTACTTGTTGGGAGCGTTCGTCGTCATTTTAGTCTCCTTGCGGCACAGCGCCAACTTTATGTTCACGTACGCACTTCGCCACAAACTCTTCAAGCTGCTTGTAGCTAGGGTTGTGAATCTCTTCGATGATTGTCGTTGAAGCATTACCGCCATGCTTTATCTTGACAAGTCTCGCCCCGACAACGTAATCATAACGCTGATGACGGGGTGATGCCACTACGTCGGTGTTCATTACGATACGTATCCTGTAATCCTTCGCACCCCATGTAATGAAAACATCGGTGTCATGGGAAAGCAACCCGTACTTGTCGGCGATATCCTTCACCTCTGGAATACGGAGTTCTTCCACGATGACATAGCGGGGTTCATAGCCATTCTTGTCAGCGTCAAGGTTCAACTTATGCGATTTGCAGAACGACTCTGCTTCCTCCTTGGTCGGGAAGGCAAGAGCCTTGCTTCCGTCACTGAACCATCCGAGACCCTCAGAATCCATCCCCAAGCAGTAATGAGTGTCGCTGCACAGGCACGGGCCAGTTAAGCTTCTTTCGATATAGAACATGATTCACTCCTTATAAGGCCATAAACTCGGCATTCATAAATAGTTCTTTGGCAAGAGGTGTGCCATCTTTCAGTTCTTCAATCACGATGGCATCTCTGTCAATTTTAAGGTCAAGCCACGGCATATACCCATGGACAGCGGCAACGGCAACATCAACAGCGTCGCCCTTTGTTTTAGCGGGGGACCGTACTGGTACAGTGACGGTTATTGGAACCTTTACTCTAAATTCGCTCATGTTGTCACCATCCTATATTAGCACATGTGCATGCCGCACTTTCTGCTGAAATAGTCCACGATATCGATTTCCTTGCCGTCCTTGTCGAAGAAATCGAAGTTGCACGAGTTGTACGGATGCTGCCACTGTTCACCTTCGAGGTAAACCTGAGTGTAACTGCTGTGGATAACCACATAGGCAACCGCATATTTCGCACCGACGGTCAAATCCTTGGGGTCGTCGGTCCTTCCCCATTTGTTATAGGCTGTCGTCTTGCAGACTGCAGTAATTTCTTGCATCGTATATCTCCTTATGATTCAAGGAGAATATACATAATAAAAGCAGGACTGTCAAGGGGTCCTGCTATATTTTTACGATATTTATCCGTTGGAGTATGCCAATCTCACCACCGAGTAACTTCCCTGCAAGCATCTTCCAGGTCAAGCTCTTTGTATAGATAATCTACCGTAGTGAAGAATGCTTTGCGATACCATTCGGCAAGTTCGAGGTCCATCTTCATGTTGGCCGCTTTTTCAACCCTTATGTAAATCTCAATAAGATTGCTATATGCCTGCCTGACACGATACTTGAATTTCTCCCACTGGTCAACTTCGTCAAGAAATTCGTTTAATATGGCGACACTCTCTTTCTTATCGGAAATAATAGCATCCTTCTTGGAAAGTTCATCGGCCAACTCCTGCTGACTCAGACCATCGTAGGTGTTCTCGATGGGTTCGTACTTGTATTCATCGGGGTCAACCCACACATACGTATCCATGCTACCGTAACGAGAAATGAACCGCTGCATTTCTTCAATTACATCGTTAAGGTAATTCTTGAAGGCTTCCCCGAGGTCTAACGACATGGGGGTATCCTTTGAACTTTGGGAAAACGCATACCGCATCGCAATAGGGCGTTTCAAATCCCGAATCTTGTGTATCAGGTCGCCGTTCGACTTAATCCTACCATCCTCCGAAACACGGTGGTGCCGTTTAAGCTTGCGCTTCTGTTCGGCTATGGTGTCGTTGAGTTCGTTTATCTCCCTGTCCTTCTCTTGCAGCATCTCAGGGGTAACTGGCGTATTCATCATGTCTGGCATGTCCTGTGTCCTATCGGGCTTTCCGATTAAGTTTATAACCCCGTTCCTACTTGTAGCGAATTTTCAAGATGGTCAAGACGGCGGTCAGTACCGTAGCCGTGGCGTAATTGAAATAGATTGGCCACTGCCACAGCCCAGTCTTCATGTTCGTGTACAGCACGAACACCGCACTGAAGATGTTCCCGCAGAAGGCGAAGACAAGGAACATGCGGCTGATGTCCTTGCACGACTTGGTTCGGTAGCACTTGATTATCTGGGGGGCTAGGTTGATTGCGAAGAAGAAAGCGCCGAGGATGCCGCAAATCCAACAAAAGGTCTCTGTCATAAGGTCCGTATGAGATTACATTTCAGTTTATATCTACTGAAAGAAAAAGGTTGACATTGCAGTAAAACTTTCCTAAATATACAAAAAGTGAGGCAGTTTGCAAGAGGTTATAAACTAGAAAGGTATTGACATAAGGAGATTATCATTATGGCATCATTTCTTGAAGACCTGTTGAAAAAGATGCAGAACGCACCCCACGTCGGCATCCCGCCCGTTACTAACCCGAAGGTGCCGACCAAGGTGGAACGTGATGCTGCTGAATATGCAGCAAAGGAAAGGGCGAAACCAAAGGCCGACTACGGAAGCGGAAGCTCGTTCGACCAGCTGATGCGACGTATCGCTAACAGCCAGCATCCCGAAATGAGGTTTGGCGACCCTGCGTTTAAAGAAAGCAGTTTAAATACTGATTGGTTCGATATGGATGAATTCGAGGACGATTACCAAAAGTTCATGACAAATGTTCATACACATAAGAAGACAACACTCAGTATTCAATAATATACAACATAGGAATAACTAGAATGAACGACATTAAAGTTATAATTAGTTTGACAAGTCATGATTTGAGATTGAAAAATGATACAACAACTAAAGTCATTTTTCAGATTCTTAGAGGTACTTTTAAGGATTTAAAAGTTTGCTTAACATTATTCAAAGATGACGTAAAACTTATTCACCCAAATCTTCAACAACTTATAGATATCGGTCTTGTTGAACTTATAGTAGCCGATAAAGACCTTGGACCACATTTAAAGTATTTTTACGCCATGCAGAAATACAGAAATCTTCCAGTAATTACTATTGATGATGATATAATTTATCCAACAGAAATGATTGAAAATATGGTTAACGCATATAATACACATAAATGTATTATTGCTAGACGATGCTATGCCATTACTGAGGGTTTAGATTACTACACTTGGTTAAATAATGGGTGCAGTTACAGCGAAGAGCCTACCCATAAGCTATTTGCTACGGGTATTGGTGGAATTTTATATCCACCAGATTGTCTGAAAATATCTGATGCAAACATTGACGAAATATTACGTATAAAATACGATGACGATTTTTATTTAAAAGCACTTGAAGTAAGACATGATATCAAAATAGCTACATACAAAATGAACAGGTTGTATGTTAAAAATTTGGATGATGCATACACACAAAGCTGTGCTAGATGGAATGAAAATATGAACCGAGCAAATGCGGGAATAGCATTGTTCATAAATGAATTTAAAAAATGTTTAGAGTAATATGTTAGTTATATCTAATAATTGCGTTGGTGGTTATTTATACAACCATTTAGATATTCAATATAACAACCCATTCATTTGGGTACGTTTGTCGTATGATTCTATATATTATATTATGAAAAACTGGAAAACAATAGATTGGCTAGACTATGAATTCTGTAAATCAAACTATAAACCTAATACCTATGATATAATTGTAGAGGATGAGGTTAAAATTCATTTTTCCCACTATTTATTTGACCCAACAGCAACCACCATCCAAAAGGATACAACGTTTGATAAATCAAAATATGACTTTTGGATGGGAGATGTTCGGTATTGCCGCATATGGGAGTTCATACATGAAAAATACTTAACCAGAACAAAAAGAATGATAAATACACCTGAATCACCAATATTTCTCATTAGGGACGATGAAAGGTTCGTTGAAACAATAACATCAACTCATACTATAAATGAATTATGTGATTTAGATGTTCCATATAAAAGAATCATCATGACAGACAATAACACGTTAGCCACTAATAATTCCTTATGTACAATTATTTATGTAAAAGATATATACGAACATCCAGACATATTAGTTAAATCAAATTTAGAAAAAATTAAACCAATTTTGGAGGGGTTATGAGGTTTATTTTATCAAATTATGTTCAACCAATTTTATTAAAGACAAATGAAGGTTCATGTAATTGTTCCACATTTACGGAAAATGGTAAACGATATCTAATTTCCAGAAATGTTACATATTATTTAGTACAGAACCAATCATATATAATAGATGGGAAATATCATACTAAGAATTTTCTATATGAATTATTAAATGATTATTCATTAAAGCCCATAAAAGAACTTGAAACAATAACTGGCAATAATGATTGTATTTACTTTGGGCTAGAAGACATTAGAACGGTTAAATGGAATAACAGTAATTATTTTTTATGCACAAAGGTTCATGGAAATACAGATGACGGGACTATGTGCTTAGGCGAGATTAAAAATTGCTCATTAACAAACATAAAAGAAATAAAAACAACAAATAGACGAGAAAAAAACTGGGCGCCTATTGAAGTTGAACCATTTAATGCAATCTATTCAAACCACCCTGGTAAAAAAATAGACTTAAAAGATGCTAGTTTTTACGATTTACCAAACAATGAAAAAGTATCGGGAAGCACTCCTTTAGTAAAATATGACAACTATAACTTAGCAATCGTACACACGAAGGATGAGAACTTCACGTATTATCATTATTTTGTTTTATACGATAAAAATTACACGATTGTTAAAAAATCCGAAGCGTTCAGTTTTTTTGGAAACAAAACCGAATTTTGCTGTGAGTTAAAATGTAATAATGATAATATTGAGATTTTTATGTCAGTAAACGATGGCATATCTTATGTATTCAACCTGTCCAAGTCACTTGTAAAAGATATTCTTGAGAACAACTTAGACAATAATACATTCAATGACTCAGTATACGACAAATTTTTTGAAGACGCTGTTAAAATTCATGCATGGAATGTTGCCGCCGTTCAAGCACTGGCTGTACATGCAAAAGATAATTTAGAACTAGGCATTCAAATAAACCATGAAAAGGCATCATTAAATCCGCAAGATAAGGCGAAAATTCAAAAGCAATTATTGGGCAAGTATTATTTATAGTCACATAGGTTATTATGATACTTTACAATAAGGGGTTTACAAATAAAATATATTCAAAGCAAATTACATCTTTGCAATGATTCGACCAGATTGACTCCACATTGGTCGGGATTACTTCTACCGTACTGATTTCTCAGTGCGGTATTTCTGTATTCATCGTTTTGCAGCTCATGGGATTTCCCAGTCCTCATGCTTTTGATATTGGTGTGTTTCAACCAAGCCAACACCGCCATGTAAGCATCGTCATCATTCTTGTTGAAGAACCTTTCAAAGTAACTGGAATCCAACTCATACAATGAATGTGGAGGGAACAGTCTAACCTTCCTGAAAGTAAACCCAACCGACCTACATTGGTCATTAAGAGAATGCCCTTCTTCGGTTAAAATCTCGGTTGGATTCCGCTTGTATTCATCCATGTAAGTTTCCACAATGTCCTTATCCAAGATGATGTCATCATCGGTAGTCATTATGGGCAGCTCAGGATACTTTTGTTGCACAGGGTACAGCTTCTTGTACGCTTTGAGATTGTCTTCGGTCCAGATGATTTCGATGTTGGAGTAGTTCACCATATCCACCAAGAGTTCTGGCAAGTCCTTTTCTTTATTTGGGAACTCCTCCAATGACAGCACAAAGACTATATGGAATTTGTACTTTGTTTCTTGCCGTATGATGGAGAACAAGACTTTTGGCAAGTCTGGATGGCTTATACGGCCTTTCCAACTGGTCAGGCTTACGATACAATCAAACGGTTCCATAGTAATCATAGTTTATAATGTTTCTTATTGACCCTTTACAAATGCAACCCCATATCTTATATTTACATTACCAACAATAACAATTAACGTAAACAGGAAGTACATTATATGGACCAACCTAAGCAAACAACCTCGCGAAATCACTATTTTCCCATATTTTTAATCAACAATTGGGTGATTGATGCCAAGTCCAAAGAAGTGCTCAAAACACTTATACAACCACAATATGAAAATCATAATAAATCAGCATCAACCAGGCAAGTGCTATATGATACTAAAATATACAACGAAGCAACCGAATCTCAGACAAGCAAAGATGATTCGGAGTTATCACAATTAATTCAATTAATGAAAAGTAATCTTTCCGAGGCGAACCCTGTATTCAAAAACAGTCGTTTCCTACAACTTATATTTAAGCTATTTTGCCGACAACCATCATTAAACGAAACTATCATCAACTCGACGTATCAAAGTTTATTAAATGAGCCGTACTTGACCTGTGGTGTTCGAAACATTTCACAGGTAAGGAACGATAGACGATTTAAACAATGGGTAAATGCACAATGTTTACAGGAAACTCCATACGACATCTCTCAATATTACTGCAAAGCAAAATTTACATTTTACATCAATCAAACAAATACGCCTTTCATTCTGCCAGATAACACAAACACCTTACTATTACCCCTATCACCAAGAATCCTGGTTAAACTAGATTTCAATGATAAGAATCCTTTAGTACATATAGAAGATATCACCGACCCATATACAATAGAACAAATAAACAGCCTTCTAATACAAAACTGCACTTTGTATTATATTAGCCAAAAAGCTGACAAATAAAGCCAACATTAATATGGTTAGTGCAAGCACTGTGTTTCCCACTTGTCACCGACCTTGACTGCCCTAAGGAACTGCAAGTCCATGACGGCACCTTTATCAAGCACGGTTTGCAGCGTGGTTTCGATAACGGCGTAGTCTCGGTCGTTCTCGGAATCATCAAGGTGGCCGATGATTTTCGAGTTAGGGTCGTTTTCATATCGGGACCAGAGGGCATTCCACTCATTGATAGAGAGTCTGCCGCACAGATAATTGCCTTCGATATACAGTCTGATTGTCATGTCAGTCATCGCTTACCTCAGGATTTCCTCTTTGGATATTCCCATGTCTTCCATAACCTGTAAAGACTGTTTTAGAGTCTTTCTGGCCAATTCGAGCAGTTCTTCACGGGTTTGCGTCTTCTTCATCTTATCAACGACCATATTCACCGTCAGTTCGTCGTCAGCATTCTTCTTGGACATCCACCATGGAAATTCTGTTTCGGCGGTGATTACGCTATATTTAGCAGTCCTGCCAAAAGATACCAATCTAAGAATCAATTTTACTTCTCTCTTACCGACAAGTTCCGAGATTGACATGATTTCGGCGAATGAGTCGTGCTCATACCCATCGAATCCCTTGGAGAGTTCAAACGGGCAGAAATATTTTCCCTTCAACGCTTCCACCAAGTCTGGTCTTTCCTTGTAAAGTTTCTTTTCTTCCTTTTCTTCCATACAATGCCTCCTTAAAGCATTTTCTTAACCTTGGCAAGCAACGACGGGTCAGCCTTCAACTTAGCCATGATGTCATCCAGAGAATCCTCATCTTTCTTCTTGCGAGGTGTAACCACCCGAGGTTTCTTCACCACAGGTTTCACTCCCGTTTCAATCAGCTTAGCCACTTCGTCGAACTTTCCTAGATGGGTCAGCCACCGCTTGATGATATAGAAGTCATGCTCACCTTCGTTCCGTTCCTTCCACGCTTTCTTGGCGGCATCTTTGCCAATCAACGCATATCCAGGTCTTGAAAGGGCGGCTACATACTCCTGAGCGAAGTTCTCGCCGATGCTCTTATGGGTATTCCAAGCCCTTTCCTGCAACGGGAATCCCTTTGGCATTCCATACCGTTTCTCACCAACGGTCAGGTCCTCGAAAGTCATCTTTCCGTGTACCTGCTTATCATAATACACTTTATCCACGTCGTCAACCACTTTGCCGTCTTTGAAACCTACTTCGATATACCAGTCAATCTTGAAGTGGTCTATTTCAAGCTCTTTTGCAAAGGTAAAATCGACGTTCGGAACACGGTCTTCGACACGGATTCCATTGGCACAGTAATACACGTCATAGAACACGGTGTCACCTATTTCGAGGTGTTCACCGAGTCCGTCCATGATGTCGCCAGCAACCACGTCCTTGCCATGTTCTTCACCCGCAAAGGAAAGGTTCTCCTCGGCCATTTCATCCCAGTAGGAGACATGCTTGTGGTTACCTTCCCTGCACACATAGGACACCTTCTGACCGTCCTTGTCTATCCTGAGGGTTCTCTGCCTGATGGTTACTTCTTCGGTTTCACCAGATGTCGGGTCCTTGTAGATAGCCCTGTCGCCAAGCCTGAACTTGAATTCCTGTCTAAAATGCATGTGTATATTTAATCCCTGTTTGAACCGCACCTGTCATAGATGAGGCCGTAAATCTTCGCCTGGTTCTCCAAGAGAAGCTTAGTGTTGCTTTCAATGACTTCCCGTGTACGATGCAATCCCCATGAGGTTGAATTATGTTCCATATATGGCTGGTATGGCAGCTTGTCGGAAATCCTGCGGGGATGATGCTCGGCGTTTCCAAGGAGGACGCACATCATGATACCTAAAACGAATCCAATTAGCATGTTACGCATATTTACCTCGGGTTTTACCACCACTTGAAAACGGCGTCTTCCTTCGGGGAATCCACCACAATCTGCATCATTTTCAGCATGTTCTCTACCTGTCTCCGTCGGTGGTCCCACTGGATTTCGTTAAGGTCTTTGTCCTTCATTGCTGCGAGGAAGTCCTTGCAGGCATCCTTGTTCATCTCGCCTTCGCAGTCGCTCTGGTTGAACAGCTCGAAGAAACCCTTGCCGACGGTTTCCTTCAATCGGTCACAGCACTTGTCGTAACGGGTGTAGAAATCCGACGGGTAATGCTCGCTGTAAGCTTCCTTGATAAGGTCTGCAAACTCCTTGTCGATGAGCCCTGCAAGGACTTGCCTGACTTCGCCGAAGGATGAATACGTCATGTTGACCCCGATTTCGTCAGGGTACGGAACACTAGGGAAGAAAGAAACGCTCATTTTACTCTCCTTGTCTTACGGTACTGTTTACCTGGGTTTAGCGAGTACGGAATAGGTTTCACACGGCACGGTGGAGGAGCCATCTTGCGTTTTCCTGCGGGAATTACAAGCGGCATTGAATACTGTTCTGCTTCTGCGTCGGTCATTTCGTCTCCTTTTTCCAACCCATTTCAACTATCATATCGCATTCATCGGCGGGGGCACGGTCGGTGTTCTCGGTGTATATCCCAATCTTGTTGAGAATCCAAACCGTATAGTCGTCAGCCCAGTTTTCACTTAGGTAAATCGGATGGTTTAAGTTGCATATCATCGTCAAGAGGATGCAGATGACCTTGAACGGGACCAGCAGGATTAGAACACCCGTGATGATTCCGTAGAACAGCTTGGAGCACAAGTTGCAGATGAAATAGATGATTCCAGACATATTTGTTCCTTTTCCAAGTCCATTAATCAACTCCTGACAAAATGGAATTTATAATTGCCGCCAGCACCGCAATGCCTATGCCAACAAACAAGCCAAACCGCCATCCACGGTCAAACCATTCGGCCTTGATGTGTTCAATTTCCTTCTCAGTCATCTTTCTTAACCTTCTTCTTGAAACGGATTTTATGAAGGGCCCTGCCGCATTCTGGGCAGTTGCTGACGAAGATTGATTCCAGCGGGGTCACCTTCATGTCCTTATCGACCTCGGTAACCTCGATGCAGCCACGCCTCGGATAGAAATAGCAGGCGATGTTCCTCTTGTTCCCGTTGATAGGAACGCTGTCGAGGAGCTGGTTGAACTGGTCGCCAATCGGCTTCTCTGGAGAGTCAACATCCACGCCAAGCAGCTTGACGAGGACTTCTTCATTACAGTATTCGCATCCACGCCAGTTACGGGCGGCAAAGCTCCAGAACTTGTGACGAAGGATGTAGTAGATTCTAGGTAATCTAAATTTCATATGAGACCTCGATTGAAATATAGCATAAAAGGCCGTCCCTGTCAACCGAATCCTATAAAATGTACTTTAAGAATGCTTCGGCCAGTCGGCAATTCCGTCTGCTGGTTAACACACGGGGTAAACTATGAATAAATCATTTCTTAAATGCAAGGACAACATTTTCGACCTTGCGAAATTCACCTATGTCCAGAACTGCCATGGGACAGAACGAATGTCCACACGGGGTTACCAACGGAAGGTTCTAACCCTGATGCAGCTCCCGCCAATCTGCGGCAACAAGAGAAACCTGATTCTGAAACAGCCGAGACAGTCTGGCTCCACGCTGGAAGCGACGCTGTTCATCATGCACAAGCTTCTATTCGAGGTAGGTGTTACGATAACAGTCGTTTCAACCAAGATGGAAAGGTCATGCGAAATATTGGGTAAAATCGCCTTCTCTCTAAAAAACCTTCCTGCGGAATGGTACAATGACGGGTTGTCAATCAAGTTCAAGAAGGGCGAGATTAAAAACACGGCAAACGACTCTGTTATCATAGCAAAGTCATACGGTACACTCGATAGCGTAGAAAAATTCCGTAAAGACTATCTGGTAACGCCCCGTGTCAACTACATGTTCCTTGACGACTTTGCGTTCGCAACAGAGGAACAGCAGGAACACATGGTCAAGGTAATCTTCCCGACAATTACCTGCGGTATTTTCAACAAGATAATCATATCGTCCGCTACCAACGGGACCGAGAATAGCTTCTACAAGCTCTGCGTAGAGGCTATGGGTGCAAAGTCGCCGTTCCTGATGGTTGAAATCCCTTGGTGGGACGTGTACAACTTCAACGTGAAGGAAATGAAAAAACGGGCCGACCAAATCGGGGCCCGTGCATGGATGAGGGAATACGGATTGTTCTTCGACGATTACGAAGATTGATTTCCCAACCGTTCGATATCGTTCACGAAAAGCTGGATAAGCTTGTCAACGGTTCCTAACGGGACAAACCCGTTATCGGATTTCAGGTTGACAAGCATATCTTTCAACTCGTCCGATACGAGTTCAGTCCACACTTTTTTGTTTGTCGTTTCCATCAGTTCTCCTACCGTTGTGATGATAGACGCCTTCCCAATCGGGGGGCGCCTGTTCGTCTATTTCGTCGCAGTAGCACCACAGCAGGCCGTCCTTCTTGCACTGGCTGAGGTATCTCAACGTAGCCAACTGAATGTGTTTGCCAAAGAGAGCCGTCCTAGTCCACCAGTATAGCGGTGCAGCGGGACTCTTAACGAGGATGTCCTTTCCCGACTCGGGTGTTTCCTCCTCGAATGTACGCCAGTGGAATGTTATCGTTTGGTCTTGCATCTATTCATCCTTCTTCAACTTTTCGATATCAGAGTCAATCCGTTTCAGATAGTTCCGCAGTGACTTGGTCTTTTCTTCAATCTGTGCCTCAATCTCGGCCTTCTTCGCTTCCAGTGCGGCAAGTGCAGCTTCCTTGTTCTCTCTGGCGATTTCCTCGTCTTTCATTTCGAGGTACTTGACAGGAACCTTAACCGTACACTTCTGGAAGCATCCATGTGAACGGTGGCCATAACTGTGTTCGCAATAGATTGTTTCATGCCCTGAATTGTATCGCCACTGGTGGCTGGAAACCTGTGTAGTTTCCTGTGCGACAACCTGTGCGGCTTCGGACGGAATAACGTCCAACGCATTGAACTTGGCAAGGATTTCCAGAACCTGCTTGATACGGGTGTTCAGAGCCTTCTTTGCGGCAACGTAGTTGTCAAAGAGTTCGCAACCATTGGCTTCTTGTGCTTCGCTCATTTCAGTTCTCCAGACAGGTATAAATTTACAAGGTCTACAACGTCACGGCCCTGTGCAAACCAGCATTCAATCTGGTTGGCACTGAACTTCTTGCAGATTTCGTCAAATGTGTCATTTTCTTCCTTTGTGTACTTATCGTACTCATCTTCGGCAGCATCATACTCTGTTTCAAGTTTCTCCTTCAATTCGCTCAGATTACTGAGTTTGTACTCTTTCATCATGTCACTGACAGCATCTACACAACTGATACTTTCAATCAGTTCTTCCTTCTTGCAGGAAAGTTCTGCCCGTTTACACCTGTATAGTTCCTTGTCTTCAATCATATTATTTTCCCCTTTCCTGTGCATTGGCACGGTCTACGTTAAACTTTTGTTCTTCAACCACAGTGACATTAGCCCTTACATGGCATACAGAAAATCTGACATCATTTCCATGGGACTGTATCATCGGAACCTTACCATAGTTACGGAGATATCCATTATCGTTACGGAGTTCCCTTGAAGCGACACCGAGCGTCGTATAGTGCTTGGACTTGGCAATATCGTCAACCCATGCACCGTCAGACGGCTTAGACTTCCAGAACTTGATGAATCCGTTATCGCCATTCTTGATTGCGGCAATTACATAGAAGCAGGTTTCGTCACGAAAAATATCCTTGGCTTCTTCAATCATATAATCCTCTTTTATTTAGATTCAGTTTCATCTTCCTGCCAGCACTTCGGAACATCGTATTTAACCAGTTCGTACAGCCCTTTTTCACGCTTACGCATCTCCGAAAACACCTGTTTAAAATCCAACATGCCGAGACGTTTGATGTACTTGCTGTCGATGTACGGAATTACGAAGCCGCCATCTATCGCTGGAATAGTTCCGAAGCACTGGTAATGAACATCCGATGGAATCAGGTCGTATTCACCCGTTTCGTCGTTCTTGAAATAGTGGTGTCCCGTCAGATTGACAATCGCACGGTGGATGCGCTCAGCAGCCGTGTCCCCAGGTATAGATGGTGGGAACACACGGTCGAACCGCAACTTATCGTAATCAAGCTCTGCATATTCTACAGGTTCTTCACCCCAGATTGTTTCCTTCCTTATCTCCGACATCCTTTTCTCCTTGATTGGCACTGGTGATTTCACCTGGAAGGCTCTCGTATGAAAGCTTGGTTACCCGTTTCAGCTCTTCTAGGTATTCCTTCATGATATCTGGGTACTTTGCTTCGATGAACTCTGCTAGCGTCTTGACTTCAACGGTCGGGGCTGCTTTAATCTTGCACGGATGGGGCCTTAACGGGTTCATCCTAGTAGCAGCCATGAAGGCGTTAAGGGACGAACCTATCGGGAGGTTTGCGAACGAGCCTGCACGGGTTTCGAGATACTCGTATGCTTCACCGTCTGCTTGGAATATCATCGAGTAGAAACACTTTCCGTTAGGTGAAAAGCATTGGCCGATTTCATACATCGGGGAGCCAAATATGAACAACAATGTTTTCCTGCCGACACGATGCCAAAACTGGCCGAACTTGGTCATGTCAACTTCAGGTTCGATACAGGCACAGAACTTGAACTTTTCGTTCATCTTGTCTTCACCGAGGTCAGTCCACATGATGCACGGACAGGCGATGACATGAATCATGCACTCCTTGTCAGGACAGTCGTAATTGTCTGGAAGCCACTTTTCCAGCATGTCGTAGCGCATCGGGTTGTAGAAACGGGCACCGAGCTTTCTCGTGGCGGTCACAACACGGCATTCGTTCATGTTGGTCAGATGATTGTATTCGCCGCCTTCGTATATGTACTGGTGGTTGAAATTGCTCATTGGGAATTGCCTTTTGTTAAAATCTTCTCTGGAAACTTTTTGTAGTCACGCACAGCACTGTACACATCGGAATCAAATATAAGCGAAAGGAACTTCACCAGTTCCTTAATGTCTTTAAGATGCACTTTCGGCCAGTCTGGATAACCCGTCACAAAGCTCGAAACAGACGTTTCGCCAGTCTCCGTATTGAATTCCATGTCAAAGTCAACTGGGACAAGCATTGGGAATGCAGAACTGAGCGACGGGCATATACCTGCATCTACAAGGCGGCTGTATTGCGTCATCGGGGTGACATACTCCTGATAATGCGGTTTGAGTTCCCATTTAGCCTTGATGATACCAGATTCCTCGTCCAGCTTTATCATCGGGAAATAGGCCATCACCGCCGTATGGAACTGTCTGGTTAGGCTTCCTTTTGCCATGTGGAAATCCTCCGAAGGGCATACTTGGGATTACGCTGTGCTGCCTTAATCAAGTCCCACTCGAACGGTGTGAACTGATTTTCCTTTCCCCGTAGCTGGCAGGCGACGATGCTGAGGGAGAGGGTTCGACGGAAACGGTTGACACCTTCCGTGAGGCGCTTGTTGAGAACGGCAAGGTCCTTTATCGGGGTTTCATGCGAAAGAATCTTTCCAATTCCTCCACCCCAGTAGAAATCAAGTATCTGCGTGGTGCATACGCCGACTTTGCGAACTTTCCCGATTCCATTTTCCCGTTCAAACTGAGGTACAGCCCTGTTGAGGTTAATCAGGACATAGCTGTTGCAATATCCTGTGTCGGCATTTACCTTCATAAAGCTTGCAAGAGTAACCCCGTTGCATACTGCATCGTACCTGACGCTGTTGTAGCAAGCTATCTTCCTGACTTCCTTGACCTCTATCGGGGCGTAGTCAAGGTTCAACTTTCTTAGCCAGCCTTCAATAGTGCTGAAATGGCTCTTCTTGTACCAGAGAACCATCTCGGCTGTCGGCTCCACTTTCTTATTGTACATAAGTTAATCCTCTCGGTTATTCATCTCATCCTGTTCTGTCCTAAGGACTTGCTTCCGACGATAACTGTCGAGAGCATGGTGGTAGTCACGCTTGCTGAGGAGGTAACCCCAGCTTCGCTTTCCTGTCTTAGCCCAATATAGAAAACTGTACCAAAAACGTTTAGGCATAACTACTCCTATTAGCCATATTTTTTGTCATATTCTTCACAGAGAAGCGTCTGCGTCTTCATCACGTCGTCACTCAACTTAGGGTCACGGGAAATGATGTACGGGCCACTGTATTCCCATGCCTTGAATGTCTCTGGGTCGATGTTGTGGTTACGGTAGCACGAATCGTTCCATGCGATTACCTTCGCCTCGTTCTTCGACCTTGCCCTGACAACGATGAACCTCTCGTCGTTTGCGATGTAGTCGAAATACTGAACCTGCCACAGGATGTACTCTGGGTCGTAGAAGAAGGAAACATTTATCTTTCCAGGCCCGTCATCGAACTTCCCCTCCTCGTACTTGACCTTGGCATCGACCTGAATGCAAATCATGCAGTTGCGGAACCGTTCCAGCTTCACCGACTTGCGGTCAATCACACCCAGTTCCACGATTCCGTCTTGGATTGTCTTCATTTCCAAGGTGTCACCGTGAATTTCTGCATGGAATGATATGCCGCCGTCAATTACATACGGGGTATGCCACCTTAGCTGGAAATCCTTGTGTGTCAACGCATATTCCTCGCTGAATATCCAGTGAGGGCAGTCCACCGTATCTGGTGCTTCCTTCCACTTTTTCTTGTCGTAACCAGACGGTTGAGAAAACTGGTACAGCCCGTTGTTGCACTGCTTTTTCAATGCGAGGTATTCAGTATCGTTATCAATCATGGTTCAATCCCCAGGTAATTGTAAATTTCTTCACGTTTTGTCGGGATATCAACAGGGAATTTCTGCCCGTTTCCGTTTGAACATGACATTCCAGGCAAGTTTGTCATCATCTGGTAGCAGGTGCATGAACCATGCTTGGCACTGTGAAAGAAAAGATAGAACTCAATATGGTGTTCTTCATCTTTCAGTTTCGTCTTAGTCCAGTTCTGTCCTACGAACTTGTGTGCGCATACCCACAGCCTAATACCTACCTTGGCGGTTGTTTTGCCCACGGCCACTTCCCGATACACTTCCCAACCATAGTCACGGTTCATCGTCTCGGCTGGTATTTTCTTGTGGTGAAGGTCGGCAAACTTCGGAAACATTTTGCACACATATTCCCAACTTCCACGTTCACACGTCTCGATGTAATCCTCAGCCTCCTTCATTAGTTCAGGATGACGCTGTTCAAGGAAATCTTTGTACTTAGCATCGCTCATGATTTACCCCGCATCCCAGAACCAAATATCTGGGTCTTCCTTGCTTACCCTGTGTTCGGTCTCGGTGAACCCTTCAAGGTTGTGGCTGAACTTCGGACGGAAGTCGCCATCACCGTCGCAATACATGCCCCTCATCCTGCTGCAACCCATCTCGCCGAGACGCTGCATGTCTGCCAGCATGGACAGGAACTCGTTTGCCCAGCACTTTTTCATCTTGCAGTGGACATCGAATTCAACTTCCTCTCCCTGACCCAGTTCAGTCCAGTTTTTAGGCCTCATGTTTCCTCCTTCTACCCTTCAGTGTCGGGAACACCCTCCTTACCAACGGTATTTTCGCCGCCTCATACGGCTCACCTTTCTTCGGCAGGTCAGGAAGGTACAACTCGCCGTTCTTCAATTTCAGGTAGAACTCGTACAGTTTCTCCTCGCTGAACGTAAGAAGGTATCGTGTGTACCATGTGAACGTCGTGGGGCCGTCCATGTTGTAGTTCCATTCGCCAGCCTTTTCTAGTTCTGGTGCATACCTGCGGTACTCTAGCGAAACCGACTTAATCAGGCCGATAATATCATACTTGCTCAACTGCACGTTCATATTAGTCCTCGCCATAGACGTAAATGTACTCACCCTTCAAGTTCTCGCCGAAATACAGGAATTTCAGGCCGACCAGCTTTACGGGAGCCTTGATTTCCTCCTTGCAGGCGAACTTGCCGTAGTGCTTCCATTTCACTCCAGACTCGTAGCCGTTCTCAATCCATTGGATAAGGGAACAACCCATGCGGTTAACGGAAACCTGAAAGTCCAGTTTAATATCGGCAAATGCCACCATGGCAAATGCCAGCATGAATAGAATTACCTTTTTCATTTTTTCCTCCTAACTTAACACTCGAACTCATGACAACTGAAATGCATGACATCGCCGTTAGGCATCGTGTATGTCGTCATGTCTTCCATAAGGTGCTTAACGGTCGCTACACCAGCAAAGTCTTCGATGTAACCTTTAACCCGTTCGATGTACAACTCATCCGTTACGCCAGCATCAGAGAATATCGAAGCAACTTTGTCATCAAAATGCTCGATATGACTCTTCATGCCTTCCCGAAGCAAATCCCATAAGGCATCTTTCAGTTTCTTCAAGGTTTCCCTCGGAAGGTCGTAATATGTAGGTTTTTCCTCCCTGTAATCGTAGCCGAATTGCAGGTGTTCGAGTTCATATTCAAAACTTAACTTATCAACGAAGTTTGCAACAATCTTTGCCCCTTGGCCCCTTCCGAACTCGACGAGCAGTTCACCATTATTGAACTGTTCCATTTCGTAGTCGCTCAGCAAGGTGATTACATGGCAAGAGCTTGAATTGGTTTCAAAAACAGAGTGACGAATTGTTTTCATTTTAGTTCATCCCAGTTTGATGGTCTCATAATTACTTTTAATCAGTTTAAGTTCATACCCAAACGCAATGTCGAAATTCTTCCCCATCTCTATTGCGGTGCGGATTGCGGCAATCCTGTCACCGTCCCTTACCTCGGAGTCCATTACACGTCCAAATACAAGCGGCTCGCCGAAATTAGTCTTTGTGTGGAGTTCTGTCCTTAGATAAGTCGTGTCCTCGCCGACATCCAAATCCTTGTAGAAACGGATGCTTAGATAAATGTCAGCAAATGTTATAAGAAGCCCAGACCAGTCATCGAAACATACCGCATTATTCGGCAAATAGTGCATGGCGAAGGACAATTCCGACTGTTTCATTTTTAGGTAACGAAGTTTACGCAACGACATGTTCAACCCCCTTTAATCTAATCCAATTACCTTACGGGTAAGGAACTCCAGTGTGCAGGTGCCTTCCTTGACAACGTATATCTGGAAACCTGCCGAGGCATTGCAATCCGCAGTTTCCTCAGTGTACTTCCATTCGTTATACGACATCCCTTGGCTAATCATTTGATTGGGATAGACAACATGGCAACGACGCCCTTCCTTGGCGTTAAGCCATTCGGCAAGCTCCCTGTTGGTGACAAAAATCTGCTTCGTGTATTCTTCGCACCGTTTCTTGCTTGCGAGCATCTCGGCAAGTTCGGACATGCTGAACATAGAAGCAAGCATGTCGGTAGAAACCGATATGGAACTACCGTCAAGCTGCTTTCCATTCAGGAGGACACCATTGATTGCTAACTGGTATTCCTGACCCGATAGGGTTTTAAGTATTTGAAATCTTATCTGCTGTGACATCTATTTGCTTCATTATTACGTCAAAAATCTTGTCGTAACCATCAAGGTCACCGTTGAAGGTGTGATAAACTACGTTCTGGTCTTTGAGCATTTTCAAAATGGTTTCATCTATTCCTTTCGACTCTTCTTCGGTCTGGTTTCTGCCGTTCGGGTTGTACGGCTTTACACGCTTCAAGAAGATATCGAGTGAATGGAACTTGTACTTGTCCGCCGCTTCGACACAGGCCTTCGCAAGATGAGGAAGACCGATACGGGCGGCATAGACTGCACCGAGACGGATAGGAGAATCAGTGACAATCACATCGACCTTGCCGAAGCAACGGTGGATGCGGAAAACCTGCTTGCCAGTGATATAGAACTGACAGTTGAAAACTTCCTTGTTGCCTTCCCATACCTTGTCCTTTGCGTACTCGGTAACATACTCGGCATCGACACCAGCCATCTTCAACTTGGAGAAAATATAGGCAGCGCCTGTACTTTTACCCGAGCCTGGGCCGCCATACAGGTTCACAATAAGCGTATTCTTCATTAGTCTACCGCATCTGGATTGGTTTCGTACTTCGGCTGTTCCTTGGGCGGAGTGTTGAGCTTGCGGACAGTGACCGTTCCTTCAACCGCATGCAACTCAGGATTGCCAACGATGCCCGTGATGACGGATGCCTTCATTGCATCGTATTCCTCGTCGGTTGCACCATCGGGGATTTCAAAAGTCCTGCGGACTGCGTAAGTAAGTTCAAATTGCATAGGATGTTTCTCCTTTGATTACATGTTAAACTTCAACAACATTGAGTTCAAATCCGCCTTCTTCACCATCGGCTTCCTTGTCCCACAGATAATCGTCACGGGAACTATAGGTGAGGCCTGCCTTGGTGTCAATTGCATTTCTAATCTTGTCAATGAACAAAGCCTTTATTTCGAGACCCGTAAACTTCTTGTTTTCGTTCTCTTTATAATGCTCGTCGTCAAACGGGTACTCATAGTCCTTTCGGGTGTCCTTGACGATATTTTCGAAATACTCGTAGCACTTGGCAAATGCCTGCTCGGCATCAGAACCCTTATAGACAAGCCTGTGTTCAATGTCGAAATCGTGCTGGTACACATGATGGACGGTATATACCGTTTTCTTCTTGCGAGGTTTAACCTTCTTACGCAGCTCGACCAGTTCCTTCAACCATTCGGCAACCTGAGTGTGCATATCCTTCAACTCAGGGTGTTCCTGTGCCGACTTGGTGTACATTGCGATTGCATCTTCGATTGTAAGCTTGTAGTTCGGGTCGATTTGCGGGTACTGCCTCTGAATGAAGCAACCAGAATTTTCAGTACCGTCTTCCACACGCTTTTCGTGTGCATAAAGGGCTGCATCGACTGCTCCTACGCCCGTGCTCTTGAATTCCTTTTTCATTATTTGACCTCTACGCATTGATTACAGAAACTGCCGTTTTTCTTTGAATTTTTTCTTTGCGTCTGCGAGCATCTTCTTATCGGAAGGGTCTACGATGAGACCCCTGAACATGAGCATCTCGAACGACGGGTTTGCTACCATAGGCAACCCCATGAGTGCTTTCCATGCATAAAGCACGGCTTCACCAGAATACCCTTCGACCTCGACTTTCATCCCTTCGATGCCATTGGATTCGTTTACCATGAGGCGGAACGGTTCGGCATCGGCTTTCGCAATGTGGACCGTATCAGTCCCGAACTCATCCGAGATTTTACCGTGTAAGTACACACCGCAAACGACGAGGTAATCATCGCTTTCTTCACTGTTACTTGACCTGAATTTCATCTTGCTTCCTTTGATTGTAATTAAGCATCAGTAAGGATTGGCTCACCAGTCTGTTCAGATTCGTCCATGGCGTTGTTCCATTTCTCGAAATACTCACGGGCGGTCATCCCAGGCCAGAACTCCTTTACTTCTTCACGCTTGTTGTCACGCAGGTTCTCGAAATGGCGTTCAATTTCTGGAAGGATGCCATCGTAGAGGTCTGGGCGAAGACGTTTCAGGCCGTGCATCAGACCGATAATGTCGGAGAACGACAGCTTGATTCCATCTTCATACTCAACATCGAATACGGAATCCTTGAACAGGTGGTTATTGTCCCTTATCCACCTGTATTCAAGCGTCTTGATACCCTTGACATCAACCCACATATCCCATCTCGGGTTACGAAGCTTGATGAAATCGGACGGCGGACTGTCCTGCGTGTACTCGTCAGACACCAGATACTCCTCGGAGTCTTCATCGTAGTAGTAAAGGTGCTGCTCGTAATCAGGGTCTTCGGAAACCATGTGGCATCCCTTCTCACCCTTCCAAGTGATACCGAAGATGTCAGTGAAGGTACATGAATGCAGTCCGAACTGGTTAGCATCCTTCTCGATTGAATCGAAGAACGGATTCTTGTCCTTACCCATTCCCTTACGGGCACGGTAGCGCATGTACAGCTTGTTATCCTCGTTAGGATTGGCAATCTCCCAACGCCACTTGCTTTCGTCGTAGTAAGGGTAAGCGCTCAGGTATTCATGTATCTCGCACATGGTTCCCCCGACGGTTAAGCCTGAATTCCGTAGTACCTGAAAGTGTCTGGGAAAATCTTTGCACCGAGAACATCCATGTACGGACTAATCTCAGGAATGATGGTCATGGACTTGCGGTCAAAGAAGAAGCGGCAATCACGGAGCCACTTGCTCGGGCTGTTTTCAACCCTGCGGCCAAAGATGCTGTAACGGATGTTGTCACGTTCGAGACGGTAAGCCTGATAGTCAACGAGCTTTTTTGGCTGCGGCTTCAACATTCCGCCGAACACTTTGTCAAGATTTGGTTCAATACCGAACATAGGTTTCTCCTTGTAATGAAACTTTTTTATAAATATACCCATTTTAGCAACTTTTGGCAAGGGCATTCCCCGATATTTTTAAATAAAAATGTGAAACATTTTTTGGAAATGTTTCACATAAAAGTTTCACACAAAAGTGCAATATATTGCGTATTTAGACATCAAGGCTGCTTCTGCGGTTTGACTGGAACTGTTCCTTAACAGCCTTTCCGTAAGCATCTTCCAGAATCTTGTGGCAAATCATCTTGATTTCTTCAACGTCGTCAGTATCGCTGGTAGCAATGTAGTCGCCGTCGTACATGGTTCCTTGCTTCATGTAGAGTCTCGGGCCTCCATACACGCAGTAGTCAACACGGGACGATTCTGGGTCCTTGACGACGATAAGGTGGATTCGCCAGCCTCCAATTATCATCTTGGCCATACCGCCAAGGTACTCCGCCATCTCGCTCGAAGCGATGTGTCCACAGAGCCATCCAAGGTGGTCTTTCATGAACTGCTTCGTCTTCGGATATTCGTCGAATATGCGCTTCCTTGGGTCAGGGTCGTCAATCTCTGGCCCGACAAGGTAGTTCATCTGGTAATCGCCGCTGAACGGAAGCCTGTAACGGCTCTTGCGGGTGAACTCGTGACGGATGCACTTGGAGAACTGATACAGAGGGTCATCAGCGTACTGTTCGTCATCCTTTTCTTCCTGTGACTTAATCTCGATGTAACCACCCATCGGCTTGTCGTGGGTTGGTCCGTCAACTTCCTTGACTTCAACCTTGTTATCGTCATTTCTTATCGGAGTTTCCCACGCCTTCTTCAACGTGTCTATATCGCAAGCCATAGGGTCTTTGTAAAACCCGTTTTCGTCGATGCACGGGTTCATCTTGTCCTTGTCCTCGAAACATGTGTCGTGGAGCTTGGAAACCATGTCCCGCATCGCCCATGGCAGGCCCGCCTTTGCGAGCTGTTCTTCAAAAAGTGCCTTCCTGTTCATACCTTCAGTTTATATGAATCAGTCATTGCTTTCTGCTGCTACAATTTCGGCGCAATGGTTGAACCACTGCTTCGCCGATTTCATCGTATTTTTAAAATAGGTTTCATTCATCTTTACGACATTGTCCAGTATCTTGCAGGCATCCCTGTAAGCAACCTTTTTATGGCCAACTGGGTCATTCCAGCGTATTGTCTCGAACGGCTTATCCTTGGATGTTTCATGTTTTTTGGGCTCATTACCCCATCGGCAGTCACTGTGCCAAACGATATAGAACGGATGTTCGCCAACCACAAATAAGAAATCACAGTCTTCGTCCATAGCCGTATACAGCTCGGCCCCATCCAACTCCTTCTTCCAAGATGCTATCTGCGTTTTAACCCTGTCTATAAACTTGTCATAATTGCGTTGAAACATTTCACGCATCGTTTCGAACTTGTGTATCGGGACGTACCGTTGTTGAACCCACTTTGTTGTCGTTTTCTTCGGCATGAAAGGAATGTTGCTCACAGATGGGGACCACCCATCATAGGGTTTTTGTATGGGAGGCATTCCATTGATAACATCAAAGAAATCTTCTTTGATAGGACTGAGCGAAGCATATTCACCGCTAACGTATACGCCCTTCTGGAATGCAGTTATGGTAAATCTGCATCCATTCTTGTCAGGTTCATCTTCTGGAGGGAGCTTCCTGTTATCGTCGTAAAACACATCCATGATTACAGGGGCCCCTCCAAGAAATTCCTTCATCTGGGCAAGGAACGCCTTGCGTATGAAGCGCTCGTAATTCTTCTTGGCCCGTTCTTCGGCTCGTTGTGCTTTCGACAAAGCCTCTTCGGCCAACTTCTTGGATTCTTCGGCCTCCTTCATTGCCTTTTCCACCTTGGAATGGGCAGAAAGGAGTTGCTCATTAAGTTTGTTTAACTCTTCGTTATTCGGCATTTAAACCCCAGATGCAATCGATATCAGCACGACTAGACAACAGAAGACCACCGAGATGGCCAGTGAAAACTTGCTAATATCGTTCATAATGTTTGCCACCTTATAGTTCCGCAGATAGAATGCGTCGGCAATATGATGGAACACCACCGTCAAAAACATTCCTATGACGCATATCCACAACGAAACGAGAAAAACAGTCCCTACATCATTCATTATCTACTCCACTCAACCGTTGCATTCGGGTGCTTGATGCAAAGGATGAGAATTTCTTCCACAAACGGGATTAGACCGAATCTCCTTCCGTATTTGTCGGTCTCCTCCAGACTCCCCCACTTGTACCATTTTTCGGGAGGAAGCTTGCGTAACACCATCTTACCGTTTATCATTTCAGGCTCCCGCTTGATGGTCGTCTCGTAGCGTTTCAACCGCTTGGCGTTATCGGACATGATACGCAACCCGTTGGAAAGGTCCTCGATGAGTTCGCCAGCCTTCATCTGCTTGTCGGCATGGTTCCAAAGAACATCGTACAGGGTGATTGTACCTTCGCCCTGAATGTCGTGTAGAATCACATGCTCTGCAATCTTCCCCGCATTGTGGGTGATGTTGCGGCTGTCGGACTTACGCCCACGACCCTTTCCCCAGTACAGTATGATATCTAACGACATTATTCCTCATCCTTACAAATACGTTCAAGCCATTCCTCGAAGTCGGAGCAGGACCATCCCTCGATGGAACCGTCGGAACGCACGTTCATGTCGATGTAGTCGCCATATCCCTCGTCAGCAGGGCACATGCAGTCTGGTACGTACTCATTTTCAACCTGTGCGACAACCTTGCCGTCAACCAAGACTTCCGCCGAGAAGCAGTCGCACACCTTGTAATGCAGACGGGCTTCGACACCCTGCGTCCAGTTGGTGATTACACCCGTGTCGGGGTCGATTTCTGGACACCAGCATGAACCTTTCAGGCAAGGCATCTTCCCTTCCTTGTCCTCTTCGAACTCACCAGTCTCTGGATTGAGGATGTCGGCATCTTCGGTGTAACGTGCGTCTGCACAAACTTTCAGGATTCTCATATTGGCTTCTCCTATTAAACTATTCCATGGAAATATACATAAATGTAGAATTTATGGCAACCCATGTCAAAAATATATTTTAATCTCGTTACAGCGGAGGCGTTATGACCCCAGTTTTAGACCCTGTTGACACCTACCTGATGCTATCAGGAAAAGACCCGAACGCAGCGGCAAACCTTGTCTTCGATATGGAATACAAGGTATGGCTCAGCAAGGTTTCCAAGAAGAAAAAGAAGAAATCCGCATCGAGTTGATACGGATTTCATCATTACTCGTCACAGCCCCAATCGTCATCCCTGTCTTCGGTCCAACTGTTGTATTGCAACCAACAGCAATTATCAACCTGTTTGCCATCACTGTCCGCCACAATAATGTAGAACCCTTGGTGATGACCCATGATGTCAACCGACGGAGCGTTCGGGTCAGTCGGCTCTTTTGCAAGGTGATATGTCCCGTCAATAAGCTTATCGGTCACTTCGCCAAGATGCAACAGCTCACAGAAAGTATCCTTGTCAACATGGTTAGGAATACCCCATTTCTCACAGTCACGCTCTAAGACATTCCTGATTTCATTGAAGATACGCTCACTTTCCTTTTCGTTTTTCTGCCATTCGAGCCATCCTTTCACCTCACGGAATACCTTGTACAGTCTGTCTCGTCCATAGATATTTTCGGGAACGTAGTTTTTATTGTACAGAATATCAGTAAAGTCGTCCAAGATTTTTTTGAACTCGGCGATTTTCTTCTGTGTTGTTTCTGGTTTGTATGTCATAGCCATAGTGGATTCCTTTTGTAAAATTTAATTTGCTATCTTGTACTTGTCTACATCGGCATCGTCATAGTCGGTCTCGTAAGACATTTCATCAAGCCAATAGTCACGGTCGCAGATGTCTGCATAGGCGGCATCCTCGGCTGCGGTCGGTGTCAGGTCATCTACCTGTTTCATTACGAGCCTAGCTTCCCTACGTTTCACTGCACGTCTGAGACGCTTGCGCCCCTTGTTGTGCTTCGGGGTGCTAGGGTCGTGACGGTGACACAGGTCGTCAATCCATCTCTCGTGAGCCCAGTTCTTGTCTCCCATTATCCCTCGCATTCAGTAATTGTCAGAACATAACCCGACTTGTAACCTTCGCAATCACTACCGCTACCGAGTTTCGCCTTGATGCAAGCCCCTTTGAGCCAGTCCGATGCGTATGTCCCGTACCTGCAATCAGGGCCTGGAACACACGAGACATCCTCGAAGGTAAGATTGTGTTCTGTACATCTCGGTTCGACAGCGTTTAGCGGCTGCTGTGAGGCATCATCGCTGCAAGCA
>Ga0265298_10000647_pt1 | contig 50974 bp, 37 predicted proteins | sample AusTroGonzalo_MG_3_FD_193486 | JGI IMG/M metagenome (GOLD analysis project Ga0265298, IMG submission 193486) | Bovine rumen microbial communities from tropical cattle in Woodstock, Queensland, Australia - Gonzalo_01 | ecosystem: Host-associated > Mammals > Digestive system > Stomach > Rumen ...
GCCAGCCATTCCGCGTAGGGCTGGTCGCCTGCCGCGACCCTCGCCGCCAGGCCGTTGGCAAAGACGAAGTTCCTGAAGACTACGCTCTTGATATTCAGCGACGCCGTGACGCAGCGTCCAGCGCCCTTCGCGTCGACGACCGGCTTCGCCTCTGGATCCGCCGCCTCAATGGTCAGCGCTCCCGCGAAACCGCTCACGTCTAGCCGCTCTTCATAGGTGCCCGCGTCCACGCTAATCGTATCGCCGGAACGTGCCGCCGCGATGGCAGACGAAACGGTCTTGTGTTCACGTGTTGCGCCCACCAGAAGCGTTGCCGGAGCGAAGACGAAACGGACCTCCGTGTTGACGACGACGTTTTCGAGCGTCCAGCTGTTTGCCGGGCTTTCGACCGCTTCGCCATTCACGTAGATTGCCGTGACATTGCGTCCTCCGGAGGTCGTGAACGCAAGGCTCTTGCCGACTTCGACGCGAACGCCGTCCGGGTCGTTGGGTTCGACTACGCCGCCGCCATCAATCTCGACGAAAACGAGACATTCCGTAGCGTCTGGTGTCGGATATGCACCCTTACCAGAAGCAGGCGAGCCCGCAGCGAGGTGGTAGTCGGCGCAGAAGAACGGATCGCCGGACGTGAAGCAGCTTTCAAGCGTCGGCGCCTGCGGCGTCAGTCTGACCGGAGTCGTGGTTGCCGCGTACTCGTTCGCCTTGCCCGCAGCAACGTTCCCGATGATGATCGAATAATAAGCCTCACACTCACCGTCAACGCCTCCTGCCGCCGAAGTCGCGGTGTTGCCGACAACCGTGCAGTACGAGAGCTCGCAGTTGGCGCATCCTCCGCCGACCGCCGCCGAGCAATCCTCCACAATGCAGTGGTTGAGCACGGCGCCATACGCGCCGCCGCCGTAATCCTTTGCATGGCAGTCGGCTATGATGCAGTTGCGAATGTCGCCGCCGAACGCACCGCCACCGACGACGCCGTAGTAGTTCACGCTCGAATCGGGGAAGGTCGTTCCTGTATGCGAGTCTTCGGCAATCGACCCGCCGCATAGCGCAAGTCCGGAGACCACGGCCGACCGAACTGGCTTGAAGATGACTTCCAGCGAGCCGCTGCGTCCGTAGTCGAGTTCGTAGCGTCCCTGGCGGAAGCAGCGCGTGTAGCCCTTGGTGTTGCCTGCAAGGTCGAGAACAGTGTCCTGCGCTGTGCCAGTCGCTCTGATCGTTACCTTCGCATCGTTGTTGCCGAAGTCAATCGGCGTCGAATACGTTCCCGGCGCGACAATCACATCGTCGCCGTTAAGGAGATACTTGAACATATCCTTCGGGAAGTCGGAGAACGCAGTTGCTGCCTTGAGCCCGTCGGCGGACGAAGTGCCGCCTCCTGTCGTGACACCCCCGCCAGTCGTAACGCCGCCTGCACCATCGCCGCCAGTGACGACTCCGCCGCCTCCTGCCGCGCCGCCCTCTCCGCCGCCTGCGCTCGGCGTTACGGAAGCGTCGACGTAAACCTTGCGGTTATAGACGACGTACCAGACATGGCGACAAGACCAGTTCCAGCTTCCAGACGCATCATACGCCTCGACAGCAAGGCGATGGATGCGCGCGCCCGCCGCATCGAGCGAACGCGTCGAAGGCGCAGTCAGCTTGTAGCTTGCCGAATTTCCAACAACTACGCCGTCAAGCGTCCAGCGAAGCTGATTCCCGGCTGCAACGCTTGCCGTAAACTCTGCTTCATCGCCAAGGTCAATGTGGACGTATCCGTCGCTCCCAAGAGCCGGACCCGACACGCCGATTACTGGCGCAACGACGCCAGAATCGGCAACGTTTAGATAGAAGGTGCGCGTCATCGTATAGGTCTTCATGGACGAATCCTGCGCCGTCACCTTGACCGTGACCGGATAGTCTCCAGCGAGAATCGCACGGCCCGACAGCGTGCCGCCGCTGGTGAGGGCAAGCCCAGGCGGGCAGCTCGGCGTCAGGATAACATCCTTGGCGCCGACGTAGCTCTCGGCGGAAGTGAAGTCGATCATCTTGCCGCCGTACGTCATGTAGCAGAGCGGATGCTGCGGGTCGGCGTAAGACGGAAGATCGGCATCCGGACCAAACGCCACGCGGATCTTGCCGTTGGGCGTGAGCGTAACGGACGCGAAACGACCGTAGCGAACAGTGAACTTATCCGCCGTGCGCTCAACATAGACATGCGCATATGTACTGGATACACCTGCCAACAACCCTTTGTCGCAGATGAACAACATCGCATCGCCTACCTTGAGGGTGCCGTTAGCCCCCACCTTGACCGTGGAGGCGAAGTTCGTCCCACACGGGAACGGGAAGCCGATCTCCGTATCTGTCGCGGAAGCAGAAGCGCCAGCGCGGTACGCGCCCTGCAGAAGTTCCGGCGAGCCAACAGTATCATCAAAGGTATTCAGTCTGTCACGGCTCATCGTGTACGCGTGGTTAACGAGCGAATAGGTGAAGTTGTTGTAAAGATTGTTCGTCACAACAGCTCCCGTACGCGGATTGGTGGTTACCTCTATCGGTCCATTAGCCTTGAACGAATAGCTGAATGCACTGCCAGCCGTTGCGCCTGGCAGATTCTCGGAATCGTCTTCCCAATCGAGTTCGCCCGCGTCAGGCGTTTCTTCCGCCGCAAGCACCAAGGTGTTCTCCGCGCCGCAGTAGAGTCGATAGGCCGTTGCGTCGCCAGAGGAAGGGATGATGTTGAACACGTTAGCTAGATCATTGTCGCCGACGTAGCGGTCCATGATTGTACAAGTCTTGCCGACCTCGAGCGCTGCGGTCAGGCTGAGATTGATCTTTCCGTTCTCGGGCAGTGTCAGTTTGGTGCCAAAAACAAACGCGCCGGAGCTATTCGGATTGAACTCAAGCGTAGAGCCCGCCTCGAACTCAATGCCACTCAGCTTCGAGTTCCCGAGTCCGCCGCCGACAAACGAGAGTTTCGCGCCAGAATTCACGATAGTCTTCACTTCCTTGATGTTGACGAGATTGAACGACGCGCCGAAGGTATTGGTGCCCTCGAAGGTTATGCTGCCAGGCAGCACGCCCTCGGAAGAGACAATGACCGTGCGCTGGAATGTCGCGCCGTTGAAGACTACGTCGCGGAGGTTGACATCGTCAGGCAGATTGAGGCGGTCCGTAGTCTGCGTCGCCCTCACGCACGCACAGCGCGTGTAGAGCCAGCCGTCCGCGTCAATTGCGGGCGCGCCGGTGAAATACGGAGCGGTTGCGCCTGAGACAGTGAAATCCGACGCGCTCTTGCCCGAGCCGACCTTGGCTATCAGGACCTTTGTCCCGTAGTAGTCGTACTCGGATGCGATTCCGTCCTGAAGCGTAAACGAATACGATCCACCGTCAGGCGTAAACGCAGTCATGTCAGGAGCAATCGCGCCCACAGGCACGACAATGTCGCCCTTGAGACAAACATTGATTCCCGCAAGATACTTGTATGCGCCAAGGTCGTCCTGAGAGAATGTGATAGCGTTAACGTTGATTGTGTCGCCAGCGGTCGCGCCGTGGGCGAACGCCGCCTTTATCGTCGGCAGGATTTCTCCAGACGAATCCCCCTTGCCGCCTTCGGTCTTCCCGCCCGAGCCGCTGCCGGAACCGCCGTCCTTGCCCTGTCCGACGGTCCATGTCGCAGGCGTTACGACATCCGTGCCGGATACAGTGATCGCGAACTCCCTCTCATCCGTCTCGCCGTTAGAGCAGACTGCGCGAAGGGTGAATGTGTAGCTCCCGCCCTTGCGGAAGACGCCCGTGAGAGCGCCGTTCGAAAGCGGCGTCAGTCCGGGAGGAAGCTCGCCGTCGACCAAATCAAGCGCGACCACGGAAGTGCCGTACGGTAGCAGATAGTCAAGCCCGGACAAGCCAAGCGTTCCTCCGACGGATCCGTTCGGAAGCGATTCCGTGGTAAACGCGAAGGACGGCTGGCGCATCGTGACCGTCCACGTCTTGATCAGCGTCTCGCCCGTGGTGCCGTCCGTCGCGCAGCAGACAACAGTATGCTGCGCACCCTCATGGTCCGGGTCGGAATCTTTGAAGTTGTAGAAATTGGAATGGTAGGCCGTCAGCGTGCCGTCGAGATACCAATTGTAGGTAATCGCCGCCTCCTCCTCGTCGTAGGCGAGAACGGTGAACGTCTTCTGGATGTTGATGTAGACATCGACAGCATCGTCCGCAGGGTCGGCATATCCGAGATAGGGTGCTGCGTCCTCAAGGCGACGCTTCACAAGCGTGAGCTCGACGCAATTTGTGCGCGTAATCACGATCGGAGGCGCCGAATTGAACATCAAGTCGAGGGCAATGGTTTCGCCGTCAAGATCATCGCCCATTGTGCCGGAAAGCACAACTTCGCCGTCATTGACGGTGAGTGCGACTCCATCAGGAAGACCGCTCTTAAGGGTGAAGTCGGAATAGGCAATCGCGCTGGTCGTTGTCGTGAACTTCACAGGCTTTTCAAACGCACCTTCAGGGAGTGTCGCGCGATGCGTAAACAGCTTTCCAAGCATCGAGATATCAGCTGGCATCGGAACCAGTATGTAGTCCTTTTCGACAACATCGCCGCCACCTGGTTCATCGCCGCCGCCGGGCTCGTCGCCACCGCCACCCGGCTCATCACCACCGCCCTCTCCGCCGCCGCCAGAGCTGCCGCCGGTCACCGTCACCACCCAGAATAGCTGCTTGTTGTCTCCGCCAGTCTTGGGGGCATAGGTGAAGATGACATAGAAAGTGCCGTTGCCGGTTGGAGCGAACTCACTTTCAAGAGGATTGGCAGGGTTTGTCGTCAGCGTTGCCGCACCCGCGTCCCCTGTCGAGAAACTCCAGGAGTAATTGTAGTTGGAGGTGTCACCATTCGCCTTCACGCGGAACGTCATCTTGTCGCCAGCCGTCATTGCCTGATTTTGCACCGCTGGGCTGTCCTTTTCGAACAGATCCGTCGTTCCGCCCCCACCGGAACCACCTTCTTCATACGCCGTAACCGTCCAGGAGACGGATGCGAGAACAGTGTTGCCGGTCTTGCTTATCGCCTTGCAAGTCAGCGTCGACGTCCCAGGATCATCCGGACGGTATGTATACGATGTGACATTGCCGCCTACATTTGACTCACCAACATACCACAAAAGGTTGGCATCGGAGAGTCCCTTCGCCTCAACAGTGAACGTCTGGGAATTGCCGTACTTGATAGAGACACTTTCTTCCGTCGGGCTAAGACGGGAAAGGCTTGGCGTGTCTCCGCCGCCGGAACCGCCGCCGGAGGAGCCACCATCACCAACCGTGACAGTCCATACAATTTCTCCGCTCTTCGCGCCAGAATAGCTCAAAGTGACGGTGTATGTTCCAGCGGACCTAAACGTGTAGGGGCAGCTCGTGCTGTGCGGCGCCGTGAACGTCACGATATTGCCGTCTTTAAGAATGTCCCAATTAAGCGTATAGGTCGATGCGGTGTCCTTCGCCTCTACCTCAAATGTAATCGTCGTATCGACATCAACCTGGGCCAAGTTCGTCGCCGGTGTTTTCCGTACAAACGGCTCAGTCGAACCGCCTTCGCCACCGCCGCCTTCACCACCGCCTGCGGATACCGTCACCATCCAATACACCTGGCTGCCGCTCCCGTAGGTAAAGATGATGTAGTATGTCCCTACTGCATCTGGCGTGAACGAGCACGACAGTCCGCTTGGCGTAACACTCGGCGAAGAACCGCCACTCCCCGAAGACGCGCTCCAGTTGTAGCTAACCCCAGAAGTTGAGCCATTCGCTTTCACGCTGAACGTCATCGTCTCGCCGACGCTCATCGACTGGTTCTGCGCAGCCGGCGTTTCGCGGTCAAATGTTGTGCTCGGAGTTGCAGCTGTTGCCGTCACCGTCCACGACACCGATTTCGATCCGCTACTGCCAACAGCAGTGCACATAATAGTATATGTACCAGCCGCGGTCGGCTCGAATTCATACGAGAGCGAGCCTCCGCCTTTCTGCGCACCATCCACGAACCACTTCAACATCGCACCGTCAAGCCCCGAACCCGTGGCAACGAATGTCTGCTTGTTTCCAACGGTCATGCTTACCGACTCGCTGGCCGGCGAGGAGCGCGAAAGTGTCATCGTCGTCGTAGACTCGGTAGCAGTAATCGTCCATACCTTCTGTCCGCCGTCAAGCATCGTCCCTTCACCGTTCTTTACGGTTACGCGAATCATAACCGTGCCGGCACTTGTCGGCCTATATATGTAACTGCTGCCCGTTGCGCCGGAGATCTCGGCAAACGATCTCCCCGAGCCAGTGGAATCCATCTCCCAGAGGTAGGTGATATCGGATGTCGCATTCTCGACGGACGCATTGAGCGACACGCTGTTTCCGACTTTGGGCGTCAAATTGGCAGAAGAAGGCGTAAAGCCAGTGACTGTCGGTACTGGATCCGGCTCCTTGGGCGTAATGTACCATGTAAAGGCCTCATGCACGCCAGATCCCTCGGCTGGAAGGACATACACCATGAGATTGACCTCTTCACCTGTGCATTCATATTCGTACGAAGAGGCAGTCGCGCCAGGTATGACCGTCGTGCTGCCATACCTCAGGCCACAATACCACGCATACCGGACACTCGCCGCAGGGTTGTTTATCTCGACGGAGAATGTCTGCTTCGCGCCTGTCACCATCTCCACCGATGCGCTCGACGGCGTCTTGCCGGTAATATAAATCGTCTCGCCGCCAGTGCCGCCGCCTTCACCGCCGCCTTCGTCACCGCCACCAGTCGATCCGCCGCCTGTTTCGCCCCCGCCCGTTTCGCTGCCGCCGCCTGTCTCGCCACCGGTTGACCCACCGCCGTCTGCCGGCTTCACGGTGAGGGCAAGAGTCCCCGTTTCTTGTATCGTGTCACGCCCGCTAGACACATACGCAGTGATTGTAAAACTAACTTCGCCCGCAACCGTAGCGACACCCGATATCGTCAATAAACATGTTCGACTGTTCCATACTCCTCGAAAATCAGCTGAAGACGAACTTACTGTGCATCCTTTGATTTCTCCGCCAGATTCCGCCGTAACCGATACCGTCGTCGAATACGAGACGCCCACGGTTGCGTCGGGCAGCGTAGTCGGCGAGAACGTCAAGCTGCCGCCGGCCTGAATGGAATATGCAAACACCAATGCGGCAAACGCCGCAAGGAACTTCCTGACGTTTTTCATAAGCGCAGTACTCCTGTAAGGCACGATTTGTGTGTGCAAATCGCTTGTTTAGTAGTTATAGCTGACTTTTCGACACTATTATACTAACTTTTCGTACCATGGTCAACAATCAAAGCCGGAAAATTGCAAGCCCACAGATACCCGCCGCTGCTCAATTCGGCTGGCCGGCGGTAGCGGCGGTCTTGCGGGTGCGCGCCTTCATGAAGATCCTGAGCGGTGCACCCTCGAGCCCGAAGCGCGCGCGGATGTTCTTCTCTATGTAACTGAGGTACGCGGGAGTGACGAGCTTCGGGTCGTTAACGAAAAGCCGTATCGTCTGCGGGTTCGTCGAGACCTGGAGCCCGTAGTAGATCTTGAGCCGCTTGCCCCTGACCATCGGCGAGACAGTCTTCTTCGTCGCCTTGACGATGGAGTTGTTGAGCATCCCGGTCGGGATCCTCTCGCTCGCCGACGCGGCAGCGCGGTCGATCGCTTCGACGGTGCGGCGGATGTTGTAGCCAGACTTGTTGGAGCAGAAGACTATCGGCGCGAAGTTGAGGAACGGCATCATCTTGCGGACTGCTTCTGCCGCCTTCTTCTCGCTCGTTATCCCCTTCTCCAGCGCGAGATCCCACTTGTTGAGCATGAGAACGCACGCCCTGTGCGCGTCGAGGATCTTGCCAGCGATGCGCTTGTCCTGCATCGTCGGCCCCATTACAGGGTCGAGAAGAAGGATCACGACATCCGCTTCCTCGATCGCCTGCTCCGAGCGGAAGAGGGAGAAATTGTCGACGGAGGTCTTCGACATCTTCGTGTGCGGCTTCATACCAGCTGTGTCGACGAGCATGTAGCGCCGCGCCTCGGGACCAGTGCCGATCGTGAAAGGAACTTCGACTGCATCACGCGTCGTACCAGCGATTTCCGAGACAATGACACGCGGCGCGTTCAGGAGCCGATTGATGTACGACGACTTGCCGGCGTTCGGACGGCCGACAACCGCGACTCTGAGCGGACGCTTGCCTGACTCTTCCTCTGGATCGACAGGCGGAAGCTTTGAAATAAAATCCTTCACGAGCGCTTCTACGCCGCGGCCATGCTCCGCGCTCGTCGCAAATACGGGAAGCCCAAACCTCTCGAACTCCGCGGCACGCCAGTCGTCGTCGGGAGTGTCACACTTGTTCGCCGCGATGACGCACGGAACGCCAGACTTGCGGACGCGCTGAATGACTTCGGAATCAAGGGGCGTGATGCCCGCGCGCGCGTCCACTACGATGACGCAAACGGCGGAGTCCTCGACCGCGAGCGCGGCTTGGCTCTTCGTCTCCTCGTCGAGAGGGTCGTTCGTGACGCTGCGGTCAAACGCGATGCCGCCGGTGTCGACGAGCATTATCTTGCGCCCAAGGACGTCCACCTCGCGCGTCACGCGGTCGCGCGTCACGCCCGGCTGGTCGAATACGATGGCGACGCGCTTCTTCGCTATGCGGTTGAAAAGCGCGCTCTTGCCCGTGTTGGGCCTGCCTACGAGTGATACGACGTTCATCTTCTGCTCCTTGGTGGAGTATTATACCAAAAACAGGGGTCAGGGTTTAGGGGTCAGTACATAGGGGTCAGGGGTCAGCACAGAGGACTCCTGCCCCCTTGACTTTCGTGGTTCGTTTTTAGGATAATACCCACAGATGACAGTTTGGATAGAGAACCCCTTCGACAACCTTCCCGCAGAGGGCTTCCGCCCGCAGCGGTACTGGCTCATGGCCGAGGCGTTTGCGAAGGCGGGGCACGACGTGACTTTGTGGACAAGCGACTTCTCCCACGCGAAGAAAGCGCCGCGCACTATTTCAAAAGTTGAAGCGCCCTTCCGTCTCAAGCTCGTCAAGACGCCGCCCTATTCAGGCAACGTGTCGTTCAAGCGAATTGCGAGCCACCGCGCATACGCCGCAAACTGGCTTGCAGACGCCCGCGCCGAGGCGAAGGAATCAGGAAAGCCCGACATCATAATAATCTCCATGCCTCCGCTATCGACGGCAGACGCCGCGCTTGCGATGAAAAAGGAATTAGGCGCGAAGATCGTTGTCGATGTAATGGACGCATGGCCAGAGACTTTCGAGCGTCTCTTCCCCGCGCCACTAAAGTTCCTCTCCACACTTGCGCTTCTTCCCCTTCGCCGCGCCGCCAAGCGTGCGTATCGCGGCGCAGACCTCGTGACAGGCGTATGCGACGCCTACGGCGATATCGCGCGCGCGAACGGTGCGTGTGAATACGCACGCTTCTACCACGGCATAGACACGAGCAAAGCGCACACCGTAAACGCGCAACGCCCGCCACTCTCGTTCGTCTATGCGGGCAACTTCGGCCGCGGCTACGATCTTTCGGCGGCGATAAAGGCAGTTCTTGAAAACGAAGACGCAACGCTCGACATTGCAGGGGCTGGAGAGCGCGAAGCCGAGTGGAAAGCGCTCGCGGTACATTCGCCGCGGATTCGCTTCCACGGCTATCTCTCAGGCGAAGAACTCGACAAACTTCTCGACAGCGCGTCGATTGGCATCATACCGCTTTCCGACAACACGTTCGTTGGGCTTCCATACAAGCTCGGCGACTATGCAGCGCACAATCTCAGGATGGTGACATCGCTCCGCGGCGAATGTGCCGCAATCCTTGAGAGGCACAACGCAGGCGCAGTCTACGACGCAAAAGACGCCAACTCGTTCATGGCCGCGGCGAAGAAAGTTCAAGAGTCAACACCCGACTTCGCCTCGCTTCTATCAGAGCTCGACACAGAGAAGATCTACGCCACCTACGTAGATCGCATCTCCTCCCTCGCAAGCACTCGCCAATAAGCACCAGCGATGCACCGTTCGGCGGTGGCCGAAGGCTCCTCCTCTGGGAACCCTCGGCGAATACGCCGTATCCCCTCGCTCGGACCTTCGCTCCCCCGCCTCACTTAAGGCAATCGTCGTTAGCGTCAGAACTTGCGGTTGCGGGAAAGGATAACGAAAAGCGCGCCGATAAGAATGGCGAGGACGCACGAGACGCCCATCACTATCGCAAACGCGTTGCCATGCTGCTGGAACGGCAGCGGAATGTTCATACCGTAGATCGACGCGATGAGCGTCGGCACGGCGAGAAGAATCGTCGCCGCCGTCAAGTACTTCATCACGTTGTTCAAATTGTTGTTGATCAGCGATGCAAAAGTATCGAGAGTGCCGTTCAGGATGTTCGCGTGTATCGTCGCAGTCTCGAGCGCCTGCTGGTACTCGACCATAGCGTCCTCAAGCTGATCGCGGTCGTCCTCGCTCATCACGAGCTGGCGCGCCGTATTCGCGCGGGCAAGAGCAATCGTGTCGGCCTTGAGCGACGTCGTGAAGTAGACAAGCGACTTCTCGATCGTAAGGAGCTTCAAGAGCACCTCGTTTGAAATCGACTCGTGAAGCTCGTCCTCGAGCGCAAGCGAGCGCTGGTGGATGTCGTGGAGATAGCGCAGGAACAGCACACCGCCGTGCCAGAGCAGGCGGAACGCAAAGCGATAGCGGTCGGACGGCGGGCAGACGCGGCGGATCTGGTCGAGAAACGCCGTCGTGACAGGCGTCTGCGCGCTGCAAACGGTGATGACCGTCTCGCGGACGAGAATAATGCCAAGCGGGACCGTGCGATAGGGAACCACCTCGTCATCCTCGACCGCATACGGAACGTGGACGATGAGAATGGACGAATCGTCGTCGTAGTCGAAACGCGGACGTTCGTCGGCATCGAGAGGGTCGGTGAGGAAGTCGCGCGGAACGCCGGTGTGCGTCAAAACGCGCTCAAGCTCTGTCGTTGTCGGCTCGACGAGGTTGATCCAACAGGACGGCGCAAAGTCCGAAGTCTCCCTGAGACCTCCGTTCTCCCAGCGGTAGATCGCCATCATGTCGCACCTCCTTTCTTTCTCGCGGTCGCCTTGGAAAGGCGCCCCTACCAATTACGCCAGCTGCGAAAGGAACCTCACGTCGTTTTCGTAAAGCCAGCGAATGTCCGGAATCCCGTACTTGATCATCGCGATACGCTCGACGCCGAAGCCGAACGCATACCCCGAGACCTTCTCGGCATCGTAGCCGACGTGCCCGAAGACGCGCGGATCAACCATGCCGGCGCCCGCGACCTCGATCCAGCCGGACTGCTTGCAGACGTTGCAGCCCTTGCCCTTGCAGACATGGCAGGTGAAGTCGACTTCGACCGACGGCTCGGTGAACGGGAAGAAGTGCGGGCGGAACCTGACAGTCACGCCGTCACCCATCATCTCCTTCGCGAAATACGCGAGCACCGACTTGAGGTCGGCGAGCGAGACGGGCTTGGTGTCGACATAAAGACCCTCGATCTGGTGGAAGTTCGCGGAGTGCGTCGCGTCAGTCGTGTCGCGGCGATAGGTGCGGCCGGGGCAGATCACGCGGATCGGCGGCTTGTTCGCCATCATCGTGCGGATCTGCACGGGCGAGGTCTGCGTCCTCAGGAGGCAGTCTTCGCCAAACCAGAAAGTGTCGCTCCTGTCCATCGACGGATGGTGCGCGGGAGTGTTGAGCGCGGTGAAGTTGTTGAACTTCGTCTCGAGCTCAGGGCCGTCGGCGACGGTGAAGCCGAGACGCCCGAAGATCGCGGCAGTCTCCTCGATGACGCGGGAGAGCGGATGCTTGACGCCAAGCCCCCACCAGCGGCCCGGGAGGGTGAGATCGGCGTCTACCGCCTTCTCGCCCGAAGAGCCTGCGCCCTTCGCCGCAAGAGCGGCCTCGACTTCGGCGCGCCACGCCTGAACGGCCTTGCCGAACGCGGGACGCTCTTCCTTCGGAACGTCCTTCATCGCCTTGATGAGCGCAGGGATCGAACCGTTGCGGCCGACATACTTTACGCGAAGCGCCTCGACCGCCGCGGCATCGTTCGCCGCAGCGATTTCCTTCAGGCTCTCCGCCTTCGCATTCTCGAGTTCTGCAAGAGTCATTTCGCCTTCCCAAATTTTTGCCGCGTATTATACCCTTTTTCCGCGCGCGGCTCAACCCTCGAAATTAAACAAAATGAGCCATCAAGACGCATCCGTCTTGACTGCCGAATCGCCCTTCAAATAGACACGTGCGGAGTCGGTCGCATCGTCTGCCATTTCAGGGGTAGCCTGCACGCCGGCGAACTTCACCATGTCGGCAGACTCGAGAAACGCCTTGAGCCCCTCGACATTCGAGCACTCCCCGAGGCGGCTCCCCGCAAGTTCGCCGAGAAACTCCTCCGTCGTGAGGTGCGGCGCGCGGATGCCGTACTTACGCTGGACGTAGCGACGGACGACCATCGTGAGTTCCACGTAGAAATCCTTGTAGCGTCCGCGCCCAGGAAGCCCCTTCTTGAGAAGACGGTCGAGCTCGACCCACGCGCGCTCGATCGGGCTCATCCTGTGCTCCTTGATGCGACGCGCGAGATAGCGCAGCAGGAACCACACGGCCGCGACTATGGCGCCGATAGCGAAGAGCGCAAGCGCACACCAGCCAACGAGCTTCCATGAAAGTGGCGGAAGATCCTTCTGCGGATCGGCCTCCATGTCGCCGGTCACCGTCTCGCGGGCGGGAGGGTTCTCGAAATAGATAGGTCCTGCGACAAACGAAAGTGAACCTTCGTCGGCCGTCGTCGAGAGAAGACGGGGCGAGGCAGTTACGGCAAACGGCGCAATCTTGTAGACGTCGGCGCAGGGTTCTGGAACAAGCTTCCAGTTGACGGTCTCGACGAGCGAGCCGTCTGCGTTCTTCACTGGTCTCCCGGCAAAGTCTTCGGCGAGCGAAAAGCCGCGCACGCGGTCGCGGAGATCGGGAACTGACGCCTTGACGTCCTTCGGCGTCTTCATCGTCACCGTAAGAAAGACACTCCGCCCCGGATCGATCTGCATGCGGTCGGCATCGACCTTGAGGTCGATTCCACCACTGCTCATCTCGAGGACGGTGACGGCGATCAGCAGAAAGGACATTCCGCGCTCACTTCCCCATGTGCTGCTTGCAGTAGCGCTTGCCTTCCTCCGGCTTGCGGGTGCACTGCGTACCCTCGTAGGTCATCGCGCGGCACTGCGTAACAGGCTCCGAGGGCTTGACGTTGACGGCATGCTGCTTGCAGTAGTCGCTCTCGCCGTCTTTTTTGTGCTTGCACCTCGTTCCAGCCTCGGTCACGGCCCAGCACGTGCCGTCGTCCTTCTGCTCGACCACCGCCTTCTGCTTCGGCGCAGTCTTGTCTTTTGGCGCCACAGACTCCTTTGACGCGGGTTTTTCTTTCGGCTCGGCTTTTCCCTTCGGCGCAACCGACTCCTTCGCCTCGGGCTTCGCGTTCTTCTTCGCCTGATCGGCGTGTCCGATGCAGAACTTGCTGCCCTCGGCCGGCTCGCGCTTGCACCTCTCGCCCTTCTGCGTCAGGCCTTCGCACTGCGCGGCATCCACCGCAACGGCTGCAACGCACATCGCAATCGCAATTATGAGTCTCTTCATGGTTTCGCCTCCTTGTTGGCTCGTTGACAAATATTATACCACATAACCACCCGATAGCATTTGGCAGGGACGAGATCACCTCTTCCTCGCACGTCGCTTGAAGAGCGCTCGGACGCCGTCGATATACGGCTTGTCCGTCGCAATGTCGAGAGTGTCTATCCCAGTCTTGCGGAAGAACTTCGTCAGTTCCTCGCGGTCGCTTTCCGCCTTAGCCGCGAATGCCTTCCTGACCTTCGCGCTCGAAGTGTCAACGAGCATGAGCTCGCCGGTCTCGGAGTCCTCAAGCTCGACGAGCCCGACGTCGGGAAGTTCGCCTTCGGCCGGATCGGACACCGGCACGCAGATCATGTCGTGGTGACGCGCCGTCGCGCGAAGAAGACGCGCAAGGCCGTCCGCGGCAGATGCGCCGCGCGAGCCGGTGATGAAGTCGCTTACGAGGAAGACGACTGCGCGGCGCTTCTGCACGCCGTTCAGGAACTTCAGGACTCCCTCGACATCCGTGCCGCCCTTCGCCTCGTCCTCTGCAGCAAGCACTTCGCGCACAAGCCGCATCACGGAGTCGCGGCCCTTGCGCGGCGGGATGTACTTGACGATTTTGTCGGAGAAGAGGACGAGACCGATCTTGTCCTGGTTGCGTATCGCAGTGAGCGCGAGAAGCGCAGTCACCTCGGCGGCGAGCTCCATCTTGGAGCGCGAGCGCGAGCCGTAGCTCTGCGAGCCAGAGACGTCGACGAGGAAGAGGATCGTGAGCTCGCGTTCCTCGGAGTAACGCTTGATGTAGGGAACGCCCGTTCTCGCCGTGACGTTCCAGTCGATCGTCCTGACATCGTCGCCCGCGATGTAGGGGCGCACTTCGTCGAACTCGACGCCCTGGCCCTTGAACGTGGAGTGGTAGTCGCCGGCCAGCTGGTCGTCGATCAGGCGATTGGTGAGGATTCGTATCTTCCCCACCTTCGCCATCAATTCCTTTACGTCAGTCGCCATTACGGAACAGGAACCTCGGAAAGAATCTTGTCGATGATCTTGTCGGAGGTCACGTTCTCCGCCTCGGCCTCGTAGGTGAGGAGGATGCGGTGGCGAAGAACGTCATGCACGACTTCCTTCACGTCCTGCGGCGTCGCGTAGGCACGACCGTGCATAAGCGCGTTTCCGCGGGCGGCGAGGTTCAAGGCGAGCGTTGCGCGTGGCGAGGCGCCGTTCTGGATCATCGCATCTGCCTCACGCGTCTTGAAGACAATTTCGAGGATGTAGTCGCCAACCTTCTCGTCGCAGTAGACGTCGTTCAGCACGGCGCGAAGCGTCTCGATGTCGCCGGAAGAGCAGACTGTCTTCGCCTCGGGCTTCTCGGCAGTCTCGGCAAAGCGCTGCATGATGCGACGCTCGTCGGCCTTCGTAGGCGGCTCGACGAGGCACTTGAACATGAAGCGGTCGACCTGCGCCTCGGGAAGCGGATAGGTGCCTTCCTGCTCGATCGGGTTCTGCGTAGCGAGAACTAGGAACGGCTTGGGGAGCGCGTATGTCTCGTCGCCAATCGTCACCTGGCGCTCCTGCATCGCCTCGAGAAGCGCGGACTGCACCTTCGCCGGCGCGCGGTTGATTTCATCGGCGAGCAGAAGGTTAGTGAACACAGGCCCCTTCTTCGGAGTGAACTCACCAGTCTTCGGAGAATAGACGAGCGTACCGACGACGTCGGCCGGAAGAAGGTCTGGCGTGAACGAGATGCGCCTAAACTCGAGACCGAGCGCCTTCGCGAGAGTGTTGCACGAAAGCGTCTTCGCGAGCCCAGGAACGCCCTCGAGGAGGATGTGCCCGTCCGTTATCATGGCGAGGACAAGTCGGTCGACGAGCTTCTCCTGCCCGACGATGACCTTACCCACCTCTTCGCGTATCTTCGCCACGAGCTCCTTCTGCGCGGCGATCCTGTTAGTTGCTTCCTTCAGGTCCATTTTATTTCTCCTTGTGTTGTCTGAAATCGCGTATCATGTCCTTGACTACCGCCCAACGAGCCTGCCTTAGGCGCTTCAAGTCCATCGTTATCTTCATGCGCTCCTTGTTGGCTTCGCTGTCGCCCACCGCGGGCAGCTTCCCGCGCACTTGCTTCAGGTACGCCTCCCAAAATAACTTCACGAACTCCTGCATGATGTCGGTCGCGCTGAGCGTGCTCGACTGCGTCTTGCCAATCTCCACGAGAACGGCGTCGAGCCACACCCTCTCCTGCCCGGCGAGACTCGCCGCAAAAGCCGCGAACGCATCTTCGCCGCTCGCCGCCTCCATACGCCATGTCTCGACGAACCGCCATGTAAAGCCATGGGCAAACACCTCGCGCGGCAGAAAATCGCCAATCATGCCGTCAAGCGTCTTGTCGCGCTCATTCGCCATCAGGAACTGCATAAAAGCCATTTCGCGCGGCGGTGGCGGAGCGGCCTCTGCGGCATCAGCCGCAGAAGGAATTGAAAGTTCAAAGTTTAAAGTTGAAAGTTGGCTGTCCGCGTCATCCTCGTCTACAGGAGATTCCTGCACGGCAGGCGCTGGATGGCGGGGAGTGGCGGCCTTTTTTCTCCTGACGACCTCGAGCTCTTCCGTAAGCGCGGCAGACGGAAGTCCAAGAAGCTTCGACGCCTCACCTACCATGCTTGCCCTAAGGACAGCCGACGAACATGCCGCGATAGTCGCGAGAACCGCTTTCGACACTCGCGCGACTGCGTCGATTGACGCGGGGTCGCGCTCCTTCGCACGTTCGACGCGGCACTGGAAGGAGATTATCGACTCGCCCTTCTCCAAGAGCGCGCGAAATTGCTCGGCGCCTTTCGTCCTGAGGAACGAATCGGGATCGTCGCCGTCGGGAAGCGAGACGACGCGCACAGGGATTTCGGCGGCGAGCAGCATACCGGCGGAACGAATCGTCGCCTTGTGTCCCGCCGCGTCGTCGTCATATACGAGGACGGCCTGGTTTGCGACGCGCTTCAGCATCCTGACATGCTCGTCGGTGAACGCGGTGCCCTGGCCCGCGACAGCATTTGCGAAGCCAGACGAGTGAAGACGGATGCAGTCAATCTGCCCTTCGCAGACTATCACTTCGCAGTGCGAGTCCTTGCCGATCGCGCGAGAGGCGCGGTCAAAGCCGAAGAGGACGTTTGACTTCTTGAAGATGAGAGTCTCCGGCGAGTTGACGTATTTCCCGGAGTTCTTCTGTGCGATGAGCTGGCGGCCCGAGAACGCGACTACTCTCCCCTGCTTGTCGCGCACGGGGAACATGAGCCGACCGGCAAAGCGATGGTAGCCGCTGTCGCCAGGGCGTGTTGGCGCCTTGATGACGCCTGCGGCCTCGAGTTCCTCTGGCGTGTATTTGTATTTCTCGGCCCAGCGCAAGATGTTCGCAACGCCGTTCGGCGCGTAACCGATGCTCCAATCCTCGGCAACTGCGCCGTCGAGCGCACGGTCCTTAAGGTAATTGCGCGCTAGTTCGCCTTCCTTGGCCTGCAAGAGGCAGCGACGGTAGAAGGCGGCGAGCTCTGCCATCAGCGCGTAGAGGCGCTTGCGCCGGCCGGCGTTGGGGTCTTCGGTTTCCTCGACTTTGACACCGCACTGCTCGGCGAGCTTCTTGACGGCTTCGACGAAGGTGAGACCTTCCTGCTTCTGGACGAACTTTATGGCGTCGCCCGACTCGCCGCAGCCGAAGCAGTGATAAAAGCCCTTTGCGGAGTTGATGTTGAAGGAAGGCGTCTTTTCGTGGTGAAACGGGCAGCACGCCTTGGCCGATCCGCCAGCGTGCTTCACCTGGATTCCGTACGACGCGACGAGATCGGCGAGGTCGATTCTCGCCTTTATCTCCTCGATGACGGACTCTGTGATTCCCATTGCCATTGAATTAGGATATATTATACCACAAGCGCCGCACTTATGCCGCATTCCACCGCTTGCTCTGTGTGTGTTTGCCTTCCACCGTGCGGTCACGGTCGTGGCAACCGTGCTCCCTGTGCAGGGCGGGCGATTTGTGCGTCCTTGCGACCGCTCGACATATACATATATGCCTTCGGGTCGCAGTCCTGCACAACTCGCCTCCCCCTGCTTCGGTCCGCTCGGCTGCGGCCCCGACCGTGACCGCGCAGGGCATCCTCGGGAACTGGGCAAACAACGCATGCGTTCGTCTCTCCCTTCGGGGAAAAGCTCGACTCCTCCCGCGCGCTGCATCCACCGTCCGCAGCGTGATACTTCGTCGGCGGAATACCGCCTCCTCGTCTCGCGCGCGTCCGCTGGCGCATCACGCGAACTGTCGTCGCGCCGTTCCCCTGCGCTCGCTCCTCACACATGCGCCGTTAGCCCGACCTTCCGCTATGGCGCGTTTTTCTTCGTAACTTCAGCGCTCGCCGCCGTTCCGTCGTCTCGCTTATGGGGTAGCCGCGCTTCCCCGATGAAGGAAAAGGTCCGCGGCGCTTCCGCCGCGGTCACTTGTCCTGGTGCTTGGCGCAGAATCGGCTGCCAGACGCGGCGGACACCGTGCAGCGCTTCCCGTCATCGGAAATGTAGGCGCAAGTCTCCGACGGCTTTGCGGAAGGCGACTGCGCCGCGTGCTGGCGACAGTAGAGCTTGCCGGGCGCCGCCTTGCGCTTACACCTGTTGCCGGACTTAGTGACGGAATGGCACTGGACGCGCTGCGCGACTGCCACGACGCCGTTCGTCGACGACACGACCTTCGGCTCGCCTCCCGCACGCGCAGACAACGCGACCGCAAACGCCAGCAGAAATGCCACGACCTTCATTTCCCTTCCTCCCTCCTCCTGTTCGCAACCGCCACGCCGCAGAGAATCAGAATTCCTCCGGCGACCGAAAGCCAAGTTAGCCGCTCCTTCAGGAACAGCGCCGCGAAGACCACGCCGACGATCGGCGTGAGATAGAGCCCGACCGTCGACCGCACCATGCCGAGGACCCGGCACGCGTGACTCCAGAGGACGAAGCACGCAGCGGACGCCAGCACGCCGAGAAAGCCCAGATTGGCCCAGTTCCAGAACGAGGCAAAGCGGTCGAGGTTCGCGTCCGCGTCAAGAGTGACGGAGTACGATCCGTCGAGCGCGACGAATCCGGAAGGCGTAGCACCCCAAACCGCCAGCGGAAGCATCATGAGAAGCGCCCAACCGAACGACTTCCTGACGGCGACAATCGGCTCCACGCCAAGACGATTCGCCTTCTCGATGAGGACGGAGTAGACGCCCCAGCTCGCCATCGCACAGAGCGCCATCGCATCGCCGAGCGGACGCAGCTGGAAGTTGACGACACCGTTCAGCGCGACAAGCGCGACGCCCGCAACCGCGATGAACGACCCGAAGACGAGCCGCGGCGAAAGCGATCGGTCGTTAGCCAACACCCGCGCCATCACGGCCGTGACGACCGGCCCGAACGAGACGAGAATCGCGACGTTGCTCGCGTTCGTGTAGTAGATTGCGCAGTTCTCAAGGAACTGATAGGCGAACACGCCCGTGAAGCCCATCGCCGCGAACAGCCACCAAGGAGCCGCGCACACCCCGCCCTTCCGCGGCGCTTTTGCCGCGCATGCAAGCGCCACCCACGCAAGAGCGAACCGCACTATGTTGATCTCAAAGGCCGAGAAGTCCTCCAGCAACACACGCGTCGAGGCGAACGTTACGCCCCAGACCGCAATCGCAATCCCCGCCGCTATCCAACCGCTAGCCATATCCTCACATTACGCAAATCCCGTCCGCGGCACTTCCGCCGCGTAAACCAAGGACACCACACAACAACAGAAACTATGGTATAATCTTTTCATCCACAAAGCCAATCACTAACCATGAACGAATATCTTCTCCTTACACTTATTGAACGATTGCTGTCCTTGTATGACGCGCAAGCGATCACACAACAACCATCAGCATTCACCAATGAATTCAAGTCGCTTATTGGTAAAATGCAGGACGCCGTCTCACAAGTAGATTAGATTGATTCCGGTCCTCTCAATGCGAAACGAATGGGAACATCATTTCCAGAATCGCAAGAACATCGTGCCTGTGCTTTGGCGACAGCATTCCAAACACACGAAACAGCTCTAGGGAAAGAGATGCTTCCTCGTATCCAATATGCCATTCACCGCACTCTTTGGAATCCAGTGTTCGACCTATAGGCTGATGTGTAAAAGTCAGCGACGTAATTGGAAGGCACACATACAACATAGCCTGTGTTCCTACCGCCCGTTGCTTCTCTCGGATCATAATCTCGGCAAATATCTCGTATTGGCCAAACCGATGGACAAAGAGCGGATACGAAACGCTCATTTCGTAGAGTGGCATGCCGTTTATGACAACCTCCCTAGGATTGGTCCTGCTGATTGACGAAGTCTCTTCGAATGTCTTATCCGCCGACACTCCCATTATGTCGGAATAGCATTTCGCTATGTCTGAATCTTCGATAAGTCCATGACGGCGAGCATATAGGATGATCTCGCTCAATTCGTATGCATACTTCGTTTCTCCCTTATAGTTGCGAAAAGTCATATCGCCAAGACTGGTCTTGCCTACGTTTTCGTCACTCTTTAGAAGGTCATAACCAATCTGCCATTCAACATATGCACTCTGTGATAGTGGGACCTGCCTCGGTGCTATTGGCACACCGTATTCTGCGAAAAAGCTCCGTTTTTTGACACGGATCTTCCCCGTCGGTTTTGTCAGCGGAAGATTGACAAACAGTCCCCCCTTAGAGTTTACTACCTTTGCCTCATCTGTCTGCATTTCCCTGTTCCTTTCCTTTTATGCTTTTCTTGATGTAAGCCTTTATCCGTGCTTCGGTTTCTTCACCTTGAGACTTTGTCTCACCAAATATCTCAGGGTGAAAATGCTTCGACACCATTATCACGTCGTTTGATATAGCCGCAAACTCTGAACGGATGAACGGTACGTTGAAGTTCCCGAGATAATACGGAATGGCAGCATATCGCTTGAAGCAGTCTACATAACAATAGTAGGCAAGTTTCTCCGGATCGACGTCTATCGCATTCGCAATCCGCTCCTTGATGAACGTCCGGCTACGTCGCAATGCGTTTATGTCTCGCATTGTATAAAACAGTATTTCCGGACTGTATCTGCGTTGCCCCGGATATTTATCTATTTCGTCTGTCACGTAATCAAAGCCAGAAAGCGAAAACGACGAGCCTTCAACCGTCTTGAACCATGTGTTTTCAACCGAGCCAAACGACAGGCCGTTCCCTTCTGCCCTTTTGTACATGGCGACCACAACCGGGAATCCTGCTGTTTTTGACGTCCCGGCAAACTCCTGGCTGGAAAACACGATGTGCTCAAGAAGCTCATAATTGCGAAAGAACCTTTGCGTCGCCGTGAAGTTTGACTTCTTTATGAGATAGGACAATGGATGAAGCACTACGACATACTCGGCACGAAGCTTGTCATACGCAAGCAATGATGACATGCCGAGATCTCGCGTTTTGATGTCCGCATCAATCGGCAGCGAATTCGTCTTTATTTTCTGATTGATCTGCGAAGTGACGTCATTATAAGGCGGGTTACCAACGATCACAAGGCGCTCGTCGTCTCGAATTCCAAATTTCGCGCGCGAGACTTCGAAAAGCGCATTTTCTTCGCTCCATTGAATATCGCGAAATATCGACCGCGCTTTTTCGACTGCGTCGTGGTCAATGTCATTGCCGATGTAACGGCATTCGTGCAGGCCCTCGACAGCGGAGAGTTCAAAGAACGCCCCATATCCGCACGATAGGTCTGCAATTGTCCATCCCCTGCCGATCCCATGCGCCAGCAACCATTCAGAGACAATCCGCACATACTTTGCTGGCGTGTAGAAACTCCCAAGGTTAACCCGGCCAACAACGCCAAGGTGGCGGGATATATTAGCATTCCCAGCTTCGCTTCCCATTTCTGCCCCAATGGACGAAGACGCAATAACCGACACCATCGCGCCTATTGCGATAGCCATAACGGAGGCACTTTTCATGCTGTCGACCATCGTCTCCCGGTTTCTGCGCAATCCGCCGCGGAGACCACCTCGCACACATGAAAAGAGCGCATTATCTTCTTCATGCACTCTCGCGAGGCCCGACCAAAGGCCCATTAGGAATACACGAAGAGACAATGCGCCCAGATGGGCGCATCGCTGCTTACATGCCGTTCCTAATTGAAATTTTTGGTCGTATTTCGCGAGAACGACGTGTAGCGTTGATGCTACATTGTTAAGCGCCCGGCGAGGATTCATTCAATGTGGCGACGGCGACTTGTCGACGTCGCCACATCGTTTTTGCACCCGTTTTCCGGACTATGACCCCGCGTCGCGCGTACCGCCTCGCGGGATGTGGGTATTATAGCGAAAACGCCGCGCGGAAATCAAGCGCGGCGAGATTACAGTGCGGACGAAACCACGACACATTTGCCGCGAAAGAGCGGCAGGGTCGAATTAGGGGCGAATAGCGTCAGTTAGGGTCGCGGCGAATTTGCCGCGAAAAGCGGGGCGCGCGACAACTAAGGCGGCGCGGCGGATTTGCCGCGCCGCCGCAAAGGGAGCGAAGAAAAACGCGCCTTATGGAAGGTGAGGCAAGGGACGAGGGGGCGAGTGCCGAACTGAGCGACATGCGGCGACGCGGTTCGTCGGATGCGCGGTGAGACACGTCGCAAGGCGAGGAGGTGTATTCACCGACGAAGCATTGCGGCGCGTATCGCCGCGAAGACGACGGGAGCGGCGGCGCAGGGAGCGGGAGTGAGGCCGAGACCCCGAGCACCGCGCCGAACTCGACCAGAGGTGCCATGCGCGGCCACGGTTCGGGTCGTAGCGGAACGGACCGAAGCAGGGTGAGGCGAGTTGCGCAGGACTCGACCCCGACGGCGTATATGTATACGCCGAGCGGGTCGAAGGACGCGCAAATCGCCCGCCCTGCACAGGGAGTACCGTTACCCGAACCGTGGCCGCACGTTGGAAGGCAAACACACAGAACAGTACAGGACAGCCAAGCCCCCGACTACAGCCGAAACGCGCCCCTCCGCGGACGCGGCGAAGCCTTCGGACGACGCCGAACGCATCAGCGGCCGAGGACGGCGCGGTAGCGGGCAATGAGCTGGTTCGTGGACGAGTCGTGCCCGCCCTTGAACTTCTTGGCGGTGAGGTCGGCGAGAACGCCCTTCGCGAGCACCTTGCCGAGCTGCACGCCCCACTGGTCGAAGCTGTAGACGTTCCAGATCACGCCCTGCGTGAACACCTTGTGCTCGTAGAGCGCGACGAGCGCGCCGAGAGTCTCGGGCGTAAGCTGGTCGCAGAGAAGCGTGTTCGTCGGCTTGTTGCCCTCGAAGGTCTTGAACGGGACAAGCTTCTCGGGAACGCCTTCCTTGCGGCACTCGTCCTCGGTCTTGCCGAACGCAAGCGCCTCGGTCTGCGCGAAGAGGTTCGCCATCAGCTTGTCGTGGAGATCACCAATCGGGTTGTGCGTCTTGCAGCAGCCGATGAAGTCGCAGGGGATCAGATGCGTTCCCTGGTGGATGAGCTGATAGAACGAGTGCTGGCCGTTCGTGCCAGGCTCGCCCCACTCGATCGGGCCCGTCGAGTAGGAGACGCCGTTGCCCTGCTTGTCGACGCTCTTTCCGTTCGACTCCATATCCATCTGCTGGAGATATGCCGGGAAGCGCGAAAGATACTGGTCGTAGGGAAGGACGCAGTAGCTCTCTGCGCCGTAGCCGTTGTGGTAGAGGATGCCGAGAAGCGCGAGGATGACGGGCATGTTGCGCTCGAAGCGGGCCGTCCTGAAGTGACGGTCCATCTTGTAGTAGCCCTTGAGGAGCTTCTTGTAGTTGTTGCGGCCGATCGCGATCATGAGCGAGAGGCCGATTGCGCTCGGGAGCGAATAGCGACCGCCGACCCAGTCCCAGAAGCCAAACATGTTCTTCGTATCGATGCCAAACGCGGCGACTTCCTTCGCTGCCGTGGAGACGGCGACGAAGTGCTTCGCAACGGCGGCCTCGGCGTCCTTCTTCGAAAGACCGGCCTTTTTCGCCTCGGCGAGGAACCACTCCTTCGCGGCGAGCGCGTTGGACATCGTCTCCTGCGTGGTGAAGGTCTTGGACGCGATGATGAAAAGCGTCTCAGTCGCCTTGACTTGGCGAAGCGTCTCGGCGAGGTGCGTCGAGTCGACGTTCGAGACGAAGAAGAACTTCATGTTGCGCTTCGTGTAGGGCGTAAGCGCGATGTTAGCCATTACGGGGCCAAGATCAGAGCCGCCGATGCCGATGTTGACGACGTTCTTGATGCGGCGGCCGGCAAAGCCCTTCCACTTGCCCTGGCGCACCTTGTCGGAGAATTCGCCCATCTGAACGAGAACCTTGCGAACGTCCTTGAGGACGTCCTTGCCGTCGACCTTGACAGTATCTGCCTTGTTGAGATTGCGAAGCGCGGTGTGAAGAACGGCGCGGCCCTCGGTCGCGTTGATCTTCTTGCCGGTGAACATCTTCTCGATCTCTTCCTTGAGATTCGACTCCTTCGCAAGCTTGACGAGGGCCTTCATGACCTTTTCGTCGATGCGGTTCTTCGAGTAGTCGAGCGTCCAGCCCGCCGCCTCGACGGTGAATTTCGCGGCTCTCGCCTTGTCCTCAGCGAACAGTTCCTTGATCGTCTTCTTCGCAGACGCGGTCATCGCCACGTCCAGCTGAGCCCACTTGTCGGTATTTGTCATGGTTCTTCGTCCTTTTGCTTTTGGCCGCATATTATACCAAATTCTCGGCTCACCAGACGATACGGACTACCCGCTGGGCACGATATTTGATACAATATTGGCTAATGCAAGCAGAGCGAAAGAGCGAAGAACTGAATCGGTCGACAGCATTCGACAACAAGCTGCGTCCGACGGACTTCGAAGGGTTTGTCGGGCAGGACAAGGTACGCGACCGCATGCTGCTCGCGGTCAAGGCCGCGAAGGAGCGCGGCGAACCGCTCGACCACGTCCTCTTCTCGGGGCCGCCCGGTCTCGGGAAGACGACGCTTTCCTACATTCTCGGCGAGGCGATGGGCGTCAATGTCAAGACGACCTCGGGCCCCGTCATCACGAAGCCGGGTGACCTCGCGGGACTTCTCACCTCTCTCGAGCCGGGCGACATAGTCTTCATTGACGAAATCCACCGCATGGCGAAGACCGTCGAAGAGTACCTGTACTCCGCGATGGAGGACTACGCGATAGACATCATGATCGACCAGGGGCCGAACGCCCGGTCGGTGCGGCTTGAGCTCCCGCGCTTCACGCTCGTCGGCGCGACGACGCGTATCGGGCTCATCGCAGCTCCCCTTCGCGCACGCTTCGGGTTCGTCAACCGGCTTGATTACTACGACCCCAGCCACCTCGCGGAAATCGTTACGAGGAGCGCGGCGAAAATCGGTGTAGACATCGATGCGGAGGGCGCGCTCGAAATCGCGCGGCGCGCGCGTGGCACCCCGCGCATCGCGAACAACCTCCTTAGGCGCGTGCGCGACTACGCCCAGGTAAGGGCCGGCAACTTCATTACGGGCGATGTCGCAAAGGAATCCCTTTCGCTTCTCGAAATCGACCCCCACGGCCTCGACGAGATGGATAGACGCATCCTTGAGACTGTGTGCGTCAAGTTCGGCGGCGGTCCAGTCGGGCTTTCGACCGTCGCCGTCTCGGTCAGCGAAGAGCCGGACACGATCGAGGAGGCGTACGAGCCGTTCCTCATCATGGAGGGGTATCTCGAGAGAACGCCCAAGGGCCGCGTCGCAACGCCGCTCGCGTGGCGAACGCTTGGGCTCGACCCCGCCGCGCGGCAGGGCGAACTTGGAATCTGAAACTGGCCCAATACTCTTTAACTATGGATGCGACGGCGAAGAAACCGAGAAGACTGTGGCGCTGGCTGCTTTGGACTGCCGTTGTTGGCGCCGTCGCGATTGCGGTTTTTGTCCTCTCGATTCCCTTCCTCCTGACGCACATCCCGATTCCTACGCTTGAATTCGACCTCTCCCCATACCTCAAGGGCAAGGCGACGGAATTCGTCACCTGCAAGAAGGCAACGGCAAACATTAAAATCAAGCGAGACAGGACGGATGGTTTCCGCATCCACGCCAAAGGCAAGCTGCTCGACTGGCCCTACAGCGCCTCGGCACACGTTAGATTCGGCTTCATCCGCGCAGACGGCAACCTCACACTGATGCTCGACGAAACCGACTGGAAGGCCTATGTCGACTTTGGCGCGCACTCCTCGCGCAACTGGCATTTCACCGCAAACGTCCCAGAGACGCACGTCACCCAGGACAACGCAATTCTCGCGTCGATTCTCTCGAAGACAATGCCGCCCGCGATCTCCAACCTCGTCTTCTCGGGGAAGTTCAAGCTCGACGCAGGCGGCGACTGTACGCCCAAGCGTCCTGTTCCCGCATGGACGGTGCGCGGCACACTTGCTGACTTCGATGCGGAGCTCGAAGTCGGCGGAAAGCCGGCGCGCATCGACGGGCTGAAAGTGCGCTTCGGCGCGGACGGGATCGCCGACCATCGCGACATCGCGCCCCTCTTCCCGCGCGCGAACGCGGTGGAGTTCGCCGGCTTCACTCTCTCCAACGTCTTTGCGAGCGTCCGTGCGACGGAACGGTCGTACCTCGTCACCGAAGCAGGCGCCGACTGCTGCGGCGGGGAACTGAAGCTCTACTCGCTCTTCCTCGACCCCGAAAAGCTGACGGCGGGGGCAACGATCCTTGTCGACGGCGTGGACGCAGGCGAGGTGCTTTCTCGCATATCGGCCTTCCGCGGCAACGCGTCGGGGCGGCTTCACGGCAAGCTGCCGTTCTTCCTCAAGGACGGCACGACGCTCCGGCTCAAGAACGCCTACCTCTTTTCGAAGCCAGGCGAGACAGGAACGGTGCGCGTAACGGATGCGGCGCCAATCCTCGACAACCTCGAGCGCGGCGGCGTTGACGAAGGCACTCGCGACAATCTCGAAAAAGCACTTGCGAACCTAGACTACAAAGTCCTCAAAGTCGAACTCATGCGCGGGAGAGACGCCGAGGACTCTTCACTCGGCTTCAAACTCGAGGGAACGGCGACGCACGGGAACACGACAGTTCCCGTAAACCTCGATGTCACCTTCCATGGAGACCTCGACCAGCTTATAAACACAGGAATGAAACTAAGGAGAAAGACAAGATGAAAGCCGAATTCGCCCTTGCCGCGACCGCGGCGCTTTGCATCGCAGGAGGATGCATCCAGGTCAAGACCGAAAGCGAGATCAAGCCCATCCACATCACGATGGACGTAAACCTCAAGGTCGACAAGGATCTCGACAAGGCGTTTGCCGACGAGAACCAGCAAAAGCCCAAAGGCGACTTCAAGGCAATCAAGGAGATGGTCGACAGGCAGGCGGCCGGCATCACGAACCGCGCGATGCTCGAGGAGCGCACCGGTGCGACGGACGACGACCGCATCTTGATCGCCGAGGAGAACGCCAAGCGCATGAAGCGCTTCAGGGATGTCGCAAAGGACAACGGCACGACGATCGAAGCCGTCCAGAAGCGCTACACCGCGAAAATGCGCGAGAAGATTTCCGCCGGCGCCTGGTACCAGGACGATGCCGGCAAGTGGCAGCAGAAGAAGTAGCCGCCAAAAGCCGCGAGATTAGACGAGTGTAACGTAGGACTCTGCGGCAGAAAAACGGTCAAAGGCGCAGTCGAGCGTGTCGGGCGCATGGGAATCTGACGAGAGGATGAACTTTACACCTCTCTCCCGCAGAAGCGCACGGAACTCGGGCGACGGATAGGCGTCGTCCATCCACCCGCGCGAAATCGCGCCCGTGTTAACCTCGACAAGCCGACCCGACGCGGCGACCACATCGGCCGTTTTGACAAGTTCCTCGCGATACCAATCTGCGCTCTCGTCGAAGAAAGGAAACTTCGTGTTGAACTTGCGAACAAGGTCGAGATGTCCGATGACGTCGCAATCGTACTTCTCCACCATCTCACGCTCCTGCGCGAAGTACGCGTGGAGAAACGCGACGAAATCACCGCCAAAATGGTCGCGGACGCCGTTCAAGAACCCGTCGTGCGTGGCGTCGAACGCAAAGCGCGCGCCATCGGGGGCGGTAATGTAGTGCGTCGAGCCGATGACGTAGTCGAAGTCTCCGCGCTTGAAGCCGGTGTCGTACTCCGCCTCGATGCCGCAGAGAATGCGAATCTTGCTCTCGTACTTCGCGGCAAGGCGACGTATCTCCGCCTTGTAGGCGTCAAGGTCCTTCACCATGTCGGAGTGTGACGAAAAGCCGAGGACGCCAAAGCCCTTTTCGATTGCGGAGACGACCATCTGCTCGGGCGTCCCCGCGCCGTCGCAAAACGTCGTGTGAGTGTGGAAGTTAGAAAGCAAAGTTGAAAAGTTGAATGGTTGAAAGGTTGAAGAGTTGAAAGGATCAATAAATCAATCCCGACTTCTCGTCAACTCCCAACACAAGGTTCATGTTCTGGATTGCCGCGCCAGACGCACCCTTGCCGAGGTTGTCAAAGCGCGCGACGAGAACTACGCGCTCGCCGTTGCCGTAGCAAGAGACTTCGAGGGAGTCGCGCCCGGAAAGCCCGGCAGACGAGAGAAAACCACCTTCCACCGCCGCAGGATCGTCGGCAAAGCTGACGAGGCCAGACTGGTAGTAGTCGCGGTAGCACGCCTTTATCGACGCGAGGTCGCGGTCAAAGAGCGGCACCGTCACTTCCATGCCGCTGTAGTGCGGCACGACGATTGGCGAAAAGCAAGGCGCATAGTCAAGGCCGCAGACCTTCACCATCTCGGGTAGATGCTTATGAGACTGGCCAAGTGCGTACTGGCGGCCACCGAGGAGGAGATGGAACGGACGGGGGAGATCCCCCGTGCCCCCCGATGGATTTTGCGCCTCCGGCGCATACTCTGCTATCATTTTCTTGCCGCCGCCAGAATAGCCAGTTAGCGAAAAGGCGGAGAGCTTTTCATCCTTCGCGACGATTCCCGCGCGGACGAGCGGCTCGACAAGAGCGATGAAGCCAGAGGCGTGGCAGCCGGGGTTAGCAATGCGCTTCGACTTTGCAATTGCGGCGCGGCGGCCGGCGAGCTCGGGAAAACCGTATTCCCAGCCGTCTGACGTACGGTGGGCGGTCGAAGTATCGATGACGACGGTGTTCGAGTTCTCGACGAGCGAGACGGCCTCTATCGCCGCCGCGTCGGGCAGGCACAGGAAGGCGACATCGCAGGAGTTCAGCGCGTCGCGCCTTGCAGAGACGTCCTTGCGAACCTCATCGGGAAGCACGATTAGTTCAAGATCCGCGCGCGACGAAAGCCGCTCGCGGATCCTGAGGCCGGTCGTCCCGGCACTTCCATCAATGAAAACCTTTTTCATTCCCACTCAATCGTGGCCGGGGGCTTAGGGGTGATGTCCCAGACAACGCGGTTCGCGCCCTTGACCTTGGTGGCGATCTTCTCGGCGACCTTGGTCACGAACTTGAACGGAAGCTCGACGATGCCGGCCTTGACGAACTGCTGGGTCGAGATCGCGCGGATGGCAATCACGTAGCCGAACGTGCGCGCGCCGTTCTTGACGCCGACGGACTTGACATTCGTGTTGATTGCGAAGAACTGCTGGGCCTTCTTGTCGAAACCTGCCTTGTGCATCTCGTCGCGGAAGATGAAATCCGCCTGGCGAAGAATGTCAAGCTTCTCCTTCGTGAGCTCGCCGATGCAGCGGACCGCGAGACCGGGGCCGGGGAACGGCTGGCGCATGACCATCTCGTCGGGAAGGCCGAGGAGCTTGCCGACCTTGCGGACCTCGTCCTTGTAGAGATACTTGACGGGCTCGACGAGTCCCTTGAAGAGGATGTCCTTGGGGAGGCCGCCGACGTTGTGATGGGCCTTCACTGCCTTGTGGCCGCCGACGCCCGACTCGATGATGTCGGGATAGATCGTGCCCTGGCCGAGGAACTCGATATTGCCGTACTTCTTCTGGAGATCGCGCGCCGTGTCGGCGAAGACCTTGATGAACTCGCCGCCGATGATCTTGCGCTTTTTCTCCGGATCCGTCTCGCCCTTCGCCTTGGCGAGGAAGCGCTTCTCGCAGTCAAGTGCGATGAGGTTCACGCCGAACTGTCCCTTGAAGACCTTCTTGATCATCTTGCCTTCGTTCAGGCGCATGCAGCCGTGGTCGACGAAGACGCAGACGAGCTGCTTGCCGATGGCCTTGTAAAGGAGCGCCGCACAGACAGACGAGTCAACGCCGCCGGAAAGCGCGAGCAGGACTTTCTTGTCGCCGACCTGCTTCTTGATCGCCTCGATTTCTTCCTTGATGTACTTCTTAGCGTTGAAGGTCTTGCCGACACGGGCAAGGCGCTCTTTCTCTGCCTGGTTCATGTTTTCTCCTTTATGCGTTAAACTTTTGATTTCAAGCTTTCCCCAACCGCTGCCCGGCGTACTTCTTCTCGTGGATGGGCTTCCACCACCACTCGTTGTCGAGGTACCATTGCACCGTCTTGCGGATGCCGGTCTCGAAGTTCTCCTCGGGCTTCCAGCCGAGTTCGTTCATCAGCTTCGCCGGATCGATCGCATAGCGGAGGTCGTGCCCCGGGCGGTCGGCGACATAGGTGATTAGATCTTCATACCTACCCTCTGCTCTCGGCCTCAGCTCGTCCAAGATCGCGCAGACGGTCTTGACGACCTCGAGGTTCGTGCGCTCGTTGTGGCCGCCGACGTTGTAGGTTTCGCCGGGAACACCCTTAGCGTTCACGAGGCAAAGCGCCTTAACGTGGTCGTCGACATAAAGCCAGTCGCGCACGTTCGCGCCCTTGCCATAAACGGGGAGCGGCTTTCCGTCGAGGCAGTTCAGTATGATAAGCGGAATGAGCTTCTCGGGGAAGTGATACGGACCGTAGTTGTTCGAACAGTTGGTGATAAGGACCGGCATGCCGTAGGTGTCATGCCATGCACGGACGAGATGGTCGCTCGACGCCTTTGAAGCGGAATAGGGAGAATGGGGCGAATAGGGAGTTTTCTCGGTGAAAAAGCCGTCGTCGCCGAGTGTGCCGTAGACTTCGTCGGTCGAAATGTGCTGGAAAACGAAATTCGGATTCGTGCGCCACCACTTGAGCGCCGCCTGGAGAAGCGTCGCCGTGCCGACGACGTTCGTGCGGACAAACTCTCCGGGACCGTCTATCGAGCGGTCCACGTGCGATTCCGCAGCGAGGTGGAAGATCGTGTCGGGCTTGAACTCCTCGAACGCGCGATCCATCGCTGCCTGGTCGCAGATGTCCTCGACGAGAAGTTTGTACTTCCCCTCGACTTCCTTGAGCGACTCGACGTTGCCCGCATAAGTGAGCTTGTCTATGACTAGGACATCACGCCCCTCGCGGCAGAGATGGCGAACGAGGGCGGACCCGATAAAGCCACACCCTCCCGTGACGATACAACGACGACTATTCCTCATCGGCAAGCTCCTCGTGGACGAGCTTGCGCTTCACGTCCTTTGATTCATCTTCCTTGCCCTGCACCGGCTGGCCGTCTGTGCCCTTGGCGTCCGCGTCTTCCTTGCCCTTCTTAGGCCTGTAACCGTAGCCATAGCCGTAACCGTAGCCATAGCCGTAGCCATAGCCATAGTGACGGTGGGACGACGGATCGAACACGGAGACGTTCGACACTTCCACGTCGTTGACGACGACGCCGAGGATGTTGGCGCCGGCCTCGGTAAGACTCCGCGAGCAGTACTGGATCGGCCTGAAATGGGTGCGGTCGGGGCAACACATGATGAGAACCGAGTCGACCTGCACGGCGAGCGAAACGACGTCACCTACAATGCCATACGGAGGAGCGTCTACGACGACGCGGTCGTAATTGGCACGTGCCCACTCGAAGAATTCGGTCACGGCCGCAGAGCCAAATATAGTGGCAGGAGACACGCCATCTGGCGGAAGCGAGCATATCACGTCAAGCCCATTGACCTCGGACTTGTTTACGAGCTTCGAGAAGTCTGGCTTTTCGCCGCCGTTCGCGGCCTGCAGAACGTGCGAGAAGCTCCTTTCCTTGGTAAATTCCAGTCCCCAAACCCTCGCAAGACGCGGACGCCTCAAGTCGAAGTCGACATGAAGGACCTTCTTGCCCGTCTGGGCGTGCGAGATCGCAATCGAAGTCGAAGTGATCGTCTTACCTTCGCCCGGCTGCGTAGAAATGACGAGAAGGCAGTGCGTGAAGGCCTCGTAGCGGGGCGAATCAAGAAGGTTCCTCAAGCCCGCGACCGCCTCGGAGAACTGGGAATACTTGTCCTCGATGAGGAACCTCGCGACCTGTTCGCGGCGCTTGCGGCGGACATGCGGGAAAACGGCCAGCACCTTGAGGGCGAGACGGCCCTCGATATCGGTGAGGTTCACGACTGTATCCTCGAGATTGTCTATGACGAGGACAAACAGAAGCCCGAGGCCAAGCGAAAGAACGACGCCAATTCCGAATATTATTATCGGATTCGGGAGGACGGGCTTCGACGGGACGGACGCCTGGCGCGCAACACGGACGATTTCGTTGTTGGCCTCGGACTGGATTCGCATCTTGTTCTCCTCGAGAATGAGACTCTCGAGAAGACGATGCGCAACGCCGTACTCCGCCTCGAGCTTGCCAAGCCCGGACTCTGCGAAAACGATCTGCTGCTCAACCGAGGCGAGGTCGTTCCTCAAGTCTGACTGCTTCTGGCGAAGCATCGAGAGCTGGTTGCGAACGACCTGCAGGGTAGAGCGACCGGTCAGAAGAGCACGCGAGCTCGCGTCGAGGAACCTCTGACGCGCGTAGTCAAGCTCCTTTTTCTTCGCGACCACCTCAGGATGGTTCTCGGTATAGGACACGAGAAGACTCTGGTAGGCGCCCGAAGCGTCCTGGAAGGCGCGGTACTCCTTCGCGATCTCCTCGGCGCGCGGAACGCCGGAAGCGAGCGAGCCAAACGTCTCCGGGTCCTTCTGCACCTCGGTGAGGAGCTTCTCCCATTCGACAAGCTGCGTCTCCTGCGTCTCGAGCGCAAGGACGTCGGCTGTCGTCTTGGAAAGCCCCTGCTGGATCGTATCGCGCGAGGAGCGGAGGTTGTCGACCTTGTGCGTCGTGCGGAAGTCGAGAAGCTGCTTCGTGATCTTGTCTACGTCGCGGCGCTTCTTCTCTACGTTCTCGTGCGTCTGGCTCACGGCCTTGTCGCAGCGGACCTTGTTCTCCTCGTCGGTGTACGCCTCGATCGACTCGGCGTAGGCGTTGGCGAGTGCAGCGGCGAGCTGCGCCGACTTGGACCGGACGGATATGGTGATGATGCGCGAATTGCGCTGGAGCTCGAGCTTCGAGTCCGCGAGCGTCGCCACGATGTCGTCGTCCGAGACCGTCGAGGCGGGATTGCTCGTCCTGTACTGCTGCTGGATCATCAGCACGATCTTCTCGGACCGCCAGTCGGATATTCGCGTGTTGAAGATTTCCGCATAGTTTGCGCCGAAGTCAGGCAGCGTCTCGTCAAGGGCGTTCGAGGAACTCCTAGTGACGCGTCTCATGTCGACTGTGAACTCGCTCTTCGCCTCGTAGATCGTCGGAGAAATGCGATAGACCGCAAACGAAACTATGAGCCCGACGAGAAGGAACACGAACACCGAGAGCCACCGCTGCGAAACAACCCTGAGCATGCGGCTCATCGTGATGGTGCCGACCAAGGAACCGTCTTCGCCCTCGCCGCCATATCCGCCGTACGAACCATAGGAGCCATAGGAGCCGTATGCGCCATAGGCCCCACCGTACTTCGGCCCTCCGCCATAATACATCGGGTTCTGGCCACCGCCGTAGTACATAGGTCCCTTGCCACCATAGTACATAGGTCCAGTGGCCTTGCTGCTTCCATAATAGAGAGGTTTGTCCGCCATGTCTTATTTCTCCGTCAAAGTGTCGTCATCCGTCTTTTTAGACGCCGGGAAGGCGCTACCAGCCATCGCAAAAATGGCTGCGACAAGCATCATCGTCTCAGATCGCCAGAAAGAGTGGTCGTAGAACCCGCATGCCGCCACGGCCGCGACCGCAACTGGGCCAAGCGCACATACAGGATGGAAAACAAGTGCGCCGAAGCTGCGGCGCGACTTGGAGAGAATGTCGGAGACCGCGTGGAATGCGCGCAGTACATATGTCCACAAGAGAAACAACATGGGGGTGACGAAGAACACTACGCCCGCTATCCCCCGCTCCGCAAGCATCTGCATCCATCCGTTGAGCGCGCCAGCTTGGTTGGAGGCAAACACCGCCCAGTCGGCCTCGGTGGCGTTGAAACGGATGTCTAGCCCGAACGTGCCAAGCCCCGTGCCAAGCCAGGGGTTCTCTTTCCAGACCTTCTCGGCGATTCCCGACAGCGCCGACCTGAGTTCGAAAAATCCATCGGGGAAGAGCCGCGCACCTTCTTCGCTAAATAACAGCGCGAGCTTCTGTGCCTTGATGCTCTCTGGAATGACGCCCATGACGAAAAGAACAGGAGGAATCGCCGCAACGAGCATAAACGCAAGGCACTTTGGCACGACAAGACCGCCCAAGCGACGGTGGGCATAGGCAAGCGCACACGCCACCACGACTACCGCGCAGGCAGCATGTACCACGATCACCATGTCGGGCGAAAAGAGATAGAGCCCGACGGCAGTTCCTCCGACTGCAATCGCAAGGAGGGGCATCGCACTGGTCCACTTGCGCTCGAACGCCCCGGCAATGGCAACCATTGATCCCATGAAGCAAAGCCCGAACGCTACGCCGGGATATGTCGCGTCAACGGTCGAGCATGTCGCATAGCGCAATGCCACTGGGTTTTCGAACACGCACGCAAGCCCGGCCACTACAGCCGCTAGGCCCGAGAGGAGTGCGGCAACAAAAAGGAAACATACGCGCGCGGACTTACCAAGCGCATGACGCCCCGCCTGGATCAGCACCGCAACGCCAACTACCGCGGCGAAGGGTAGATAGCCGCTGTCATCAGTCGCGCCTGGCAGGAACGGTATCTGCGCTTCGGAAAGGCTCCATACCGATTTCTCCGCGTCATATACCATCCCGATGCCGCCATTTAACCATCTGACGGCCGCAATCAGGACAAGCACAATCGAAAACCAGAAAAGCGGATCCAAGGCAATAGACGACGCCACACGAAAACGGGCGTCATGCAACGTTTCGTCTGCACGACGAGACGGCTCAAGCACCGTCCAGGCAGCCGCAATGAGCGAAAGCCAAATGACGGCACGCGCCGTCCACACGTCGCCGCAGAACGGGAAAAGGAACAGCGGCGCAACCGCCAGCAAGGCAAGGTGCGCCGCCAGGCCGTACTTGGATATGGCCTTATGCACTTCAGTACGTCAGACGCATGCCGACCGTGCCGCGGAAGCGGTCGTAGTCGTAGTTGTGCCCGCGGACATCGCCGCCGTCGCACATACGAGTCTGGTACTCGACCCTGCCATAGAGCTGGAGGAAGCGGTTGAGCGTGTAGTTGAGACCAAGACGGGCAGTGATGATGTCCTGGTCGTAGTCATACCCACGCGTATAGGAGTACTCGTGCGTCTCGCGACGATAGTTGAGGTCAAGCGTCGCGTTTAGCTTGCCGCGGACCATCGAGTGCGCAACACCCCAGCTGATGGAGTCGACGCGGACGGCGCTGCACATCTCGCGCTCGGAAGGCTGATAGTAGCTCGCCGCGAGAAGCATCGTGTTCCACCTGTCGGTGATTTTCCACTTGCCAGAGACCTGATAGGTCCAACCGTCAATGTCGTCGGCATCTCCATCAGCATATTCGAAGCGACTCCAACCAGTCAAGACGCGGTACTCGATCTTCTCGGTCGCGCGCGTTCCAAAGCCGGCCATGACAGACCAGCCGCGGGACTTGTCGGAATAGCGGACGTTGTTCGGGACGTTATCCTGCCAGAACCAGCCGTAGTTGGCGGCAACGATGATGTCGGTCCACTTGGAAAGGACATAGCCAGCCTCGCCGCCGACAAGCACGCGCTTCCAGCCGTAGAGAGGCGCGTACTTCTTTACGTTGTTGTCGTAGTCGAGCATGTAGTAGGAAGAGTCAAATGCGGCATGCAGATGCTCGTTGATGCGACGCTCGATTATGCCCGCGGTCTGAAACGTCTTGCGGTCACGGCCAAGACCACGACCACTGTAGTTGGACATGTCGTCATCCTGCGATATCTGGGTGAAGCTCTCAGAAAGCAGGACGCTCCAGCCCTTCTCGTTAGGAAGCGAATCAGCCCACTTGAACGTGAGAGTCTCACCATAACTGGACGTATTCAACTGGCGACTATAGTTGTTGTAGGCATGATATCTGTACCACGCACGACCGGCAATCTCCCAGTTCTCACCCTTGTATTCGGCGCCGAGGCCAGGATTGACAACCCAGGAGGAGCCATCCTTGGCGTGCTTGGTCGAATCGACATTGGAATCGTAGGTGTAGGAGAGAGACACATACGGGCGGAGCGTCATACGCTCGCCAATCTTAATGCCACTGGGCCTGTCGATGACGTCCGCAGACGCCGTCAGAACCGATGCGGACACGACCAACGTCGTGGCAAGCGCGGAAAACTTAGCATTCATTGATTTTACCTCCAGTTCTTATATCTACGGTTAGAAGGTCTGGTCATCATACGGACCCGGCTCGTAGGGAACGACTGGCGGCTGAACCGGCTGAACGCTCGAACCACGCTTGTTGGCGGGGTTGTACTTTGCAGTCGGGTCCGTCGTGATTCCCGGCAGGGCGGAAAGAGTCGTGCTCGTAAGAGGATCGACACCATCGATAACGTCCATTGTGTTCGGATCGCCGAACACGGGAGTAAGAAGGGCCGAAATCGAAGACGAAGCGTCTGCAAGACTGCACTCACTCGCGAGATCTGCGACAAGCGCCTCGCCAGCGGTCTTCAACGGCACCACGAGCACCATGTCGAGATTGGGCTGGCTACCGGCGTCAGCAGCACCGAGCATTGGATCGTAGGTCTTCTCCTGCCCCTGGCCGAGAGCCGGTGAAATCCACTCATTCTGGGCGAGATTCCTCGTCTCCTCGTCCTTGAGGGCGCCGACGAGCGTGTCACGGAGATCGGCGGGCGTCCCGTTGGAAGCGCGGAGGAGCATGAGAATCGCGAACGTGTTGCGGACGCCGGCGTTGTCGGCGGTCGCGTTGCGCTCCTGGACCTTGTCGAGGAGCGCAAGAGAGGTCTTCTTGTACTCGTCGTCGGTATAGGTCTTGGAAGGATCAGCTGAACGGTTGAACATACCGGACGCGAACTGCTCGTTGATCGCCGTCAGAGACTCCGGCGGGACCGTCGCGAACACTTCGGCCACGAGCGCGGTGAGGTTGCCCTTCTGGGCGCCCTTTAGGGCCGCAGAGTTCACCTCGACGAACTTCGAGGTCTTCTCTTCGGGGGAGCCAGGCATCTTCGAAATCGCCGCATTGACGTCGGCGAGGAAGGACGCCTGATCCGCCGCGGCCAGCTGCTTCATCACAGAAGTCATGGCCGAGGGATTGGATATTATGTCGCCTATTTTGCCGCGAGCGTCGGCTGACGACATCGTCTTGTCTTGGGCGACCAGCGCAGACGCCATCGCCATCGTGATCACCATCAGTAGTTTTTTCATTTTTTGTTTACTCCCCATTTGTGTGGAAATCAATACCATGTCTCAGGCACCCAGACCACGTCGCCGGCGCGGAGGACGATGTCCTTCTCGATCCTGCCCTTCTCGCCTATCTCAACGAGGTCTATCGTATAAGTCGTCTGCTTGCCATCCTTGTCGCGGCGGCTCACCTGAATCTTGGACTTGTTTGCAAAGGGCCTCAACCCGCCGGCAGACTGTAGAACCTTCGTCACCGTGAGATCCATGGTGGAAGGCATGTTGACAGGACCTGGCGAGGCAACCTGTCCGAGGACGGTGACAGTTCCCCACGGGCTAACACCCTTGCCTTCATAGGGGGCAAAAGTCACTGTAATCTGCGGCTGCTTGTAAAACTCGGAATATAGCTTGACGAGCTTCTGTTTCAAGGCGTCAAGCGTAAGCCCATCGCACGCGACCGGCGACTGAAGAAGATGAGGAAGCATAACGTCGCCATTCTGGTCGACCTGAACCTGCATGTTGACAGGCTTAGTAGCAGCCGAGCCAACTACTACTATAAGGGCGACTCCAGGGCGTACGCGAGGCTCGAAATAAACAGGGGCAACCGCCGCCGATTCCTTATCGTCGGACGAAAAGATCTTGGCGATAGTTTCACACCCCGCTGTGCTAATAAGCACGCAGCCGAGGAGCGCCAAGGCAGCGATTCGTTTGTACAGTTCAACCATTTGACGGGTATTATACCTCAAAAGTGCTCCCCTTGTCAATGGCGATTTTGCGTTTTTCTTCCCCCATATGGTGGATGCCCACATAATACGCAGAAAGCGGTATTAGCGAGCCCGCCCTTTCCGGCCATTCAACGGCAACAATTGCCCCGCGCGAAAGATAGTCCTCCCAGCCAATTGCCTCTACGTCCTCCTCTCCGTAGAGACGATAGAGATCCATATGGACGAACAGAACATCGTGCGACTGGTGCTCCTGAACAATGCAGAAAGTCGGCGAAGTCACGCGCCCAGGCACCCCTAGCGCGGTCGCGAGCCCCTGCGTGAAAGTCGTCTTGCCGGCGCCAAGATCGCCTTCAAGACATACGACGTCGCCTGGCTTAAGCTCCTTCGCGAGTTCCTTCGCAAGTGCCCATGTCTCTTCTACACTCGAGACCTCGAAAACACCCTTCACTTGAGAACGCCCTCCCTCGCGAGCTCTCGGAAACACTCCTTCATATAGCGCGACGAGAAAGCGCAGGCATGTGGCATGCGAACGAGGTTCCACGGCACGTACTTCGCCGCGGCAAGCCCCTTGCCGTGCGGGCCGATTCTGGGATTGAGGGCAGTCGGCTCATGCTTGAATACATCGAGATAGGCACCGGCGAGCCGACCTTCCTTTATTGCCGCAAGAAGCGCGTCCTCGTCCACGGCGTTGCCGCGGCCAACGTTGATGACCACGCACTTCTTCGTCAGGCGGCGAATAAGCCGCGCGTCGAGGAAGTCATCGGTACCGGTGTCGGACGGTAGCGCGAGGATAAACCAGTCGGTGCGGCGGAGCAATGGAGTGGGTATTTTTAACGCAGAGGCGCAGAGACGCAGAGTGGCAGAGGGCTTCTGGCGAATGTCGGTTGTCAAACGTCCCTCATGGAAGTTTTTCAAGGTGAAGATTCCGTGCCGAGTGATTCCAAAGCACTCGACGCCGAACGGCTCGAGACGCGCGGCTATCGCGCGGCCAATGCGCCCAAAGCCCGCAATAACGGCCGTCGTGCCCTCGAGGTCGCCGCAATGCTCGGAAAGCATCTTGCGCGGCCACATGGGCCCCTTCCAAAAAAAACCGCGCGTCCACGCGAGAAGAAAGCCGAGAACCGTCTCGGAGATAATAGGGCCGTGAAACGAGCCAAAGTGAACCTTGACATCCTTTGGCGCGTCGCGCCACGCGACAAGTTCGCGCCCTGCCGCCGGCGTCGCTAAGACCTTTAACTTCGTCGCGCGTGCGAACCACTCTTTCTTGAAATGCCACACGACCGCATGCGTCGCAGACGGGAGAGACTTCAGAAACGCGCGCTCGCTTTTAACGCGCACGACGCGACTCCCCTTAGGAACGAGAGACCTGAAAAGCATCAGGTCCCCATCGTCCGCCCGAAAGCACCTCTCGGGCCACTCAAGCCAGATTAAGTATGTGTTCACTCGTCCAGCTTGCCTTTGTAGGCGACGCGGCGAACCTTGCCGATAGAGGTGCGCTCGAGGGGCTCCTTCCACACGACAACCTTGCGGACGCGCTTATAGTCGGCGAGCTCGGCGCTCCGCTCCTGCGTATGCTTGACCGCGGCCTTCTCAACCTCAGCCCAGTCGGGGAGTATGCCGCCGTTCTGCTCCTTGAACCACTCCTCGTTTGGATAGACGATTGCACCGACCTTCTCGCCGGGGTCGCCGCCCATCGTGTAGCCGACGACGACAACGTCCTGGATTGCAGGATCCTTGCCGATTACGTTCTCGACCTCTTCGGGGTAGATGTTCTTGCCCTCGCGGTTGACGATAAGCGCTTTCTTTCTGCCGCGGATCGTGATGAGCCCGTCCTCGTCTATGGACGCGAGGTCGCCCGTCGCAAACCACTCGCCGTCGAACGCCTCCTGCGTCGCCTTTTCGTTGTGGAAGTAGCCCTTCATGACGATCGGGCCCTTTACCTGCAGCTCTCCAACGCCTGCCTCGTTTCTGTCGGCAAGCCGTACCTCCACGCCAGCGCAGGGCTTGCCGATCGTACCGACCTTGCAGCAGTCGGAGCTTGTGACGGAAACGACGGGCGAGCACTCGGTGAGGCCGTAGCCCTCGACGAAGTTGACGTGGAGCTTCCTGAAGCACTCAAGGACGTGCTTGGGGCACGGCGCGCCGCCGGTAATCATGTAGCGGAGCCTGCCGCCGAGCTTCTGGAGAACCATGTGCATGACTGGGCCCCTGATGTGCATGGCAAGGAGCGCTCGCGCGATCTTGGAGGAATCAAGCCCCTCCTGTATCTTGTCGTAGAGCTTCTCGCAAAGGAGCGGCACGGCGCAGAGAACAGAGGGCTTAAGAAGCTTCATGTCGCGCGCGACCGTCCTGAGCGACTCGACGAACTGCATCTCGCACCCTACGAAGAGAGGTCCGAGGAAGTTCGCCGTGAAGCTGAACGCGTGGAAGAGCGGGAGGACGGTGAAGAAGCTGTCGTTCTCGCCGACGTCCGCGTGGAAGGTCTTGAACGCCCCGTCGATGTCACTTATGAAATTCCTGTGCGTGAGCATCGCGCCCTTGGGCTTGCCCGTCGTGCCGGAAGTGTAGATGATGGAGGCGACATCCTCCTCGCGGGCCACATGCGCGTCATACCATGCGCCGCCGCCCGAGATGCGAAGCTTGTCGAACCCGACGACCTTGACTTTTCCGATGTTCTGCCCTTCGTTGATGACGCCGTCGACGCAGACAATGCCCCTGAGCTTCGGAAGCTTCGACGCGAGGCCCATCATCATCTTGAGGTGATGGACGTCGGTCGTCACGACGACGGCCTCGGAATCGGCCAGGATGTACTCAACCTCGGCGTCGTGAAGCTTAGGGTCGAGCGGCACAACCGAGACCCCCGCACCGGACTGGGCGAGATAGGCCTCGAGCCAAGTGGGGGAATTCCCGAGGATGATCGCCACGTTCTCTTCGCGCGGCTTCAGGTCGAAGCGCGTTCCGTAGCCCTCGGCGACGTCGCGCACGCGGGCGAGGTATTCCCGCCACGTGCGACGCATCCACGTCTTGTTTTCGCACCAGACAAGCGCGTTACGGCCAGGCCGCTCCGCGACGTTCTTTTCAAGCAATCCGCGAATTGTCATGACTTGCTCCAAAGTGATGTCTGCGTGACATTATACCATAATTTGTCGCAGGCGCGGGAAGGGAAAAAGGAAGCGCGGAAAAACGTTCCGCGCTCCCTTTCCTGCTTTCGGGAAGATTACTTCCTGAAGCTCTCCTCGACGGCGACGGCGACGGCAACCGTCGCACCGACCATCGGGTTGTTGCCCATGCCGATGAGGCCCATCATCTCGACGTGCGCAGGGACCGAGCTGGAGCCCGCGAACTGCGCGTCGGAGTGCATGCGGCCCATGGTGTCGGTCATGCCGTAGCTGGAGGGACCCGCCGCCATGTTGTCAGGGTGGAGCGTACGTCCGGTGCCGCCGCCAGAAGCGACGGAGAAGTACTTCTTGCCGTTCTCGATGCACCACTTCTTGTAGGTGCCGGCGACAGGGTGCTGGAAGCGGGTCGGGTTCGTGGAGTTACCCGTGATCGAGACACCCACGTTCTCGAGCTTCATGATCGCGACGCCTTCGGGGACGTTGTCCGCGCCGTAGCAGTTGACCGCAGCGCGCGGGCCCTTCGAAAACGCCTTCTTCGAGACGACCTTGACCTTCTCGGTCTTGTTGTTGAACGCCGTCTTGACGTACGTGAAGCCGTTGATGCGGCTGATGATGTACGCGGCGTCCTTGCCGAGGCCGTTCAGGATGACGCGGAGGTTCGTCTTGCGGACCTTGTTCGCGTTGAGGGCGATCTTGATCGCGCCTTCTGCCGCGGCGAACGACTCGTGGCCCGCGAGGAACGCGAAGCACTCGGTCGCGTCGTCAAGGAGCATCGCGCCCAGGTTGCCGTGTCCGCGGCCGACCTGGCGGTTCTCCGCGACGGAGCCGGGGATGCAGAACGCCTGGAGACCGACGCCGATCTCGGCGGCGGCGTCCTTGGCCTTGACGCAGCCCTTCTTGATCGCCATCGCGGCACCGACGGTGTAGGCCCACTTTGCGTTCTCAAAGCAGATCGGCTGGGTTTCCTCGACGATCTTGTAGGGGTCGATGCCGGCCTTCTTGCAGATGTCGCGGCACTCGAGTATCGACTTGATGCCGTAGGGCTTCAGCGCGGCGAGGATCTTGGCTTCGCGGCGCTCGTATCCCTCGAAAAGCTTCTCGGCGGAGGCCTTCTTTGCAGTCTTCTTGGTAGCCATTTCGGAATCTCCTTTCGCTTATTCCTTGCGGGGGTCGATGTACTTGGCAGCGCCCTCGAACTGGCCATAGTGGCCCTTCGCCTTCTCCCACGCCTCGTTCGGCGTGAGGCCCTTCTTGATAAAGTCGGTCATCTTGCCGAGGCTGACGAACTCGTAGCCGATAACCTCGCCGTCCTTGTTGAGCGCCATGCGCGTGCAATAGCCCTCGGTCATCTCGAGGTAGCGGGGACCCTTTGCCTTCGTCGCGTACATCGTGCCGACCATCGAGCGAAGACCCTTGCCGAGGTCTTCAAGGCCGGCGCCGATCACGAGACCGCCCTCGGAGAACGCGCTCTGCGTGCGGCCGTAGACGATCTGGAGGAAGAGCTCGCGCATCGCGGTGTTGATCGCGTCGCAGACGAGGTCGGTGTTGAGCGCCTCGAGAATCGTCTTGCCGACGAGAATCTCCGAGGCCATTGCGGCGGAGTGGGTCATGCCCGAGCAGCCGATCGTCTCGACGAGGGCTTCCTCGATCACGCCGTTCTTGACGTTCAGCGAGAGCTTGCAGGCTCCCTGCTGAGGCGCACACCAGCCCACGCCGTGCGTGTAGCCGCTGATGTCCTTTATCTGCTTTGCCTGCACCCACTTCCCTTCTTCGGGAATCGGCGCAGGACCGTGGTTGCACCCCTTCATGAGCGGGCACTGATGCTCAACTTCAGTCGAGTAGACCATGTTTGTCTCCTTGTGTTGTGAAATTCCGTTAAACGGAAATTATAAAATAATGCCGGCGTATTACTTGGCAGGATGGACGCCCATCCCCTTCTCGGCGCCCTCGAGCGGAGTCGTATAGCAGATCTTCTCCTTGACCTCGGTGACGGTCACGGTGCCGATCTTTGTCATTTCGCTGTCGAGAACCTCGCCTGTGTCCTCGTCGACGATTTCCTCGACCTTGCCGACGTCGAACTTCATGCCGACCTCGACGCCCTCGCGCGTGCCGCGGTTGATGAGGAGCTTGTCGGACTTCACGAGCGAGACGGAGCCCTCCCAGGGAATCGAGTCGAGCTGCGCGACAAGGAACTCGAGCGCCTGGTTGCAGGCGTCCATCGCGGCCTTGCCCATGTTGTCCTTCATGAACCCGCCGATGTCGCCGGTAAGCCCGCCGAGTGCGGAGCCGTGGTAGCCAAGCGTGAGGCCCCTCTTGCCGCTCTTGCCGATAACGGACTTCGACGCCTTGACCTGCCCGGTCGCGGAGTCGACGAGATAAATCGTGATGTTTATTTCGGCCGAACCCGCGTCGCCGCCGATCGTGATGCCCTTGAAGCCAAAGCCGCCGCCGCCGCCCTTCGTCTCCTGGACGTGCGTGATCGCACCCTTCACGAGCAGCTGCGCCGGGGTCATGCGGCCCATCTTCGGGGCCTTCTTGCCGCCGGCCGTGCGCCCCGAGGCCGCGAGGTCCTGTTCCTGCATGGCTGCGCCGCGCATGTCGGCCTCGCCAAGCACGATGAATTTGCCGCTCTGGACGAGCTGGTCGGTAAAGATCGTCCCCCAGGCGTCGCCAAGCTCCCACTGGCCGCGCCAGTTGGCCTTGTTCTCGAACTTGTTGACCATGACGGAGTAGCGAAGGTTACCACCTTCCGCGAAAACCGCCGCGGACGCAAGCGCCGCAAGGGCAAGAACTGTCAGTTTCTTCATGTCGTTTTCCTTTTTTGCGTTGTGGGTTGTAGTCGAATGATCTGGTCAGAACGCCGCCGAAGGAGTGGCGGGCGCCGCGGGGACGGCGGCCGCCTTCTTCGCCTGGCGCTTCTTCCAGAGGAGGAATATTCCGCCTGCCGCGATGGCGAGCAGGAAGATTGCAAGGACGGGACGGTAGAAAATCCACGCGATCGCGATCGTCACGAGCGAGCAGACGAGCGCTACAATGCCAGCAACGAGCCCGTTGCCGATTTCGACGATGTTGCCAAGAATGGGCAGGACATCCGCAAGGACGGAAAGCGGCTTCAAGACCATCGAAATGCCGAAGAACATGAGGAGGAACCCGCCGATACGGACGAGCCATGTCAGCATCGCGTTGGCGTCGCGAGCGTCCTCGAACATCTCGGCAGCGTCCTTCACGCCGTCGCAGAGAAGATCGACCTTTTTCTTCGTCTTCGCGGTGTACCTAACGAACGTGTCGCCACTCTGCTTCGCGACGAGCGAAATCTTGTGCGGCAGAATGACGGTGAACTTCACGCGCATGTCGCCGATACGTGCCTGCGAGGCAACGTCGCGGTTGTTGAGCGCATTGTCGCGCGTCTGCTTGTTGGGGACGTAGATCATGGTGCCCAGGCGCTGAACGCGCTCGACCCTGCACACGAAGTCGGTCGGGAACGCATACGCCTGCTCCGAGCCGATGCGGGATATCTGGCTCTCGTTCAGGCTGAACGCGCCGAACGTCACGTTGGCCGCGCGCTTCTCCTCTGAGGGGAATTCGATGAAGCCGGGGTTGTCGTGACCCTGTTCCTTGAAGCCGCTCGAATCGACCGCGCTCTCAAGCCACTCCTGGGTGTAGGTATAGGTGGTTGTCCTGGTGACGCTGCCGCCGAGGTTTTTCTTCTCCTCGGTCTTGGAGTGCTCGACCCACTGGAACATCTCGGTCGTGCGCTTCAGCGCAATCGCCGTCGTGGAGACGCCGAACTGGTCGTCTGTAAGGACATCCTGCGTCGTAGCAAGGCCGGTCATGTGGACAAGCTGACCTTCCATCTCGGGGTCGACCTTCTCTATCGACTCAACGGACACGCACGCGTTCTCTCCCTCGTCAAGCGCCTTTGCCGTCTTGACCGAGTTACCCTCGTTCCAGAAGAGCACCGGGAAGCCGAGAAGGAAAAGCACGATGCCGACTATCACGCCCTTGACCGAGTCACCAAGCCGAGATCCCCAAGATTGAGTCGTCGTTTCCGTCACCGCCATGTCAGTAGTCCTTTCGTTGAGTTGTCTGTATATTATATCAAAATCCCGCCCCCCGTGGGCAAAACACCACCGCTACATAAGTCTGGCGACAAGGGCGACAAGTGCCGTGTCAGTGCGCAGTATGCGCGAGCCAAGCGAATAGCGAGAAAAACCGCGCGATTCCAGAAGCTCTATCTCGTCGTCGGTCCAGCCGCCCTCGGGCCCTACGGCGAGGAGAAGCCGCCCTTCCCGCCGCGCGGGCGCACCTGGCGCGCCGCCTGGATGTCCGACGACCCTGTTCGCCGTCGGGAAAAGAGCGTCAAGCTCGTCAGCGACGAAACGCCTAAAGTTCCTGCGCGTCTCGAGCCGCGGCATGACACTCGTACCCGCCTGCATAAGCCCATCCACGAAAAGCGGTCTGAAGTTCTCCTCCTTGAGAAGCGTCGCGCCCCAGAAATCCTTCTCGACTTTCTTCGCGCCGACGAGGACGATTGTGCCGACACCAAGCGCCGCGAGCTGCGGAAGAAGGCGCTTCATGACGCGCGGGCGTGGCGGCGCGAGCACGAGATCGCACCACGGTCGCAGCGACTCTTCCGTGTGAGATACGCGAATGGCGACTGTCGGACCATTGATGGAAACGATCTCTCCGGTGCCGATCTTGCCGTCAAGCTCACCGGTCTTAATCGTCTGCCCGACCTCTCCGTGGAGCACGGAAAGAATGTGCTCTGCCCTCGCGTCGGAGCACGTAGCAATGCCATCCGCGATTTCGGAACTCTCGAAAAGGATGCGGTTCATTCCGCCTTGGATCAGACGCGGTAGTATTCTTCCCAACCCTCGCGCGGCGCGGGCCCCTTGAGGAGAATGCTCACCTCGGCGTCTCCGACGGCCTTCTTCTCGACAGGGTCGAACTTGAAGCCGCGATTGAGGCGCTGCGCGATTACTCCAAGACAGAAGATCTCGGAAAGAGGCGCGGAAATGCGGAACGGACTCCTCGGTTCCTCCTCACCCTTCACGGCGAGAAGGAAGTTGCGCCAGTGGTCGCTCCCCGCCTTCTCGAACGCCGGCACCCCTTCGCCCTGAGCGCCTACTCGCACGAGCGTGGACGAATGGGAAAGCCCTTGCCAAACAGTGCCGTCGGCGAGGTATATCTCCTTGCCCGGCTTGAGGGGCGGATCGACAAGTCCGTCGTTCGCCGTCGACGCAGGGAAAAGCCCCTTGTTGTCGGCATAGCGGAAGCCCTCGGGGAGCGGCGGTTTGTTGTCGAGTCCCTCGTACCATTCGAGCGTCACGCCGTCGAACTTCATGGTGAGCGTATCCTGAATCGGAAACACGAACGGATTCCAGCCGGTGACATTCGATATCGACACCTCCGTGGGAAGCGCCCCCCTGAGCGTGAAGCGATGGACACAGTCGAGAATGTGCGCGCCCCAGTCACCCATGCAACCGTTGCCATAGTCGTACCAGCAGCGCCACTCGCCGTACGCAAGATCCTTGGAGAACTCGTGCCAGGGCGCGGCGTTGCACCACACCTCCCAATCGAGCGTATCGGGCATCATCTCACCCCTCGGGTACGATGCCGTCTTGCCGCCCCACTTGTGCCAGCGGCGCTGCATGTTCATGTGCGAGACGACCTTCGTCACGTTCTTGATTATGCCGTTCTGCACATAGTCGCGGTACTGGTAGAAGTTGTTGCCGCTGTGCCCCTGGTTGCCCATCTGGCAAACGACGCCGTACTTCTCCTCCGCTGCCATGAGAAGCTCGCATTCGAGGAACGAGTGGGCGAGCGGCTTTTCGACATAGACGGCCTTCCCGAGACGCATCGCGTGCATCGCCGCGCAGAAGTGGGAGTGGTCTGGGATGCCTATGAGAACCGCGTCGATCTTGTCCGCCATCTTGTCGAACATCCTGCGGAAGTCCTGGAAGCGCGGCAAGTCCGGAAAGCGCTCAAGCGCCTCTTCCGTGTGGGGAGCCCCGATATCGGTGTCGCAGAGCGCGACGACTTCGCAAATGTCGCCGTTGCCAGCGAGCTTTTTCAGGTCAAACCACGCCTGCGCCCCGCAGCCGATTGCCGCGAGCCGCACCTTTTCATTCGCAACATACGCCTTGGACGAAAAGCAGCCGGGCAGAAGCGGATACGCGCCCGCTGCGAGCATCGCGGACAGGAAGCCGCGTCTATTCATGTTCATCTTGTTTTCCCCTTTCAATTTTCCGATTTCAAAACCTGGCCTTCCGCGACGAGAACATTCCTGAGCTTCTCGTAGGGAAGATCCTGCACGGCACAGCCCGCGTCGAGAGAAAGCGCGGCCGCCGCGCCTGCGACCTGCCCAAGCGCGAAGAACACCGGCTCCATGCGGATCGATCCGAACGCCATGTGAGAGGCGGAGACGCAGACTGGAACGAACAGGTTCTCGCAGTCGTCCTTCTTCGGGACAATCACGCCGTAGTCGAGCGGATAGGGCTTGCCGCCAGCGCGCCAGTCCTCGACATTGCCCTCGTTCTTTACAAAGCCGTCTTTGTCGACATAGCGGCGGACGTGGTGGGAGTCCATACCGTAGGCGGCCATTGCGACGGGGCGCGAAGTCGTGCGCTTCCTGAGGACGTCGTGCTCTGTCGCGACATAGTCGCCGACAAGGCGACGCGCCTCGCGTACATAGAGCTGCGACTGCCAGCCGAGCCCGAGACCATCGGCAAACTCGTCCTTGCAAGTTCCCCACTGCGCGACACAGCTCCTGATCGGCTCTGGGACGCGAGGATTGTTGGCAAGCGTCCACACAAGCCCCATCTGGTAGTCGAGATGGGCCTTGAGTATCTTCTCGCGCTCCTTGTAGGACGCTTCGGGCCAGGCATAGTTCTGCCCGATGAAATCCGTCGAAAAGCCCGTTCGGTTGTTCGTGTCGGTCTTGCGGTTGGGCATGCGGGAGTTGATCCATGGCATAAACTTCCACGGTCTGCCTGAATTCTTGGCAAAAGTCTCGGGGTCGATCGCCTCGAGGTTGCGGAGAAGGAGCTCGTAGTTCTGCGGATTGTACCCCTCGGGCTTCACGAACGGAATGCGGTTCGAGGGATCGTCGGTAAGGCACATGCGGAAGCAATACGCCTGGACCCGTCCGTCACCCGCGCCGTCCGGCTCGTCCGTGTCAGGTTCTACATAAGGCAGAAGCCCCGAGCTCGGATCGCCCGGCTTCACGTACGGCGACACGCCCTTGTTGAACTGGTGGTTCTTCGCAAGCGCCCTTTCGACGCCGCTGATCGTCTCGCCGTAGACAGAATTCGCCTCGCGTCCAATCGTGTAGCTCACGCCGGCCGCCGCCATGAGATCGCCCTCGTACGTCGCGTCGACGAACATCTTGCCGCGGAACGACTTTCCCGAAAGCGTCTTGATCGCGACGATGCGCGAGCCCTTGCGGACGACGCCACCCTTGCTTCGGTCGAGAAATTCGCCGCGGACGATCTCGAGCTTGTTCTCGCGCTCCCAGCGCTCGAGGATTGCAAGCGCCGCGGAGGGCTCGAAAGTCCACATGGAGTCTTCGCCGAACGAGCCGGCGCACTGACCGTCGGGAATGTAGTCGGTTCGCTTTTCGTACTTCCAGTGGGAGTCGATCTTGTACCAGTCGGCGACATCCCGGTAGAACTGGAGCGCAAGGCCGCCAAACGCGGACTTGTTGCCGATGTCGGTCTGTCCGAGGCCTCCCGTCGTGAGACCGCCGATGCGCGTCTCGGGACAGACTATCACTGCCGTCCGACCAAGCCGCTGCGCCTCAATAGCCGCGGTAAGCGCGGCGGGAGAGGAACCGTAGATCACGAGGTCGCGCTCTTCGGGCGTAAAACCGCGCACGCACCCCGACAGGACTGTTGCTGCGCATGCGGCGGCGGAAAGCCAAAACTTCATGTTTTACCCTTCTTACAGACCTTCGACGATGAATGAAATTCCGTATTCGCCCTTGCCGACCATGTCGTCGTCATGAGGCCTCGCACCCCAGCTGTTGTCGCCGCCAACGCCCATCTGTATCGCGTCGACGTTGACGGTGATCTCGCCCTCGTCGGAAAGATCCCACTGGTGCTTGGCCTTTTCGAGCGAGGCCTGCGAATACGGCCACGCGTTGAAGCCGACCGGTGCGCTGAGCGCAGTGATCTTGACTCGCTTGCCGTTGCCGTCGGTGAATTCAATCCAGCGGCAGCCGGTGCGGTAGCCCTGCTCGCCCGGCTCGATGTAGTTGTCGGGGTTGAGACGGCGGGCGGGATAGTCAATCTTGCCGTCTTCGCCAGCGAGACCGCTGACAAGCCCAATCGACGCCTTCCACACGTCGAGCAGGACGGCAGTGCGGCGGTCGCTGTAGTTCTCCCACGGCCCGAGACCATACCACTCCACGCTCCTGAACTCCTTCGGGAGCTTGAACGTGACGCCGATGCGCGGGACAGGCGGAAGCTTCTCTCCGACCGTCACCTTGAGATCGACGAGATACTTGCCCTCGCCGAGCTTGCGGACGTCGAGCTTGGCCTTGCAGCCCTCGGGCGGAGTCTGCGTTTCGGTCGCCTTCTTCCACGCCTTGCACACCTCTGGCATTTTCCAGCCGCGGTCGTTGTCGTTGGGAGCGCGCCAGAAGTTGAGCTTGAAGAGCTTCGCAGCCGCATCGTCCTGCACGGCATCCGCAACAGGCGCCGCGACGGGAACGAAGGGCTTGGCGAAATGGTCTATCGCCACGACATCCGGGTGGCCGTCCTTGTCGAGGTCAAAGTCGCCGCGCACGAAGATGAACGTGATCGCGTCGCCGTCGGGAGCGTCGATCTTGAACTCCCTGACGGTGTCGGGCTCGAAGCCCTTGGCGTCGAGAACACCGTCCCTGACGATCTTGCCGCCCTTAGTGACGATCCAGTGGGGGTTCAGGTGGTCGAGCGTAGAGAAGCGGTAGGCGTTCCATATCTTCGCCGTCTTCGTCTCCCAGTCCCACGAGTCGACGTGGACTGGCTGGTAGGCGTGCTTGATCTCGTAGGCGCCCGGGTGGTAATTGCGGTCGGCGGTAACGAAGCCGTTGCAGTTGAAGTTGTCGTCGTTCGGCTTGTCGCCGAAGTCGCCGCCGTAGGCGAGCCACTTGCCGCGCTTGTCGGTCTTCCACACGGCCTGGTCGGCGAAGTCCCAGATGAAGCCGCCCTGCATCGACGGATACTTCCTCACGAGGTCCCAGTAGTCCTGGACGTCGCCATTCGAGTTGCCCATCGCATGCACGTACTCGCAGAGGATGAACGGCTTCTTCGGATTGTTCTTGACATAGTTCTCAACCTGCCACGGCCGCGTGTACATCGGGCACTTGATGTCGCTGTGGTCGGTGTCCTGCGCACGCTCGTACTGGATTGGGCGCGTCGCGTCAAGGGCGCGCATCGCCTTGTACACGTCGACGAAGTTGGGGCCGTCGCCCGCCTCGTTGCCCATCGACCAGAAGATGATGGACGGATGGTTGCGGAACACCTTGACCATGTTGGTGCCGCGCGCCACGTGCGCGTCGTGGTAGAGGGGATTCTTCGCAAGCGTCCCCGCGCCATAGCCCGCGCCGTGCGACTCGATGTTGGCCTCGCAGACGACGTAGATGCCCTCGCGGTCGCAGAGCTCGTACCACGTCGGGTCGTCTGGATAGTGGCAGGTACGGACGGCGTTGATGTTGAGGTCGTGGAAGATCTCGATGTCCTTCTTCATGCCCTCGAGCGTGACGGTGTAGCCGGTCTCGGGTTCCATTTCGTGGCGGTCAGTGCCCATGAAGAGTGCGCGCTTGCCGTTGATGTAGAGAACGGCGTCCTTGATCTCGATCTTGCGGAAGCCGAACGCGACGGCGTAGAAGTCACCGCCAAACTCAACAGTCTCGTAGTAC
>Ga0265298_10000649_pt1 | contig 50904 bp, 40 predicted proteins | sample AusTroGonzalo_MG_3_FD_193486 | JGI IMG/M metagenome (GOLD analysis project Ga0265298, IMG submission 193486) | Bovine rumen microbial communities from tropical cattle in Woodstock, Queensland, Australia - Gonzalo_01 | ecosystem: Host-associated > Mammals > Digestive system > Stomach > Rumen ...
GCGTCTCCGTCGATGACACGGAAGCCGATCTCAAATATATGGCGGAGAAAGTTCCGAACCTCCGCATCTTTGACGATGAAAACGGCGTCATGAACCGTTCCGTTCTGGATGTGGGCGGCAGCATCCTCGCCGTTTCCCAGTTCACCCTTTACGGGGACGCCCGTGGAGGCCGCCGCCCTTCCTATATCCGGGCTGCCAAACCCGACAAGGCGGATGAGCTTTACGAGAAGCTGATCGCCCGTTGGCGGGAGAAAGGGATTCATGTGGAAACTGGTGTTTTCCGTACGGAGATGAAGGTAGCCCTCGTCAATGACGGTCCGGTGACGATCCTGTTGGATAGTGAAAAGAATTTCTGATGAGGTTTTTATGGTTATTCAGACGGTTGTCGTAGGCCCCGTGGCCACCTGCTGCTATATCCTCAGCAAAGAGGACCGCCCGGATTGTATCGTTATTGATCCCGGTGCGGAGCCGGAGCGCATCCGCCGTGCGGCGGACGGAAAAAAAATAACCGCGGTCCTTCTGACCCACGGCCATTTTGATCATATCGGTGCCGTCTCCGCCCTGATGGACGAAGATACGGCCCTGCTGATTCACGAGCTGGACGCCCCGATGCTGGGCGACCCGGTTCTGAACGTTTCCCGCCTCCTGATGAACCGGGAAACCGTTGCACCGGCTGCTACGGACCTGCTGCAGGAGGGCAGCCGTCGCACCCTGGCTGGTCTGGAAATCGAAGTGCTGCATACGCCCGGTCATACCCCGGGCAGCGTCTGCTACCGGATTGAGAATCATCTGTTCACCGGGGACACCCTCTTTGAGCATGGCTGGGGACGCACCGACTTCCCCGGCGGGGACGAGCACGCGCTGTTCGCCTCCCTTCGCCGCGTCATGCCTCTGGCCAAAACCATGCCTTTCCATCCCGGGCATGAAGCCTGACTGAACTGAAGGGAGATTCCCGTGTCTGAACTGTCCGCCGCCCTCGAAACCATCCAGCCGGAGCTGCTTGCCATGACCCGGCTTTTTGGCCTTCCGGACGCGTACTGGGATCCACCCGCCCGCTATGGAATGCAGGCCGAGGAACAACCGGGAATCTATCGGATCACTTTCTACTTTGAAAACCTGTCTGCCGCGCGGGAAATCGCCATTCCTTCCGATACGGATCCCCGTGTGCAGCAGCTTCATCGCCGCCGGGCCGCCCGGCGCCTGTGCAAACAAACGCTATATGATCTGCTCCGTAAAATGACCGGGATGCATCCCCCCTGGGGCAGCCTCACCGGTGTCCGCCCTACCCATCTGATGCTGGAAGCCCTGGCGGAAGGCCTGTCTCCGGAAGCCGCGGTGGAACGGCTTGTCCTGGACTATGACGTAACGTTGCCGAAAGCGGAACTGTTGGCAGAAATCGCCGCGGTTCAGCGTCAGCTGCCAGCCCCCGGCGATGCGTTCATGGATGTCTATATCGGCATTCCCTTCTGCACCACCCGGTGCGCCTATTGCTCCTTCTCTTCCGGTGAAATCGGGGATGGCCGTCTGGTGGCGCCGTATATGGAAGCGCTGGAGCGGGAAATCCGCGCCTGCGCGCCGCTGATTTCCTCCACCGGCCGCAGCCTCCGGGCCCTGTATGTGGGCGGCGGCACCCCCACCGCCCTGCCGGAAAAGGAATTTCGTCTTCTGCTTTCCCTGATCCGGGAATGCTTCCCAAATGCCTGCGAAACAACGGTGGAAGCCGGACGTCCGGATACCCTGTCCCGGGATAAGCTCCGGGCCATCCGGGAGGCGGAAATCTCCAGGATTTCCATCAACCCCCAGACCATGAACGACCGTACGCTGCAGGTCATCGGCCGGGCGCATACCGCGCAGCAGGTACGCGATGCCTATGCCCTGGCCCGGGAGGAAGGCATTCCACATATCAATATGGATGTGATCGCCGGCCTGCCCGGAGAGAACGAAGCCGATTTCGACCGTACCCTGGCCGAGGCAGTCCGGCTGCATCCGGAAAGTCTCACAGTCCATACCCTGGCCATCAAACGTTCCTCCCGCATGTCGCTGGAAAACGCGCCGCTGCCGGACGGGGAAATGACCGCCCGCATGGTCGCCCAGGGGCTGAAAACGGCCCGGACGCTCGGCATGGTCCCCTATTATCTGTACCGCCAGAAATATATGGCCGGCAATCTGGAAAACACCGGCTATGCCCTGCCCGGCCACGCCTGTCTGTACAACGTGGATATGATGGAGGAAACCTCCCATATTCTTGCCTTGGGCGCCGGCGGCATCTCCAAGAAAATCTTCCCGGAGGAAGGCCATATCGAGCGTGCACCCAATGTTGCCAATATTCAGGAGTATATCACCCGTGTGGATGAAATGATTCAACGAAAAAAAGAGCTGTTTATGCCTTCCACAGCTCTTTGATCTTCATTTCAGGACAACGCACCGCCTTACACCATGCAGGCGATCCGCATCATTTGCTCCCCTCGTTCCCGGCATACTGATACAGTTCCTCCGCAGTAGTAAAGATATCCGCGATGTAGGCGCTGCCATCCTCGTAAAGGATTACGCCGTCCCCTGTCTCCGCGTCAAAACCCCAGTCCTGCACGTTTTTCACCGGATACAGGTCATACAGAACCAACCCGTTCTCCACCGAGCAGATCCGGAACCGCCGGTTCTGGAAAGTGGAAAGCATGATCAATGTTCCGTCTGCGTTGAACTTGATTCCCTGCAACGTGGTCACCATATAAAGATCGTCCCAGAAGCGCAGCACTTTACCCGTCTCTATGTCATATACACCAACACCACCCATTTCCCCGGCCACCGCCAGTCGCTTTCCATCCGCTGAAAAAGAAGCGTCCGCGATAGAAAGTCCTCCGAATCCCCTTTCCGGAAAACCGTAGATCCGATGAACGGGTTCGTTTCCTTTCTCCACGTCGTAGATTTTGATGTGATTTCCCGCGTTGATCTGAACAAAGAAGCGCAGATTCGGACTGATCAGCAGCCGTTGCATCATACTGGCTTCAGTAGAGGAGCCCCACATCACGGGATCGTACAGCGATGGTAGGGATTCTCCCTCCGCCGGATTGGTCCAGTCCGGTATTTCCAGGATCGTTCCTTCATAGTGTTCCTTCTGCTCCGTGCTTCCGCCTGTGCCAGGCATCAGATTCCGGGAGGATACCGCATCCTTTCGGATCAGCAGATATTTTCCGGAAGGATCCGCTGCCAGCAGTTCGCCGGGAATACTGCAGTACAGCCCGGCATCCGAAGCCCGATAAATCCCTTTTGGGCAGAGGTAATATTCCCCGTCCGGGGAAGCAAACGCGTAGGTTTCTCCGGTATTCCCGATGGTTTCACCGGTTTCCGCGTTCAAAATCACGCCACTATCGAAAATCCGGTTTCCATTCCACACAGCTTCGCTCACCATGGTCATTCCCACGCCGGTCAGCTCGTCCTCTTCCGTCTCCCTGGTCCAGATCATCTGGTCCGTCTCCATATTGTAAAGGGAAATCTTCCGGTACTGCCGGACATAGAGCTGGTTTCCGTCCGGGGAAAGCCCCGCCGCTGTGATCACCTGCGAATCATCCAGAGTGATCTCCTTTGACCGTTGGTTTCCGGTGTCAACCATCAAAGCTCTCACACCTGCGCATTCCACCAGCAGCAGATTCTTACCATATCCGGCTACAAAGCAGGCTGTGTTCAAGGCGGTATTCTCAAACTGTTCAATCAGGGAAATCCGCTCTTCGTTCACAATCGGATCCCACAAGGCAATACCTTGTCCACCGCAGCAGAGCACCTTATCTCCGTCAAAGCAGGCGCCGCTGGCCCATTCACATCCGATGGAGTTGATCACATGCCCGTCATTCCCGTCCAGTGCATAAATCCGATGCCCGGTCGTGCTGGTGGTCACCAACGCGCTGCCATCCTTTTTCCATTCCAGGGAGGTTAGCATCATATCGGAAGGCGTGCTGTTCCAGAGTTCTTCCCCGGTTTCCGCGTCGTAGCAGAACACAGCGGCAGAAGAAACCACCGCGGCAATTCTGCTGCCATCCGGTGAAAACCGGTAATATTCAGCATACACCCCAGGAATGTCCAGCTGGGTTTCCACAGCAAAATCCCCCGCATAACAGGTTACCGCCAGAGCGTCCCGCACCCGTTCATCGCCGTATCCGTCAAGGGTTGCGGAAAGATTCCGCGCCTCAAGGGCCAGTTCCCGGGCTTCCTTCTTCCGGTTCTCCGCGGTCCTCGACAGGGACTTTTCCACCAGCAGATCCATCTCGTTCCTGGCAGCAGTTTCCCGCTGCTCCGCCAGCTTCCGGTTCTGAACAAGCGCATACGCCAGGAACCCGCCCGCCAGCACCAGTGCGGACATGGCAATAATCAGGCCATTCCGCATGCGGCGCCGCCGCGCCCGCTGATAAAGCCCGTCAAAGGTTGTATTCAGCATCGGCGCCAATATCCGCAGCTTTTCCCTGTTCAGTTTTTTCAGATGCTCCCGGATGCTTTTCCCACGCACATCCGCTGCCAGCGGTTCCGTTTCCGTCCGCGTCCCGTCCGGAAGCGTTTCAAACAGAAGCTGCTCCGGAAAACTGTCCTCCGGTTCGCCTTCTGCCAGCAGGGTCAGCACCCTTTCCCGCCCGTGTTTCGCGATGAAGTAGTCCACTTCCCGCATACACCAGCGGCTCTCCAGATATCTGGGCGTGCAGATACAGATCAGATAATCGCTGTTGTCCAGTGCCGTCTCAATATCCTTCCCCAGATCGGCGGAAAGGGGCAGCTCCTCCTGATCCCGGAAAACCCTTCCGGGATACCGCTGTCCCTCCGGTCCCCGCAGGGCCTTTGGAACAGTATACCGCTCAATCAGCCGATGCAGCCGCGCAGCAATCTCCTGATCCGGACTCACATGCCGATAGCTGATAAAAGCACAATAATGAACGCTCTGTTTCTGAACCTGATTCTCCATCCAAACCACCCGAAATCATCAACTATGCCATGATTTCATTTCTCTGCGATACTCTGCAGCGTAAATCCTCTGTCTTCTACTATCATGGCTGTCAGTCGGCCGCCCTTGCCGCACCCGGTATCAATACATAAGATACCTTTTTCCGGCAGATCCCGAATCTCACCGTCTTTGATCATCTCAGTCGTTTCGCCATCTCCGGCAAACCATATAGCATTCTCCAATGCAATATGGCCGGTTACCGTCAGTCTGCCTGCATAACGGTTTTTCAGTGCACAATCATGATCATGCAGTAATGTATAAAGATCGTTTGCTTCCAGGGGATCAACCTTAACACCGGCATGAACGCACTGCAGCTCTTCTGTTCTCCAGAAGAGCTGCACATGTTGCTGCAGCCATGGGATTGTATCCTCCATGCGTTCCCCGGCTTGCTGAAAAGATTTTACCGTAGCCTGGCGCCCGACATTCTCCCAGATCATGCGCTGCCTGAACGTCAGCCGTGGATGGAGCAGGTAGTCTTCATGATTGCCTCGAAGAAGAAAAAACTGATCCCCAAAATCGACAGCTAAACGCTGAATGGTCTGAAAAACCTCCCGGGATTCAGGCCCGCGGTCAAACAGATCTCCCAAGAAAACCAGGCGATCTTGCCCGGGCACAGGATGAACCTGTTCCAATAAAGCACTTAGTACACTGTTACAGCCGTGAATATCGCCGATAATGATCGTTTTCAAGCTACGTTGCTCCATTCAGATATTCGAAAAGAGAAGTCAATCGTCCTCGATTACGTTGTAATCTTTCAGCGTCTTCAGCAGCGCGTCCAGATCCGCTGCCGCAACGGTCTTCTCAACCTCATATTCATCCAGAATCGCCTGCAGCAAATCTGCTTTGGAAATCGGATTCTGCAGTTTTTCCCAGACAAACGCCGAAACTTCATTCAGCAAGACCGTCCCGTTAAACTTACCGATGTTGTCTCCTGTTGGCATCAAAATGTACTCATCCACTACATTTCTGAGAACAAATCCCTGTTTTGCCTTCATACCTGTTTTCTCCTTCTTTTTTTCATTGCCGCTCATTATTTACAAAGTACTCAACATAAATTATTATACTCTTGTTTTCCTTCTCAAAGTCTTTTCTTATTTGTCTGTTTTTCCAAAGAACAAACCACAAGTCGTTGTCCGGCTCATGGTTCATTCTTTTGATGTGGTAAAGTCGTAAGGATCATAATGAATACAGCGGTTTCAAATTCATGGAATCAGATATATTACAGATACTTCAACTCAACCTATAGCAAACCTCACCAGCATAAGCACCACCAGATACACCGGTCACTATCGCACAATAAGATGTACCATTGGTATTATTAATAATAACCTGACAGTTTCCAGTGACACCATTTTCGCCGCCATTGTCGCCGCCATTTTCATTGCTACTTGCTGTCATAAACTGGCTGTTCTCATCAAACTTGATCACTTCAGCTTGGGGTTTCTGATACTGATCCTTCATACTCTTTTTCTCCTTCCAGATTGCCCAAAGAACAATTCATACTTGTGAAACAAAATTCCTTCTGATTACATGAATCCAGAATCATTTTTTTTATAGCACTTTGTCCGGGCGTTGTCAACATCCTTTTTCAAATCACATCGCCCAATTGTGTGAAAGAGAGAGCCGAGAAGGATTCATCCCTTCTCTTCCAAAGCAAACCGGATGACTTCCAGGAATTCATCCACGTCTCCTTGGGCAGTCTCCTTATCCAAACCCTCATAATAGTCCAGCATGTTACTGATCAGTTTTTCTTTTGTATCTGCCCCATCCTGGATACTCTTCCACAGAAAAGCTCCCGTTCTGTTCAGGCGAATAGCCCCGTTGAAATCTTTCGTGGCATCGCCTACCGTCACCACTATATATTCGTCTCCCAGTTCGTTAATCAGATACCCCTTTTTGATCTTCATTTTTCTTCCTCCTTTAATAATCCAAAATAGGAAATCACCGTTTCAGCGGCCGATCTGTCGTTCCTGCATCTCAATCGGTATACCGGCACTGTTGCCAGCATACGATCAATCAGCCCTATGAGTTTCGGCATATCCACCAGTCCCTCGCCGGGCAAATGAAAGTGTTTGAACAGTTCAGCCAGATGTTTAATAGGATTCAGCGGAAAGATTTCATCCTTCTCTCCCCGTTCCAGCAGGCACAACGCTTTCAAAGGCGCGCTCGTGTTTTTCTGCCATCCCTCCTTCCCGCACCATGGCGTACCAAAGGCAAATAATTCTTCTTTATTGCTGTCCCGGGCAAGATGGAGCGATTTCTCCGCACGCTGGCAGCCTTCCCAGGCCATAAACCTATATATAGGCTTATCTCCGTTAATAATCGTTATTCTGTCCCTCAACACCTCTTTCCAGTACCTGGTATGAGTGCTCTTCCCCGTGCCGCTCTCTGCTGCGAAAGCGTATGCTTTGCCATTCACTTCCACCACGGAGGAATGCATCACAAAAGCGTCGAAAGCAACCAACGCATTGCTGATCTTCTTATATATGACAACGCTTTCTGTATATCCTTCACTGTATCCTTTTTCCGGTTCTTTCTCATGTTCACTCTTTATTTCTTCATCAGAAGCCGTAACCTCTATATCCGCTTGTCCGCCTTTTTCTGTAATATAATCACGGCACAGACAGCGCACGATATCAAATCGATTATTAATGTTTATGACCAGCCCTGCAACCTCAATCTGAAACAAGTGATACAGCCTCCCTGTTTCCAAACATGTGCCAGGCAAACCGGATGTCGCTCTCCAGCTTCCGTTTTTCCTGTTTATAACAGTTGTTATACGCTGCCCGGTGTGGACACCCGGCAAACTCCGTACACTGTGGAAGAAAGACGCACCTTTCACATTCGCTTTGAACTGTGTAAGGCTTTATGATCCGTTCCCATGCCTTTGAATTAATTCCGGTTTTTATGTTTCCATAACACATGTTTTCCGCCATGGTGTCACATGCATACAGCTTTCCGGTCGCGTCGATAAGTACATTACGGTCGGGCACCGTTGCCATGCAATGGTGGGTTTTAAGCGTGAACAGTTGTTTAAGATCTTTCACTGTAAGACCTTTTTCCACAATACTGTTGTTAATCTCCTGCACCTTTGCTTCCAGCCCATCAGCCGATGCGCCTGCCGGGCAGGCGACCAATCCTTCGCCTTCTGAGCCAAAAAGTGAATGGGCATAAACTCTCATCTTTTTCCTTTCTTCGTCTGTAAACTCGTCTTTTAGAAAGTCAAGGACTTTGTAGATTTCCTCCAGATTGTTGTTATCTGCATTCAGCCGTATTGTCACTTTGATTCCAGCGGCTATCAGAAAATGGATATTCCTTATCACTCTCTCAAAGGGCTTCCCAATGTCTCCGATATACTGTTTCCTCCTGGCATATTCGTCCGCCAGACCGTCCAGTGTGATCTGGATCTCATTTACTTTCCACTTTTCATAGGCCTTCTTTACGCTTTCTTGATCAAATAAGCTTCCGTTGCTTGTCATCTCCGCCGTAAATTCAATTCCGGCTTCTGACAGTCCGTTACAGAGCCGATCGATGTTATCCGCCGCACACATCGGCTCACCGCCGAACCAGGTTATACGAATCTGCTTTTGCTTCTCCGTTTTATGCTCAACAATAAACCGCAATACGTCGTCTACCGTATTCCTGCTCATTTTCCTGTACTGTATCCCCTGCTCAAAACAGTAAAAGCACCGCGCATTACATACGGTTGTAGGTAGAATGGTGTAACGGGCAATTCCTTCCGGCAGTTCTTCCTTCACCACCAGTATATTCTTGACTCCTATGTAGATTCGGCTTTCCTGAACATCTTCCGGCACCAGAAAATGATTTGCATAGAAGTCTTTGATGATTTCATCTTCCAATATAGATGCCGGAAACAGCCTGTCATCCGCAAAGTAATCATAATACTTTGGTTCAATTGCCAGCAATTCACGCGTCAGTGTATGAAAAAGCAGACAGTGTCCCTCCATATTCACGCTGAAGACAAACTGGCTCTTCCGGATTTTTATCCCTTCCTTCGGCGTCTTCTGTTTTCCCAGCAGCACACCTACCCGTCCATCTCCACGATATAGACGCTCAACCTGTTTCATTTCGTTTACCTTTCAGCGATTGTTCCGCTATGTCGTCCAGCCTGCGTTTATTAGTCGGATGAAGAATATCTTTGATGATCCTGTGCTTTATCCTGCTGAGCACAGGCCGGATCCTCGCCTTAACCTTCAGCAGCAGCATCCTTACCGGATAAACGTCACACCAAAGATGAACATACAGTTTATACCACATATTGTCCGGCGTTATCGTTTTCCCATCTCGGATTACCCGGGTCATAGTCCCAAGAATCATATCATCTGTAACTTTCTGATCAACGAAAAAATTGTGATCTCCGGCTATAAGATATCCATCCGGCAGTATTTTGAGAATACGATGCAAAATATACTGTCCGTTACGCCGATATAAAACAACATCGTACTTTTTACAACGCCCTGGGTTTTTCTTTTTGACTTCGATGATATCTCTTTTTTGACGCAGGAGAGGAAGCATACTATATCCTATATTTGTGTAAACGATATAGCCTTTTTTTTCAATCAAATCTTCAAAAGAATAATAAATGGCTTTGTGCTTTTCCGTATTCATCATATGTGCATCCCTAAAATCTATTTTATGATTTATTGCTAACTTTTCATCGAATACCTAGCGTTTTGTCGTATTCATTATACCATTCCACAAATTTTCGCAATCCCTCACGGATTTCAATCTCCGGATGTCATTTCTTTCAACAGGCGAATGACCAGATTGGCTCCTATAAAGCCGGGAGAGCCTGTCACCAAAACCGTTTTTTCATTCAGATCAGATAACCTCTTCATCTTTTACCCCTCTGTACATTATTCCAGTATCTTGTCTGATATCTAATTGCAGGTTCCTGTTCTTCATTTCACTGTAAAGCCGCCTGTCTTCGTATTATTCCATATATTCAGGATGTTTACTCCCCTTTCCACTGCTGCATTATATGACTCCAATCCAGTCTGAGAAATATAAACCGTTGTCAATTCAGATGAGGTCTTGAACATCGAACCCATGCCCCTTAACTCTTTTGAGCTGTTACCAGTTGCATAATAAATCCCTTCGCCAGCTCCTTCCCACATATCGTTCGTAATAGAGTCAAATGTCCATCCGGAAAGATCAATCGTACGGATTTTTGTATTTAGGAACATCTCCCCTGCCGATTTAAGACTACTTGTATTCCACCCGGAAAGATCGAGCATTCCATTATTATCACCAACAAATGAACTCGAATTATTAAGCCATCCACCAGCATCTATTAGATTGGAAGTGTTCCAGTGAGAAACATCGCCAATCGTTTTAAGCTTATAATTGTCATCAAACATACAGTAAATTGTTTTAAGACTGGAAACATTCCAACTGGATAAATCAAGCGATCTTAGCTTGAAATTATCGCAAAACATGTGATTCATTGATTCAACCTTGGAGACGTTCCAGTAGTCAATATCGTATGTTGTCATTTGACCGGCTCCATAAAACATACATGTCATATCTGTAACATTCGAGACATCAAGATTGCCAAGTCCAAGAATCTCTATCAGTTGACCATTACCCTTCCAGCTATCCCCTACCTGAAACATATTTGCCATTGTCGTAACTTTACTTGTGTTCCACCCGGAAACATCAGCAAACAGCAGTGTTGTGCAACCAGAAAACATAGAACTCATGTCCGTTACACTGGATGTGTCCCAGTTTCTTAAGGAAAGCGCATCTCTTAAACTCCGCGCGCCGCCGAAGATCGCATACATATCCATGACATTGGAAGTATTCCAGCTGGCCAGGGCTGTAATATCTGTCAGTGCTGTATCATAGGAAAATAGCATCCCCATATATACCAGAGAGCCGGTCTTCCAGTTTGATAACGGTGTGATATTGGAAAGGGATAAATCCCTCATAAAAGCACCTCGAAGTGAGACGACACCAGAGGAATCCCAGCTGGCAAGGCCTGAAATATCTGTCAGTGCTGTATTATTGAAAAACATGTAGCCCGAATCTGGATTCATGACAGGCGTATTGTTCTCTGTGTAGAAGTATATGATACCAGCTCCGTCTTCGTTATCAAAAAAAATATAAATCGGAGTCCCTGAATCAGTTGCGGAAACAGTGTTAGCTTCAGACGGAACAAAACCGTCAGGAAGAGATTCCGCCATGTGAATTGCCCTGATGTCCCCTGTAGCTGTCCAGGCGTCTGTATTTTCCCCCGCTGCAAGGGACTTCATTTTCGCATTTACATTGGCTCCTGTATCCAGCATTGCGCAAGGTTCGTTGCTTGCGGAAGCAGAATGACGAAAATTGCCAAAAATCGAAAATAACGCAAGTAGCAGGCATAGCATTTTACATTTCGTTCTGTGAATCATGTATCCTCTTCCTAATTATGTATTGTGCCACATAACTGCGATCTTTTTCCCCATGTGAAAATCGCTGGTTATGTATGTTTCCGGATAATCTTTGCCATCACATTCTGATATTCAGGGCGGACATGGGCATTGAAGATTGCAACGATACGTCAGCATGATATTGAGCATCATATGGGTTACGTTCCACCCTTCCTTCTGTAATATGCCAAAAGCATAATTTTCAGCGCATTACAGTTGCGCGACAGCTTTATTTACGGAACGGATTCTCGATGTTTTATACCCCATGCAGCCCGTTATGCATTTTCTTACCCTCTGTTCATAGCATCCCCTGCACTCAGGGCACGCGGGCAGCTTGTATGCAACAGAATCAATCTCGTTCTTGAAATAATTGATCAGGTCAGGGACATGTTTAAAATCCGCGATCGGAACCTTCATGTAATCAGACATCCCGAAACACCGTACAGCCTGTAAATCCGGAAGAATATCTACCACCGGGGAACACCGGGAGCATTCGCTGGTCAGGTTACTCTTGGAATATCTGCCAATGTATTCTTCCAGCCATTTCTTCTCTTCGTCAGTCCAGATGCAATGTGGCGGAAAATTACAATCATAGTTCGGTACAACCTGAATGCTGTCCATTTTTCTGAAAAACTCCATCAGGAATTTCTTTCGCTCCTTGAAATACGCAAGTGCATTGACCTCACCGCATTCCGAAAAATCAGGAACGGTCAGTGAAATACGCACACGGTGTAGGTCATAACGCTGAAGCAACTCCATCATATAGGTGTAATCCATATCGTCACTATACAGGTTGATCCCCAGGGTCATCCGGTTTTTCATGTCGTGTTGCGTCATCAGAAGATCAAGGTTATGCTGCAGGCAGGCAAAAGCTTTCTCCCCAATGATCTGAGGAGAATTGCAATTCACAAGAATCCTGACCTTCGGATGAGTAATCTGCGGAATGAAACGTTCCAACAGTAGGCCGTTGGTATACAGTGAAACGCCTGAAACCATCGGTTGGGCAGTCAGCATTTCCATAATCACGGAAAAACCGGGATGCAGGGTCGGTTCACCACCTATTAAACCGACACGGGTCTCGCCTGCCCTGGTAACAAAATCGATGGCTTTTAGAACGTTTCTGATAGAAATATCCGTTTTTTCCTTGTTCACAAACTCATTAGCGAAACAATAGGAGCAGTGAAGATTGCAGCGATACGTCAGCATGATATTAGGCATATGAGTAATTCCTTTCATTAATTCTGGAAATACTGTCCTTCTGCTTCACTCTTCATCATATATTCTTTTCCGTCCGTGATCACAGCTGTCAGCATAAGCATTCCATTATACAGTTTTTTTCTGTCATTTCATGATCGTGCATCATCGTCCGCAAATCGTTTGCTTCCGGAGGATCGACCAAGATACCAGCATGAACGCACTGAAATTCTTCTGTTTTCCAGAAAAGCTGTACATGCTTCCGCAGCCATGGACGTCCCCAATTTTGATAGCACTCATGAATGTATTCCGCCTGCTTCCCCGTTCAGTCGTCCTCGATTACGCCGTATTCTTTCAAGGTCGCCAGCAGCGCATCCAGGTCAGCTGCGGCAACAGATTTTTCAACTTCAAATTCTTCCAGTATAGCAGTGAGCAGATCCTCCCTGGAAACAGGATTCTGCAGCTTCTCCCAGACAAAAGCCGATACATCGTTCAGGAGTACGGTACCGTTGAATTCTCCGATCATGTCTCCTGTAGGCATCAGAATGTATTCATCCACTACATTTCTGAGAACAAAACCCTGCTTAGCTTTCATATCCGGTTCCTCCTTTAAAAAACAATGATTGTCAAGAGCACTGTACAGTGCCCGTGCATCCTCTGCCGCAGGTCCGCTGAAGATACGGACTATTTCTGCCCCGGCTGCCAACCGGGTGGCGTTCGTCATCTGAATAAACGCTGTTTCCGTGTCCCACATGGGTATAAAGCACTGCCGGAGCAGCAGCTTCCGACGCTGTGCAAAACTCATGGTCCGAATATATGAGAAGCCAGACCGCCGCACCTCACAGATTGCTTTCAGGGGATAATGAACGTTTCGGAAGCATTGTTCTTTTCCGTCCCACGGAACGCCATATACTTCCATTTTCCCAGTATCAATCAGAGGGCGGTCTCCGTTGATCAGGTTCGCATCGAACGCTTCCTTCCAAGCACTCGCTCGAGTTGACTTTCCGATTCCGGAAGGCCCGGAAAAAACGTAAGCCCCTCCCTGAACTTCAACCGCTGCCGCATGCAGGGAAAGAAAACCCTTCCGTGCTAATAGGCATTCCATCGCAATCCGAATATACCATTCCGACTCGTCCACGATGCCCATCACCTTTGGGCTTTCTGCACCCAGGCGTCTGAGTCGGGAATAGTCTTCGCTGATGTACAGACCTTTCTGATCCGTTGATACAGGATGAAAGAACCAGCCGTCTGCAAGCTTGCGGTGGACCATCATTCCGGATATCCGTTCCTCCCCGGCCGGAGGAAGCTCATCCGTCACGGTAATAGTCACGTCTGCTCTCACGGCTTCGCATGCAAATACTTTGTACGAACTCAGTTCAAGGTCAGATTCCACTGTAATCTCCGCTATTCTGTAGTAATACATTACTCCTCCTGTTCCGGCAGAGCAGCCTGTTTTTTCATTCTTCCTTCTGTGATGTGCAGCTGGTAATCACAAATTGCAAGTGCCGCTTTCCGATGAGTCACAATCAGGCAGGTTTTGTCCCGCATGGCTGATATGTTTTTCAGCATCCTGGCTTCTGTTTCTTCATCCAGCGCGCTGGTGGATTCGTCCAGCAGAAGAATCGGCGCTCCGGTCAGAAGAGCCCTGGCTACGGCAACACGTTGAGCCTGTCCTTCAGAGATTCCGACTCCCCGTTCTCCCAATTCGGCGTCCAGTCCGATTTCGGATGCCAAATCGTCAATGCATGCCGTTCTGAGCGCCTCCTTGATCTGTTCTTCGGAAGTTTCATCAGTAAACATGACCAGGTTTTCCCGCAGGGTTCCGGAAAATAGTGTATTTCCCTGCGGCACATATGCAAACAGCGCCCGGGATTCCCTGCTGGCAGTTCTCTCTTCAGCACCTTTTCGGAAAACCACTTTCCCGGAATTCGGTAAATAAATACCCAGCAGCAGCTGGAACAGGGAAGTTTTCCCTCCACCGGACGTACCCGTCAGCGCGGCAAACTCGCCTTTCCTGATTGTGCAGCTGATATCCCGTAACACATCGTCCGTCCCATCCTCGTAACGGAATGTCGCATGCTCAATGCTGATTTCATCAAAATCTGTCATCAGCTCACCCATGCTCTCCGACGGAAGGTCTGTCACCTCCATCAACCGTTCTGCGGACGCAATCACCCGATAGATCTCTCCCGCAATGTTCACCGCATTGGCAATGGGGCCCTGCACACGACCGATCAGCTGGATCATAGCAGCCAGTGATCCGTATGTCATTTCTCCGCGGAAAATCGCCGCGCATCCCCACAGCATGCAGAACAGCCAGGAAAAGGTGAACATTAATCCCATACTATTATTCATCACAGCATGAAATTTTCCCTGCCTGATCTGTTCCTTTTCCATGATCTCCTGCCGATTGTCAATCTGGCGGATGACCCTCTTCTCAGAAAGGCTTGCTTTGATCAGGCGAATGTTTTCAAGCGTCTCCTGGATCGATGCGTGTAGCTTGTCCTCAGCTTTCTGCATACGCGTGTGCCGTTCTTTCATCGGCTTCCTGAAAAGCAACACTATCACGGTACCGATTACTCCGGCAAAAGCAAGCAGTAGAACAAAACGCCAGTCCAGCGCAATCAGGATGGCAGCAGCGCCGATAAAGCTCACCAGCATGCTGATAATACCTGGAAGAATCCCCAATACACCACTCCGGATTACCCCCACATCAGAAAACACCCGATTGACAAGCTCCCCGCTGTGAAATTCCTTCAGTGTGGCGTATTCCTTCGTCAGGATATCCCGGACAAGCGTTCCCTGCAGATGTCGTTGTAGTTTCGAGGATGCTTTAATCTTTATCCATGAAAGGATAAAGCTAAGACCGAGCTGTACCAGTACCAGTCCCAGTAGCATAAACCCGTTCTTCCACAGCAGATCCTGGTGAGCGGAAACTGCCGCGTCCACAAGTTCCTTGGTCACCAGTGTGACACCCAGCGAGCAAAAAACAAGAATCACATTCAGAAGGCAAATGCACAGAATCCGGCTGTGTACGCATTTCGACCAGCGATATACACGCGCCATTGCAGGGCTATGGAACAGTTTTCTGACTTTTTCCAGGTCTTCCAAATTGATTTTCACCGAAAACCTCACACTTTCACCTTTTTGATTCTGCGGGAAATCGCTTCCTTGATTCTCCAGGCAAAGTAGTATCCGGGCCTGATTCTATGCCAGATACCTGCCCACCGCAGTCCTTTTTTCGGATCAGGATGAATGGTCCGTTTTCCCCGTTCAATCAAAACGACCTTCCCCAGAACTTCCTCCATCTGAAACCATCCGTCAGGTGCAGGGCAATTATCCCCCCAAATCAGCACTCTCCCACCTTCTGTTTTCCAGAGGCGGTGTACAACATATCGTCCTGTGTTCCCATTCATAAACAGAATAATGTCACCTGCTTCAGGGATATCCCTGATTGGAGCGATCGTCACATAATCCAGATTCATACGAACCAGCGGGAACATACTTACCCCATTCAGCTGAATACGCACCGGCGGCGCAGCTTCCTCTTTTGACAGCCGGTGCCATTCCGGAATGGAAATTGATCTATTCATTATAGCACTTCCTGAATGATTTATGCAAACAAGGCATCTCATATTCTGAGACGCCTTGTTTAGCAATAATACTTTTGTATACAATAATTCTCTTGCTGTTCCTGATAATCATTTCCAAAGGGTTCCAAAAGTTAATCCCAATATGAGCTACCGTAATATACCCAATACGAATTATCGTCCTGGTTACCGCCTTGGTTGCCACCGTTACCGGCACTTATGCCACAACTTCCGATTGCATAACCCATATGATCCCAATGAATCACTGTTTGGTTCGATCCGAGTACGAAAACTCTTTATCGTGGCTTCTTTCCGTATTAACCTGAAACCCCAACCCAGGATGCTGAATTTCTCATACTGTAAGCAATCAGAAGCAATCAGGCCTCATTGCTTACATAATAGGTATCAGGTACATCTGAGGAGCTGCAATTGTTCACCGACATAGCTTGGCCGACGGTATGAAAGTTTCCGCAAGCGCCGGATTGAGCAACGACCGTATCAGAATAGTTGAACTCCATTTTTTCCGCTTTGGGGGATTCGTAATTCTTTTTCATGTTCCTTTTCTCCTTTAAAATTATTTATTCACAAACCGGTCATATCCGGTTAAGCGAATCATGAAAGCATTACTGTCCGGATCGGCTGCTTCCGGACTGTACGCGCAATGTATCCTGGGGTTAATCGCATTCAGGGATAGGCCGTACCCCACGGCTTACAAAATACCTTGTCTGTTCACATAGCGGTTTCGGCTGTTTCCCCGGCTCGGCAAATCGAAGCATATTAGCCATACAGTTATTGCAAACATCGTAATATGCGCAGCCTTCGCATTCCGGTATACGCGGCCAACTATTGGCCTCCCGGCAGACCTTGGCCCAAGCCTTTGGGATTCCTTCCTTTAGGGCGTCTGCATGAATCATGTGCATCCGGCCGCAAGCCAGCATTTTTCCTTTCCAGTTCAGTGTATAAGTGGAACGACCGCCACCGCATTTGAGTCCGCACTCTCTGCACTCATGGGAAGGCCCGCCGACGGGAGGAAGCTCTCCGGTGAACTCTTTGGTTTCCCGCCCGTCCAGTTCGTTCAGCAGCCGGTAAATCCGCACATACAGATCTGTCTCCGGGTCATCTTTCTGTGCTGCCCTACCCGTTTCCTCATTGGGCGAAATAATCGAGGAGTTGATCGTTACCTCGCTGCGAAGGGTCTTTGCAAACCGCACCGTATCCAGAACATCCTCTCCCAGGAAAGTGCTCGGGGTGATATTCAGGCCAACCGGCAACTTTGCTTCAATTGCCTTCCGAACATTTTCCGCCACGGTCATAAAAGCTCTTCGTCCCGTAACCCGCTCATAGACGTCATCGTTCTGCCCGTACAGTGTAACCTGGATGAAATTAGGCGTGTGCTCCCTGAAAAACTGAATCCGTTTGTCGTCCAGCAGATATCCGTTTGTCAGGACGGCAACACTGCAACCCAGGCTGTGCAGATACAGGAACAGCTCGTCAAAGCCCGGATACGTAAGGCATTCGCCACCCGTCAGTGTCGCATGGATCATTCCTGCCTCCCAAGCCTGGTGCATCAGGTCTCTCCAGGTTTCCACTGGAAGGATGTCCCGTCCTTTCAGCTGATCCGGATTCAGATGAACATAACACATTTTGCAGCTGAAGTTGCACAAAGGCGTCAGCTCAAACTGAACGTTGATCGGGATTCCCTTCTCGCGGGCTTTGATATTCAGAAAACGATGGAGATCCTTCGTGCGCTGGAACCGTTTACCGTTCTTTTGTCGGAGCTGTTCAAGGAATTCAAATCCATTCAACGGTTCAGCCATCTGAAGCCTCCTTTCTCCATGTCTCTGACGTAAACATTTTATGGGTGTGTTGACAAAAAGTAAAGACTCATTTACACTATTTTTGTTGTAATTCATAACATTTAGGAGGTGTTCCATGAGAAATTTCTCTATTTCCAAGCTCGCTGAAATGATTCTTACCCAAAGAAAGCTTCTGAAACTTACACAGCAAGCACTCGCGGATAAAGCCGGTATCAATCGTTCTATGCTCTGTCGTCTGGAAAACCAGGATTATATGCCTTCACTGGATCAGCTGACTAGACTGGCAAATACCCTTCAATTCGATGTAACAGATGTTTTCATCGAGTATAACCCTCCTGTTTTCCGTCATGTTGTTCCCAGAAACATCACGGTTTTCGGCGCAGGCTATGTCGGTCTTTCCATCGCAACCCTTTTGGCCCGTCATCATCATGTCACCCTGGTGGATGTCATTCCTGAAAAAGTAGAGAAGATCAATCAGCGAATCAGTCCGATCCAGGACGAGTACATCGAAAAGCATTTTTCGAAAGCTGAACTGGATCTGACTGCCACTTTGGACGGCGTTTCAGCATGTAAAAATGCCGGGTTTATTGTAATAGCGGCTCCGACAAACTATGACCCGAAAAAAAACTACTTCGACACTTCTGCCGTGGAAAATGTGATTGAAACGGTTCTGGCCAGTAATCCAAACACCATGATGGTCATCAAGAGTACGGTTCCTGTCGGTTATACCGCTTCTGTCCGAAAAAAATACGGGACAAAGAATATCCTTTTTTCCCCCGAATTCCTTCGGGAATCCAAGGCACTCTACGATAACCTGTATCCCAGCCGGATTATTGTCGGTTGTGATGAAGCCACTTATGACCAGGCTAAAGCCTTTGCCAATCTTCTCCGTGACAGTGCCCTGAAAAAAGACGTCGATATATTGCTGATGGGCCTGACGGAAGCTGAAGCCGTCAAACTGTTTGCCAATACCTACCTGGCGCTTCGTGTTTCCTATTTCAACGAACTGGACACCTATGCAGAAACCAAAGGGCTGAATACAAAAGATATTATCCAGGGCGTGTGCCTGGATCCGCGAATCGGAACCCATTACAACAATCCATCCTTCGGCTACGGCGGCTACTGTCTGCCAAAGGATACCAAGCAGCTGCTGGCCAATTTCGATCAGGTTCCGCAGAATATGATGACGGCCATTGTCGAAAGCAACCGTACCCGGAAAGATTATATTGCCGACCGTGTACTAGAACTTGCCGGTGCCTACGAAGCCAATGACGCATGGGACGAGTCCAAGGAAAAGAGAGTTGTTATCGGCGTCTATCGACTGACCATGAAAAGCAATTCAGACAACTTCCGCCAGAGTTCCATTCAGGGGATCATGAAACGGATCAAAGCCAAGGGTGCCACAGTTATCATTTATGAGCCGACGCTGGAGGATGGGGTCACATTCTTCGGAAGCAAGGTTATCAATGATCTGCGAAAATTCAAACATCAGAGTAACGTCATTATCGCCAACCGCTATGATTCCTGTCTGGATGATGTGCAGGATAAAGTCTATACCCGCGATATTTTCCGTCGCGACTGATATCAGATACCATAGTATTCTTTGTACCACTCTGCAAATCTACGAAGACCTTCCCGTATTCCGATTTCGGGAGTAAAACCGTAATCCCGTTCCAGTGCCGTGCTGTCTGCAAAGGTTACCGGTACGTCTGCCGGTTGCATAGGTACCAGTTTTTTATGAGCATCAAAGTCATAGTCTTCCGGAAGCACACCGGCCCTTACCAGTTCCTCCTGCAGCGTCTGCACATAATCAAGCAGATTCTCCGGCTGCCCGCCGCCAATGTTATACAGCGCGTAGGGAGGTATCGGTAATCCATCCTCCCCGTTCCTCCGCTCCGGCGCTCCCTGCATCACCCTGAAAACACCCTCCACGATATCGTCTATATAGGTGAAATCCCGTTTGCAGTTGCCGTAATTGAAGATCTGAATATCTTCGCCTCTTCTCAGTCGGTTGGTGGCGGAAAAATAGAACATATCCGGCCTTCCCGCCGGTCCGTAGACCGTAAAAAAACGCAGTCCGGTGCTGGGAATGTTATACAGTTTTGCGTAGCTGTGAGCCAACAGCTCGTTGCTTTTCTTCGTCGCCGCATACAGGCTCACCGGATGATCCACCGGATCATCCGTGCTGAACGGAACTTTCCTGTTCCCGCCATATACGGAAGAGGAGGATGCGTAGACCAAGTGTTCCACCGGATGCCACCGGCATGCTTCAAGGATATTGTAAAAACCGATCAGATTGCTTTCGATATATACATCCGGATGATCAATTGAATACCGAACCCCTGCCTGTGCAGCCAGATGAACAACAACAGTGGGCTTGTATTCGGAAAAAACATGTTCCGCCAAAGCTTTGTCCGCAATCGATCCGCGGATAAACGCATGGGAAACCGGACTGACTTCTGATGCTTTTTCGATCAATGAAAGCCGGTATTCTTTCAGCTTCGGATCATAATAATCATTCATGTTGTCGAAGCTGATGACCGTTCCGCTCTTCATCTCAGTAAGAAGCCGCAGCACCAGATTTGCCCCGATAAATCCGGGACTGCCTGTCACCAGAATTGTTTTCCCATTCAGATCAATTGTCTGCTTCATAATCAATCTCTCCTGAAAAGATCTCTTGTATAAACCTTCTCTTTCACGTCGTCCAGCACGCTCTCGTACCGGTTGGCGATGATCGCGTCCGACCCTTTCTTGAACTTCTCGATATCGTTCACAACCAAGCTCCCGAAGAATGTCGTCCCATCTGAAAGCGTCGGTTCATAAATAATCACCGTTGCACCCTTTGCCTTAATCCGTTTCATGACACCCTGAATACTGCTCTGCCGGAAGTTATCCGAGTTTGCCTTCATCGTCAGCCGGTATACGCCTACCGTAATAGGCCGTTCCTTCTCTGCATTCCACATGGAGGAGGCTGTATAATACCCGGCCTTCATCAGCACACGATCCGCAATAAAGTCTTTTCTTGTACGGTTGCTTTCCACAATCGCTTGCACAAGGTTCTGCGGTACTGCATCATAGTTTGCTAACAACTGCTTTGTGTCCTTCGGCAGGCAGTATCCGCCATAACCGAAGGAAGGATTATTGTAGTGGTTTCCGATTCTGGGATCCAGGCACACGCCGTCAATAATATCCTTTGTGCTCAGATCCTTCATTTCCGCATAAGTGTCCAGTTCATTGAAAAAACTGACGCGCAACGCTAGATACGTGTTAGCAAAAAGCTTCACAGCCTCCGCCTCAGTAAAACCCATATATAGTACCGGAACATCTTTCTTTTCAGCACCTTCAAGCAGTAGCGCCGCAAAAGCCTCCGCAGCATTTCGTGTTCCTTCGTCGCACGAAACAATAATCCGGGACGGATACAGGTTATCATACAGCGCCTTGCTTTCCCGTAGGAATTCTGGGCTGAAGATAATTCGATCTGTATTATACTTGGTCCGAACTCGTTTTGTATAGCCAACCGGGATAGTGGATTTAATGACCATGATTGCCTTATTGGATGAAGCAAGCACCAGTTCGATCACACTTTCCACTGAAGATGTATCAAAGAAATTCTTCTGCGGATCATAATTGGTAGGAGCCGCAATAATCACATAATCTGCTGCTGCATAGACTGCTGCAGCGTCAATCGTAGCATTCAGAGACAGCTGGCGTTCCTCATGCTCTTCTAGATATTTTTCAATATAGTCGTCATGAATCGGGCTTTTCCACTGGTTCAACATATCTACTTTTTCTGACACGATGTCCACTGCTGTCACTTCGTTGTGTTGAGAAAGAAGGACAGCCAGAGAAAGTCCCACATATCCAGTTCCTGCAACTGCGATTTTCATATATCATAACCCCCTTGCATTATTTTCCACCGGACTTTTATCGAGAGTATTATTACCTTTTTATTAGATACTTATCTGATGACTTTAACTCCTGACATAAATCATGGAATGAAATAACATCTCCAGGCGGTGTTGCTTTATTTGCATATTTCTTTCTATATTCATCCCAAGTACCTATTATTCTAGCAGGATTTCCTGCAATAATAATGTTCTCTTCTGTAAAGCTCTTAGTAACAATACTTCCAGCAGCAACTAATATATTATTCCCCAGTGTAACTCCATATAATAATGTGGAGTTAGCGCCAATAAAGCAATTATCCCCTATACTTATTTTTCCATATAAATCTGACGTTCCTTCCAAAATAATGTGTGCACTATAATCATGCGTAATAAATGAAACGTTCGTTGAGATGGTGCAATTATTTCCTATGGAAATAAGAAACGCCTCCGATGTGGCAATATTGGAACATATTAAGCACCCATCACCAATTTTAACACCTTTTTTTCGATAAAAGTCGTTCATTATTTTACGATTGTGGAAAATTTTGCTTTTAATCTTTGCAACATAGAATCCAAAATCCATTTTCTTCTCACTTTCATCATATAAATAGATAACACACTTCAATCAAAGGACTTCTATTCGTCACGTTTTGATATATTTGCCATTCCTGTAAACTACTAAACCTTTAGATTTTATTCTTACACCCATCTTACTAAACAAATTGTTTTTCCTTTTGGCTGCCATATATTCTTGTTTGAGCGAAGTGAATGATTTTTTTTGTTTCAATCCTCTCACAATATATCTACATATTTGATAGCTCCAAGCAAGAGGACGTAAAATAATATACTTCTGTGCTGTTTTCCAGTTCTCTAGTCCCCGTTCCTGCAACATCTTAATCGTGGCTAATGGCCCAGTTGTATAATATAAAACTGTTTGAATTGCATCTTTATCATACTCTCTTTTATTTCCAAAATTGCCACTAAGCAAAATATAATCCATTAGTTCATGACAAATATCATCATCTGCACTAGAACACCAGTTTCTCTCAGGCAAACCCAAATATATTTCACACATCCTAGTTAAAATAATTGCAAACTGATCCAAACCGATCTTCCGTGCCAACTCGAAAAAATCCATCCACTTTTCGTCAGGAAGGCACCTATTCACAAACATCAACCAATCAACTATTTGCCGCAGACCTATTCCTCGTTCTAAATGTTGAGAAACGTGTTCCAGTAAAGTCAATCCATTAACTAAATCTGGAAGAATATGGGTTGTATTAATATTCTCTATTATAAGTTCGTCTAAATATTGTGCTTGTTCTATTTCGTTGAGGGAAGCAAAAAACTTATGTAATTCTACTATAATACCATTTTTTTCAAGTCTTGTTTCTCTTTCCAATGAACTAGTTATTATATATCCATCTGAGAGTAAATCTTCGAGAGCTTGATTATAGTCCTCCCTTCGTGTCATAATATCGATATCGCCCATAGACCTGTAATCAGGATGTGGATAATACTTTGCCGCAGAAGTACCTTTTAATATAACATAAGGCACACTGATGGGCAACATTTGTTGTGCATTATTATATCTACAATTGTAGTATATTGTTTTCAGAATATCTTCACGCCAACTTTTGCGCAAATCGTCCGACATAACTAATCTATTCCATCGATCAAGTGGCAAAGCTAAAACTGCATGCAGTATTAGTTCTTTATACATTTCATAACTAACTTCTATTTGAGCTTTTCCGATATTTAGACTTAGGAGATTAAGCACTGTATATTGGGTCATTATGAAACTCTCACTTTCTTCCCTCTATGTAATGCCGATTTTACAAGAACCTTGAAGCTCTTTTTATCGAAAATCAAATACATAGTCAGAACGATTACTGTGTATGTTAAAGTAATTATTCCCGCAAAAACAACCCATTCAAAATATGAATCGAATTGATAACTATATTTTCGCGTTAGCACCATAACACCGATGCTTATAGCAAAAGATACTATAGCTGCACTTATATGTCTTATTTCTTGAAGCATACCCAAATACAAAATATCTTTCTTCAAAAATAAAACAAGTGTTATCGTGCGATAAATCATTGCAATGAGTGTCGCTATCGCGACTCCTTCCATTCCCCATATGTTTACAAATATTACCGATAGAACAATGTTAATTATCGCTTCTATAATTGCAGGATTCCTACTTTCTTTAATCTTTCCTGCTGCATAAATAATGCAGTTGTAAGGCAATCTCAAGCAATACACATATTCCGCAGTCAATATGATTGTGCAAAAGAGTGGTCTTACATATTGATAATCCAAAAAGTTCTTCGTGTAAATACTAACAAACGATGGTGCTGTAATGCATGCTGTTCCAAAAAGAATAGTTGACGCGATATGAGATGCGATACGATAGGTATCAAATCTGTTGCCTAGTATTTTTTCTTTCTTTGCAATTATATTTCCAAAGGCTGGCCCAACCGACTGATCAACAGCTTTAATAAGAGTCGTCAATGCACCTAAAATTAACGCATAAACACTATAAACCGAGACATCGTTCACAATTGCAAATATAGTTAAAACAAAAATATCTGTTTTTGAATGGATGAAAAAAGCTACTGCCTGAGCAACTCCATCCCAGCGGCTTCGTAATAAATTATTGTCGATTTTCCCATTCGTTGTAATTCTGTATTTCTTAATAGTATAAGCTTTTATTAGCAAAGGCCTCATAACAAAAACAATTGCTGTTACCAGTTTAACAATTTGTATTGAAAACCCTTGGTATATTAAAACAATTGATATTATTGTGTTTATTACTATACCTATCGCTTGCAAAAATGCATAAACATATCCTTTTTGATCAGCCTCTAATAAAATCTGATACGGCAATCCCCATAGGTACTGTGCTACTGTACTAAATCCAATTATCACCACCAATGAAGCTGTATATGCAAAGTCAAAGTTGGCGCTCATTCGAATTGTAAAGAACGCAACTAAAAGCACTACATAGCCTGCCGTAATTGCCGATATTCTTTTAAAAAAATGTACTAAAGTCGAAACTATATTGTTTATAGTATTACTATCTCTTTCAGCGAGCGGACGGTATAACGCAGCTTTAATCACGCTTCCGACGCCTGACTGTAATAGGGCAACATAACCAATGAAATTGGAAATAGAACTAATCAAGCCATTAGTCGGGCTTCCATAAACACCAATGATCAAACTTGGAATAATAAAGCCTGACAAAATATTTACTATTTCAAGTAAAAACGAAACTCCTATATTCTTTAAAGCTTTCTTTTTTCTTTCCATTGTAACTAAACTCATTTCCTTAATTCATTTACAAACATCAAATTTTCTTTTGCCTTTGTAATCAATGATTCCTGAATTGAGATAGGTTTATTGTGGTATTGTTCTAGTTGTTGTAATACAATATCATCATCGATTTTTGTAAAATGGATACATCTTTCAGGATATCCTATTTGCTTATAGAATCTCTGAGTTTTTTCACGATGGGTTGGGAATGAAATAACAGATTTACCGCATAATGCGCCCATAATGCCCACATGTAACTTCGTTGTTATGATACAATCAGAAGCGTTCAGTAAGGCAATCATCTGATCTGTGTTTTTGTATTTATATGCATACTTCGTTTCACAACAAAGCTCCTTAAAACATACCGTTTCTTCTAATGATTCGTTTATTGGATAGTCATATCCGAACACCACGCCATATTCTTTATGCTTTTCTAGAAAAATGTTTATAGAGGGTATGATTTTCTTCGCTATTTCTTGATTCGAAGGTCTTTCTGTATGTAATAATAGGACTTTCTTATTGCAAAATAGATTTTGAAAATCTTCATCTTCAATTTTCTGGATACTCTCTTTATCATAGCTAAGAGCAGTATCTGTCGAAAGCTCAATGCTATTTTTCACTCCATACGCAATAAAGTAATCTCTGGTTTCCTCATCCCTTACGATCACTTTTTGAGCATGATTGACTAGTCTCTTGATTTTTCTCCGCAACCATTTGCTATCGATAGGTCCTCCACCCACCCCGATAATATATACAGGCTTTCTGAGCATTTGAAAAAGCAGAGCAGGGAAAATGAATCTAAAGTAAAGATGAAGAACATAATAAATGGAAGTATTATCAAGACCTAAATAGCCACCAGACATTAAAATTAAGGCATTTGCCTTCAAATACTCAAGTTTGCCACGTTTTCGATCATATCCTGTTTCTTCTCTAACATACTTTCCAACCCCAAATCTAGGTATTTGAAGAAAATCCACTTCCGCATTGGGTATGCTTTTACACGCTTCATAAAACATCCGTGCAAATAAAACATCTCCAAAATTAGGGGTATTGATAGCTCCGTGAATTTCTATTTTGTATTTTTTTTCTTTTCTCTTCATCTAAAGAATATGCCAGGTTTTCTTTATGCAAGAAAGAAAGCCCTCTCTCCTTCCATGTTAATCCTTATGATTCGACCATCAAATTCTGAATAAGCGGAGCATTTTCAGAAAACTCATCTCCTGTCAAGCGCTAATGTGTAACACATACTTAATTTCACTGATCGCCAGTTCTTTCAAAAGTTCTTCTTCCTTCACTTCTATGGTCCACAGTTTCATCAATTACGTTTTGACTGGTAATACTTGCTAGTTTTAGGTCAAAAGCCCTTAAAAGCCTTGCCGTATAATAGCCTATGCAACCACCTATCATATTATTAAGTATATCATCCAATTCGAACCATCCAATACTCATGAAGTATTGGATGGTTTCAATTAGAGCAGAAAATGCAAACGGTATAATCAAAACAATTTTCTTCGGGTATATGTTGTATAGAATTACTCCAAGTGGTATAAAGAGCCATATGTTTCGAAAAATGCCAGATCGGATATTTGAATCAATTAATATGTATTTATATGTTGAAAACAACTTTAGATTAACTTGCTGTGAATTGGTTTCCCGAAAAAATAGAGTAATATATCCAATTATCCAAATATATAGAATAAGTAATAAAAGATTGCCTCTTCGCTTTGAAACGGTTGAAACAATTGTCAAAACAATCACCAATACAATAGCAGCAAAAGAGTAATTGTATGCGATCTTTTTTAGATTAAACTGCTCTTTTCCATTCGAATCAAGAAAAAACTCTTTCCCATCTATATTTTTTTTCCCATATTGGCCTTCTAAAAGGCTAACCGACTTTCCGGTTGTATCATAATACATCTCGGATTCTACACTATTATCATTATTAAAGGTGCGAATTACTATTGCATATCCTTTATTTGTCATACACACTTGTCCATCTGCATTAAGATAGACTATCATATAGCTTTGTCCCTTTTCGTTGTACTCTTTATGCAATCCATAATTACCCAAATATATCGCAGTAGGCTTTCCCTCCTCATCAAAATAGTATTCATCTTTGATCTTTCCTTGCTCAGGTCCATCTGTAGAATAATATGTACGGATCATCATAGCATATCCAGAATCTGTAACCATTGGGTTACCCTCTTTATCCAAAAACGTTACCTTTTGAACTTCACTACTTTCATTATATTCACTCATCTTCCCAAATCCGAAATCTCTGGAACAAACAGGAACTTCATTTTCATCATAATAATATTCAATTTTTGCTGAAGCTTCATATTCGCATTTTATAATAGCATAACCATATGTGATACATACTGGATTTTTATTGCAGTCCAAATAAGTTGTTCGAATTTCAGATCCATTTTCGTCATACTGGTGTAATATGGCATGATAACCCAAGGATTGCGTTATTGGTGTCTCGTTCTCATCATAATATTCTTCAATTGTTCCATCTCTTAATAGTGTAACTGTTTTGATTGCATAACCCAAATCATCAGCAAAGCATATTTTTCCATTAGCATCTTTGTATACTGTACGTTCCTGATCATTATTTTTTTCCACACTTTTTATCAGAGAAGATGAATGTATCAATAATTGACCTTTTTCTGTATATGGTGTTATAAAAACAAAAGATAGTGTTACAAACAGGAATATAATAATCAAAAGCACTATTTGTTTGGCTGATAACTTCATCTTAGTCAACTTAAGCTCCTAACAGTAAAGCCCAAAATGTCCTGAGGCGATTCAACCCGACATTTTTTCTTTTATGCCATTTAAATTAATCAATATAATAGTTTCCTCATACAGACTGGTTTTGAATACATCGTATCATTTGATACTTGGTAGAAATAGCCAGTTTCCAAGAATAACATCCCATTCTTCCGGAATAAAAGTACCAAACCCAGATGCTGGAAAAAATGTTATTTCACCAAAGTAAACCTTGTTTAATGACTCATAAAAATCAACCCTAACAAAAGGTATGCCTGTTGATAGAATCTCAGCAAATTTAATCATTTGATTTAAGTTCTGAGGTAATGGGATAACTCTATCATAATCTGGCGGACATACTGCTTCACCAAATCTCAGCAGTTCTCCATCTGGAGTAAAATAGTTCGCTCTATGGCCAGTAAATCTATCAAAATCTATCTTAAAACACTTGACAACACCATTAAAGCAAAAAAACTTGTAATCTTTTAAATCACCATCATTCACATCGGTCAACATTTCTTCCGCTATTATTCTTGGTTTAACATTTCTGTACGGCCATTCTCTTCCGAGCCAAAATGGATCTTTTCGCATATTTCCATCAATACGCTTAAGCATTTTTTCCTTATTGATTGTATTTTTATTTTTACACACTATTACACTCCCACTATCGTGGGTGCATTTTAAAACAAATTGATCCGGTAGTATAGATAAATCAATTGCTGCAGCATTATCCCAAACAGCTAATGTTGGGATTACATGTTCTTTCCCTATCTTCTGGGAGACAATTTTTTTTACTGCAAGCTTGTCAACCAATTGGGAGTAGTATGGATTCCGATCATATATCTTTAGCCACTGTAATTTTTCATTGAATGTAGTAGGATTCTCTAAATTTAGCTTTGTCTTCTTCTCTCCGTAAAAAGCCATTTTAAGATATAATTTATCCGGAATCCAGTTTAGTAGTCCATTGTCTCCAATGTGAGTAATCATCTTCCCTGGCGTTCCTATAAATCGAAGCGCCGTTTTAATTTTTGACATATCTTCCTCCTACTACTGATACAGACTTTTCGCGATTTTCAACAGGGGTTTCAATCCTTTCTCTTGCGCAAGAAACATACCAGCATGCTATTGCTATTCCCACATAGTGGTATACTTCTGAAAACAGTATTGTAACAAACGCTAAAAACACTTCCCCACAAATAAAGAAGAACACCATCTTATTTTTGTAAGATGTCAATTCTGAATAAAATGCTTTTTTAAATGATCTACACCATGTGATAAGTAAAGGAACAAAATATAATGTTGATCCAATGAATCCAAAATCCGCTATAGACTCTGCAAAAGTCGAATGGGAATATGTACCAACACCAGACCAAAAGGCGAACTGTAACAAACCTCCTCCGAACAAAGGTTTATCCAAGAAAATATTCCATGCCATTCTATAATAATTTATACGGCTTTCATTTGAATCATCTTCATTAAATATATTCAATCTTCCTTGTAAATTCGAACCAACAAAGTTTTTCAAGTAGTAGCAAACTATGATGCCTATAAAAATGGACAATAATACTGTTGTGCCGATTTTTACAGTTGTTAAGTCACTCTTATATATCCATTTCAAAAATGTAATCATCCACAAAATAACCATTGTCACGGCAACAATAAAACTTTTTCGTGAACCGGTTTCAACAATTGAAAAAAGTAGCAAAGTTATAAGGGCCAGAGAAAACAATATACTTTTTACTTCTTTTTTACACAAAAAGACAATCGAGAAGACACCCATGCTGAGCATTATTCCTAATGCATTCGGATTATTGTGGCTAGAAAGCGAAACCCTATATGTATATGCGTGATATCCATTTATATTGAGTTGAATGGCACTGATAGCAGATGTTAATATTATAAGCCTCAAAACCCAATCTATGCTCTTTATGCTTGACGACACGTAGCATATCATAAAAGCAAATGCTGAGTATTTCAAAACCATAATCCAATCTGCCATTAGTGCAGTTTTATTATAGGATACAACTAAACCCGTAACTAATGTATATACTAGTATCACGAAACAGTTTGTTATCGCCAGAGGAATATCTTTGTCCATAGATATTCCATTAAACGTTATATGTAGAGCAATACAGATACACGCCCCAAAGAAGCACGAATATACAATTAGTGCACTATGCGAGAAAGCTTCATTATACCAAAAATAATATATTATAAGCAAAGACAGAAAAACCTTTGCTGCTTGAATCAGATAAAATGATTGTTGCTCATTTTTTCTTATATACATAAAATAAATCCTCAGCTTCCTGAATCATGATGACAATAGGATATTTGCTATCCTTCTGCAAGCAAACCCATCACCATATATTGAGGATATTGGTCGTTATATAAACAATATCTGCTGATTTTCATTATGCTAAGATCATATTTTAGAACCACCTCAAAATTCTCTAAAACTTGATCAAGCATCTGTCGGTGTTAACCCGTCATACGCACAATTGTCTGCACATCTTTTCTTGTCTTCAGTTCATTGACCAATGGGCACATTTCTTTTGCCTCTGGTTGAGTGCCAAAGACTAGCATAGTTTTTTCATTTCTGCTCTTCTTCAAAATGATTTTTTTTCAAGTTCAACTTACTGCATCGAAAATAACCTGATAATCATTACTATGTCCAGAATTTCTTTTCACATCAATTGATCAGTAAGAAAAGCATAATAGTCAATAATATTATTACTGGAGAAAAATACAATAATGCATATTTCCTGTATGATCTTCCAATAAGAGCAAATGAAAAGAAGTTATACCATAAACACCTCAGCTTTCCCCCTATGCCTTTACAAAGATTCTGGCATTGGTCTGTATCCTCATTCACGGTGTAATTATTCAAATTCTCAAACTTGTATCCATGCTGTCTAGCATATTTGACACACTTTTTAAATTTCCAAATGAGATATTTATCACCAGCAATGTGTTTCGGAAGAAAAAACCACCTTTTGATAAAATCCCAAGAATGCATCGTAAACGTTATATCGTGTAGGGTATTATTATCTATAATTCTCTTAAAAACACTAAAGTTTGGATTAGGAACACTAAAGCTTGTTGTTTGTGTTTTTCCAAAATAATCAAATCCTATATAAGTTGTATTGGGAAGGATATTAATTCCTCTGTATTTCCTTGCAGCATTCGCTGCCCCGTATTCATCATATGACAAACGACATCTCCAGTTACTCTTATAGACATATGACAAATCGATAATTTCATATTGACTTTCTGGGAGTTGCTCTCGGAGAACTTTATACGTAGTATCGTTTACTCCCCAAGCGCCAGCGCGAAATACTATTTTTTCATGTGGTCCACAGAATCTATAATAGTCATCTAAAGCAATCCTTAATATGTTTCTTTGCTCATCTTCAGTATATTCCCACAGATGCTTTTTGTTTTTATCTCCAATATAGTCTGGGTGAACATGAAGGAAAATAGGCTGTTCGTATTTATTAACCAGATTTATAATGGCTTGTATATGTTCATCTCCATATCGATGACATTCTGGGATATCCAAAAAGACATTAACTGGAACATCTAGCTCTTTGCCCAACTGCAGAATCTTTTCAATTCCAAACGATTCTCCACTTTTTGTTTTTCCATATATGGTTTTGTTTATGTTACTAATATTATGACATTCCGTGTCTACTGTTAGATATATCTTCTTGATTTTTGTTTCTTTGGTCATTTTTGTTTCCTCATAGATGATAAGCACCATGAATAATATTGTGACAATCAAGAACAATCTTGTTCTTAAGTTTGTCTGCGTTTTCCATAATCTCACTATGTTTAACCATAACAACAACGAGATCAACATCATCTAAAAACACATCAAGATTATGATATTGATTATCAACTACATCTTTGCTGATGAAGGGATCATAAACTTTTAGTCCAGGGGCAAGATGTCGATTCTGAGACTCCAGCAATTGAAGAGTTGGAGACTCTCTCATATCATCAACATTTTCTTTATATGTCAAACCATATAATCCAACACGGCCAATATCTTTTATTCCTTTTTCTTTCATTATTTCATAAATTCGATTTAGGACGAAATCCGGCATGCTATCATTAGTCTTCATAGATTCGTCTATGACCTTGGCAAGACTCGGATAATCTCCAACTAAGAACCACGGATCCACCGAAATGCAATGGCCTCCAACACCAGGTCCAGGTTGAAGTATATTAACACGAGGATGCATATTGCATATACGTATAATCTCATATACATCCATATTATCGTGCCTACAAATCTTAGCCAACTCATTTGCAAACGCAATGTTTACTGCACGAAAAGTGTTCTCAACAACCTTTGTCATTTCAGCTGTTCGAATATCTGTAACAACAATTTCGCCTTCACAAAAAGATGAATAAAGTCTAGCGACTTTTTCGCCAACAGCTCTATCATCTGCACCAATTGTACGGTTATTATGGAGTAGTTCATAAACCATATTTCCTGGAATAATCCGTTCAGGCGCATGTACCAAATTAATCTTCCTATTTCCGATTACCGGTCGAATATACTTATCAATTGTTCCAGGGGAAATAGTGGACTCGATGACCAATGTCGCATTGTTTGGACATACCTTTAGTACAGTCTTAACTGCCTCGACTACATAGCATGCATCAACCTTTTTGCTGAACTTATCGTAAGGTGTCGGAACAGAGATAATATATGTATCTGTAATCTGATAGTCAACAGAAAACTCAATTCCGGCTTTTACAGCTTCTTTAAATAGCTCATCCAGTCCTTTTTCTTTGAATGTGGTTTTTCCGGCTTGCAATGTTTCGACAACCCTTGGATTATAATCCGTTCCAATAACCTTAATTCCGTGTGATGCCATCATTAGTGCGGTAGGAAGTCCAATGTAGCCTAAGCCGATAACATTAATCATAGTGTTTTTACTCCATTTCCTTATTTATTTAATATTTCAACTATTTTCTTGGCCCTGTTTTCAAGAGAAAATCTCCCGGATATTTCTAGTGCAGCTGATGACATCCTTTTTCTAAGTTCAAGATCGTTTTTTAGAACCAAAATTGCATTCATTATTTCTTCAACATTATTGGGATCTATGCGAATTGAAAATGAGTCATCAAGTATGTCATCATTGAATTTGCTGTTTGAAGAAATAATAGGAAGGCCACAGCAAATCGCTTCAATTATTGCATTACAGCAACCTTCTCCGGTAGTAGGCAAAACAAACGCATCCGCGGCGCACAAGTATTTTGGCAAATCATCATGCTGGACAGTCCCACAGAACAAGCAATCAGATTTTGGTTCAAAACTTCCCGCCCCAATAAAGGCAGTCCGAACTCCTTTGATCTTGCTAGCCGCTAAATCAACACGATCTGGTCCTTTTCTTTGAATAAAGTGGCCTACAAAAATAATTATAAAATCCGCTTCATTCCATCCTAGCTTCTTTCTTGATTCTGTTCGATCTATTTTTCTGAATATGTCAGTGTTTACACTATTGGGTATTACGTGTGTGCTTACTATATTGTCTATATAATTTAATTCTCTTAATATTCGTAGATTCTCACTTGAAACACTGATTATTTCGTTTGCTGAAGAAAGCTTTTCTTTCCATTTGCACAATTTCAAGCCGGTAGCGTAGGGTCTACTTCCTTTTTCAAGCCTCCCTGTGCTTTCACCACAAACAACTACTGATTTGCATTTTAGAATCCTAGCTGTTTCTATTGCAGTTAACCCACATTGATATATAAAATGTCCATACAATACATCTGGACTAATCCTTTCTTTTTTCAGAACCCGTAAAACAGCCTTTTTATGAAAATAAGAAGTGGCTTTAATCAAAATTCCACGAGAAGATAATGATATGAATCTTGGCGAGTATACTGATATTATATTTCCTCCACGAGATTCATCTATATAGTGATACGGCCTTTTCTTCTTTCTAAGCTTTATTCGTTCAGGAGTGATAACTATGCATTTTATCTTAGATTTGGCAATTTCAACAATCAAATCTCTAACAAACACACATGAGTTGTCTTTTTTATATGGATATGAGTCTGATATGACACATAGTTTGTTTATTGTTGTCTGCATTGAATGGCTCCCTTTTCTATTTCAGAATATAAATTTTGAATCCTTCTCTCCATTTCATCCCATGAATATGTCGTTTTATATAATTCCTGTTCTTTTCTTCCAATTAACAACCATTCATTCTTCCTTGAAACAAGCCTACAAATTGCCTTTTCTAATCCTTCCACACTATATTCCATAGTTTCTCCTATACGAAACTCATCAACAATTGATGACATTCCTGTTCCTTTTGCCATTATCATTGGTTTACCCAGTGCTAATGCTTCATAAAACTTATTAGGTGCCGCATATTTATGATTGGGAATGCCTGGATCATATATTATAGGCAAAATATCGCATGAGCTTTCAATTCTTAATGTTTCATCGTATGGTACTCGCCCATAAAAATATATATTGCTATATTGTTCTGCCATCGCTTCAAAATATGACGACATTCCGGCGCCACCATAGCCACCCAAATGAAGCTCGCAGTCTGATCTTGCAGCAACATATTCTGTTATTTCTTTTAAGAAACGAGTTGGACCAAAAATACCAACATAACCTATTCTTAATCTTTCATGTGCATCCTCTATTTTTTCTATTTTCTTAATATAAGGAGTGTTATGAATAATATATAGCCGATTCGGATGTGCTTGCCGTATTTGTTCTTTTCTTTCCTCGGAACAAATGATTGTAGCAAACGAATGATTAATCACTCTATTCTCAGTGTTTGATATTATTTTTCTTGTTATCCCCGTAAAGCCATGAGAATCTGCATAATAATCTGGTATATCATAAACAAACACTTTATTGAACAAGACAGAAGCTTTTTGAGCTATATACCCAGTATCCAAATCGTAAGCATGAATAACATCATATTCATTCCTATGTTCTTTTAGCCATCTATAAATAAAAATCTGAAATTTAAGTAAACTCTTGAGATTCTTTTTTATTCCCCCTGTGAACTGACCTTTCAATCCTATTCGAATTATTGGGCACTGTACTTCGCCTAAATCTAACACCTCTTCACTTGGATCATATTCTTCATCTCGATCCCACGCTAATACAGTAACACCATACCCACATTTCAGCAGGCATCTAGCCATTTTTTCAAGTCGTGGATATGGTCTAATTGGATTTGATCTAATCAAAATAGCATTCATACTTATGACCTCAATGTATTGATAGATATTTCATGCTGACACATTAATTAACCGTTTTCCATTTCAGAAATAACCTCATTGTATATCTTTTTCATTGCAGTTGTAGCATTCTGTACAGAATAATCTTTTACTTTTTCTGTGTTTTGTTCCACTTCTTTCTTTCTAACGTCTGGTTTTATCGCTAAAATTATTTTATTACATAAATCATTCGAGTCCTTAACATCAAATAGCAAACAACTGTTTGGTAATAAGTCAACATTTCCGCGTATACTACCAGCTATACATGGGATCCCTGTTGACATAGCCTCCATCAAGGAAACCGATAATCCTTCTCGGAACGATGAAATAACAAACGCATCAGCCGCTTGATAATATTCTTTGATATCTGTACGGAACCCAGCAAAAATCACTTGTTCCATAACGCCAAGATTTCTTGCCATCGTTTTTAGCGCACCCTCGAGAGGCCCAACTCCACAAATGACATATTTTATATCTTTACGGTTAAGCTTTTCTATCGCTTCAATAACAACCTTCTGATTTTTATTTTCATTTAGTTCTCCAACTGACAACAGCATTATTTCATTATTCTTTATTCCTAATTCGTCTCTTTTTTTTGCTCGAACATCGTTGTCGAATTGGAACTTTTGTATATCTATGCCTACTCCTGGAACATAAACAGCTTTCCCACCCTTTTTGTAATGAAAACGCTTCGCACGCTCAAAGTCCTCTTTGTTAATAGTTATTATACGATCTGTAAGGTGGGCCAAAAAACGTTCTACTGGATAATAGAGTACCCAATACTTTAGTGGCGCTCCCGTCCAGAAATGAAATCCGTGTGCCATATAGATTACTTTAGAGGTTTTCATTTGAGCAGCACACAGTCGTCCAACCATGCCTCCACTAGGCGTATTGCAATGCATTATATCATACTTTTCTTCTCTCATAAGCGCTAGAAGCTGTTTCCTGGCATGGAGATTTTTAGGACTGAGCGGATTGCGATCAAAATCTATGTGTACCATTTTGATGCCATAGAACTCGCAGATTTGCTTGAAATGTTCCTTATCTGCCATTGACATATTGTTAGCTATCGTAAAATCTATACCTAATTCTCTCGCCGCTAAGATAGCAGATAGTGCAAAGTTATTCATTACTTTGCCTGAGCGATGTTTGATATAGAGCATTTTCATTAATTGTTTCTCCTCAGTCGCTTATTGGTATCTTTCCTTTAAATCAATCATTGAGCATATCAAAGCAATACTCTTATTAACCATTTAATCATATTTGCTTTTTCTTCCTCTAATCTCTTCATATCAATTTTAACAGGATTATCACAAATACCCTCAGCTCCTACTCGTTCTAGTAAGCCGTGGCGATTTGTTTTTGCAAATAGCATAGCACTATGTCCAAACGCCAATGTTATCGCGCAAGCATGTACACGGTCTGATAGAGTAAGTTCAGTGTTAGCGTATAGATTTATATATCCATATGGTAAATCAGCAACAAAGGAGTTTTTCTGGCGATATATTTTTTTGCGAAAATGAGGATGAAACCTATGATCAGTCCGAACCACAGTAAACTCTCCTAAATGATCCTCATGATGTTTTGCTGGAAAAAAACTTCTGATATAAACTATTGCATCAGTAAAACGATCAGTCTTTGCTGAGAGCATAGTAACGAATCTGGGATAAGCTATTCTATATTTTTTGTTTTTGTATTCAAATTGTTTTGAGTATTCTTCGTTCACATCTTTTGCCATCCATATTTTAGGTTCTCCAATCTTATCAAAATTATATATAACGTACGGATTCATTTTCGTTAATCCCAATGGACTGTAATAATCTGGCGCAAAGAAAGAAAAGCATATTCCATTATATGAATGCACTGCAAAACTACCAAATTCCTCAAATGCTGTTTCATCACGGGAGGAGAAAGCATACGGTGGACATTCTTTGAAATAATCTTTAATTGATTGTTTTTCCTCTTCTTTTAGCTTCATTATTCCAGCACTTAAAATCACATACCCTATACCTCTTCGTTTCAATTCTAGAAGAATATCCCCCCAAAGAGATAAAAAGTATTTTGAAATTACTGGCCCCGCTAAAACAACATAATCTACATCAAGGCTTGTAATGTATTCCAATTGATTTTTATCAACGAACAACCGCTTTCCATAGCTTGTTGTATAGGTTTGAAAATCGGATACTACTGTAACATTTTTATCCCCTAGTACTTTTTTTAGAGCATACTCCACTCCCAAACTAAAGAAACCATTCCCGATATTTGTGCACCAGAATCCTGTACAATAAGCTACTTTCATCTCTTTCTCCTGCTTCAATATCATTAAAGTTTAGCACCACCGAAAAGCTATAAATATTCGATTAGCTATACAATTGCTGTTTATTATTCTTTTTCACTATCTTCTATTTCTGCTAAGGAAACTGTTTGGCTACAAAAACCAGAGGTACATTCAGCTGTGTGAGTGCTGAATTCGATGTTAAGTTTTAGTGGCCGGAGTAATATCTCCTTCTACAATTCCGAAACTATTTTGACCATTATAATCTACTCCTCAAGGAAAAGGTATCAATCTGTTTGCAAAACAACTGATCAACCATGCTATTGTTTTATAGTTTTTCATAATTTGTCTTCTTCTCGCCTTTTTCTTCATGCTGCTCCGTATTTCTTCTCTCACCGTAGGTCAAAGTTACTTCTTCTTCACCTAATCCTTCTGTACTCTGCTTGTCAAAGAGAATCCTTAAAGTCTCAATGCATATTTTCAGATCCATAAACAACGATGCACAGGATATATACATCAGATCCATCAGGAGTTTGTCATATGGAGTCGTATTATATTTTCCGTAAACCTGAGCATATCCTGTTAGCCCTGCTTTTGCTTGTAATCTGAGTTTGAATTCCGGCAGTTCCTTCTCATACATTTCCGCTATTTCCGGACGTTCCGGTCGCGGACCAACAATCGTCATATCTCCCTGGAAGATGTTGATAAGCTGAGGCAATTCATCCAGCCGTAGAGCTCGGATGATTCGTCCGACTTTTGTAATTCGTGGATCATTTTTCCCAGAACTTAGTACGGCACCGCTCATTTTTTCTGCATCCACACACATGCTGCGAAACTTCAAAATTTTAAATTCTTTCCCATTAAGTGTAAGTCTGGTTTGTTTATAAAAAACTGGGCCTCCGTCCATTTTCACTGCAATGGCTGTGATCAAAAAGATGGGTGAAAAAAGGATCAGTGCAAGGCCTGAAAAGAGCAGATCCAATACTCGTTTGGCAATACGGTATTCCGACAATGGCATATACCGTTTCCCGCGTAACATGGGCAGATGGAACATATGCATTTGTTCAGCACCGCTCATCAGAAGATCTCCAATTCTGGGAATGACATACACCTGTACATTTCTGTACATACATTCTTTCATGATAATATTCCGTTCATGGCTGTGAATACCGCAAAGAAAAACGACTTCCGGTCCATTCAGTACATCCAGATTTTCGAGTGTATCTTCAACCGGAATAACTTCATCAATTTCAAAACGTTTTTCGAGTCCATATGCTTCAAACAGGTTTTCCATTCCCTGACGCAAATCGTATACAACAAGCGTTTTCTTGGGAAGATTGTACTTATAATACTCACGATATTCCCACCAACAGATAAAGGGAATCACCGCACATTGTCCCAGAAAACAAAGGAATCCCGGCCAAAGATTGGGAAAATGAATGGACAGCATCCAAATGCCAACCACTGCGCACATGTCAGTCAGCCCGGTTGCAACAATCTGTGCATAGATCTGTTCACTGACCTTCTTTACGGAGGCTCGAAAACCATCCAGTCTGAGAACAAGCGTATAGAAAATAAATGAATACACCAGTATAACCAAAACTGACACCTGTGTAGATTTTTTGGTCATTGTGATCGGTTCATAATACAGAAACCAGCAGACTGCAAATGGGCAAACAACCAGAATCGTATTGATGATTTTCGTAAAAGTAAGGGATATTCCTTTATTGTTCAATTCATTTCACCGCCCAAAAGTTTTAAAGTGCCTAAATGAAGGATTTGCTATTCAGTATCAACAATCTCGTATCCTACCCAAATGGTTCGTACAGTATCATCAAAAACAAATCGTATACAACATCTCTTTCGCTCACGATCCATCTTTATGACTTCGCCCTGTAGTCCTGACCATGCCGTATCTTTAATTTTGCATCTGGAACCTTTCCGAATCAGCGATACATTACCTATTATTCCTTCTCTTTGCTGAATCATCCAAGCAAACTCAAGATCCTTGCCTGACAGTTCCCCATTTCCCAGGCATCGAATGATACCAGAAACTCTTGGCATTGTCAGTATTGATTGTTCCGTATACAAAAATATATATCCCGGAAGCCAATCATGCATTTCCTCTGTTGGCTTTCCTTTGATCCATTTGCATTGAACAATCTGCGGGTAGATACACCGAAATCCGAAGTCCTTTTCAATGATGGTGGCGATTTGCCTGCAGTGTTGCGTCTCGCAAAACAAACAATAGACATGCATAAAATACGGCTCCTGTTTTGGAAAATCTCCTGTTTCAGACATAGCTTCGCCGACTCGGAGATTTTGCGTCTGTTCATCCCCGTGCTCGTTTTACCGCTATGTCCCCAGTGTTCTGACAACCTGCCAATCCGGTCAGTGCTGTTTCACACCGGTTTTCAATCCCAGTTCTCGGAAAAAAGAAACTCCTTCATGGCTTCTTCATTTGCTTTGTAGTCCACAAGATGTCCTTTGGTTCCGGCTACCACCTCATACTCCTGTTTTGCTTCCAGCGGAAAGATCTTATACTGCAAATTCTCAAAAATCTGGACTCCCTGGCGGGAAGCAAGGTATGCTGTGCGAAGCAGTGTTAACGAGATGTCGTGAATTTCCGTTTCAGACAGATTATGGTAAGCCATCATGAAAATCGGCGCCATCTCCTGTCGCAAAAATGTGGCATCATCCTCCGTGAGATGATCAAGGTTGATCGCCCGGCGGCTGTTCAGATCTTCCGGAAGCCCGGATTCATCTGTGTACAGTGCTACTTTGTCACCGATCGTTTTTCCGACATGACTGAACAGATTCGCAATAACTTTAACTTCACGTTCACAGCAGTTATAGACAGAATCGTATTGCAACCAGCCGTATCCAACCGCCTGCAAGCCGTTCAGCTGCGTCTCCGGGCCGTATTCCTCCAGGTAGTAATCTGTTGCCAGCTGTTCAACCATCATCTGACTGACAATTCCCAAATTCGCGCTTGCCTGAATGTTCTCCTTTTTGGATGCTACCATATCATTCAGCGCATTCCGTTCGGCACGGGAAATATCAATGGATACGCCTCCGTATGCATCAATCAGGGATGCCAGGTTCAGGTAATTCAGCGACATAAACAACTGGATATCCATGTTGAAGTTGTCGTTGAACACCTTCATGGTCTCTTCCGGTCCGTTATTGCGATATGGCATATCAATTTTCTGTGGTACATCATATCCTGCGTATTGGATGAACGTATCCCATGTCAGCATCATCAGACGAATTTTACCTGTCTGCGGATTCATGGAAACAATCATCATCGTGTTTCCTGCATTTCCACCGGTATTGCTCATACCTTCATTGCAGATCAGGCAAAAATCGATCCACTCCCGTTCTTCCCTGGATGCTGTCTCAGCCCCCGCCGCAAGAGGGAGCATGCAAATTGCTGTCAGCACAGCAATCCATTGAACAATGGTTTTCCCGTAAAGTCTCGTTTTCATCATCTTCCTCATCGTTTATCCTCCTTCTCAGGGGATTTCTACAGGTTTCAGGTCTTTATCATACCGGTTTGTAATCACAAGGTTTCCTTCTTCATCATAATAACCATTCCAGCTAGCAACACCTTCAGTGTTATTCGCCAGTTGATTGTAACGATCTGTATACCGTTCGGAAATTAATCGTCCTTCGCTATCGTATTCCCGGGTAACGCTGCAAAATCCGTCTGCGCAGTTTGTCTTTGCCCGGATTTCATCCTGATATTCTTCCCAAACTACATTACCGTTATCATCCGTTTCATACTGGTAGATCGCGTATTGGTCTGTCGTCATCACCGGCTGGTGGTCCTGCCCGACAAAAATCATTTCGTGAATCCGCGTTAGCGGTGCATACTGAGTAATCATTCCCCACGCGCCGTTACTTGCAGCTATCGCATTTCCTTCCGTATCCATATAATACTGGAAATATTTCTCGACAGTAGTTACATTACTCAGATCGTAATCATACCAGATGCTGGCATAACCATCCTCATTCGCTGTCGGCTTTCCATCTTTCCCAATCCAGGTTTCCCTTTCAAGGTTGCCATAGGCATTATATTCAAACTGAATACCGAAGACGCCGTTTACCGCTGTGCTGTTCCTGTTCTCATCATAATAGAGAACTTTCGATATTTCTCCCCGGCTGGTATACTCACGTTCTACGATCGCACTTCCTTCCGGGCCGATTGCCGGATTCCCGTTCATATCCTGATAAACGCTTTCAATCGGGCGATCATAACGGTCATATGTCTGAATGATTTTCGAATATAGATCATCTTCCGTAGCCGCTTCATTCAAAACTTCCATCACGTAAGTTTCGCCTGTTCGATCTTCAGATATTAAGATTCGGCTGGTATATCCTTCAGCGATTTTCACAGGATTATCCTTTTCATCCAGATAGTGTTCTTCCGCAATGCGTCCTTCCCTTGTATAGGACATTTCGTGCGATGCAAAGCCTTCACGGTTCTTCACCGGCATATCACTTTCGTCATAATACCGTTCGGCAGTCAGGCGACCAAAATCATCATAATCCATCTGAACCATTGCGTAGCGCTCATCCGCGGGAATCACGCCAAGCTGCTTCGTATTAAAATACTGCGTTAATGTCAGGTTTCCAAGATCATCATAGGTGTTGACAACCTTTGCGTATTTCATCTTTGTATCCACCAGGTTATTCTCAGTATCATAATACGCAATTTCAGTAACATTTCCCAACGTATTATAAGCCTGTGTCATTTGATGATAGCCCTGCAGACACATACACGGATTGCCGGCGCGATCATAGTAACTGATGGAAGTTTCCCGCCCGGCCAAATCATATTCATACTGAACTTCTGCATACTGGTTCTTGTAGGATGTGCATGTTCCGTCCGTATCAAAATACATGACGGAAAGTGTTTTGCCGTCCGGGTCTACATCCCGTTTCAGTGAAGAATAATAACAAGTATTATGAATGGCTGGTTTCCCGTTTGAATTCAGAAGGCGTTCCTCCACACAGTGATTCCGCACATCGTAAGAATACAGGATCTCACTGTATCCATACCGGCACCATGTAAGATCGCCGGATGTATTATAATAGGATTCACGAATCAGATTGTCCCGATCGTCATATTCATATCCAATTCCGCTGTAGCCTTCATTTACGCTCATCGGCTGCCCGGTAACATCCAAATAGTCACGTCTAATGACCCGTTTCCGATCATCCCAGGTATTCCGTTCCGTAGCATAGCCTGCGGAATTGTCTACAGGATTATCGTCCAGGTCCAGATATGTCTCTGTCAAAGTATTGCCATTTTTATCAACCGTGCGCATAACAGAAGAATAGCCGGCACTGATATAAGTTCGGTTATAATGATCATCCAGATAGTTCAGTCGAATCACGTACTGGTTTTCATTGTACTGATACTGAACCACGGCGTATCCGTCTTTGAACAGCGTAGGATGACCGGAAACATCTACATAAGTCATCTGCCATACTTTTCCCTGAACACCATATTCATAGTTTATACCGGCGTATCCTGCTGAGATCTGAGTGGGCAGCCCTCGCTTGTCCAGGTAAGTCTCGCTGATCTTTCGGTCCTGAGCATCATAGGTATAGATGATCGTCGAATAACCCATAGCAGTCTCAACAGGCTGCAAGGCAGAAGAAAGATATTCAATTCGCTGAATATTACCCCGTGTATCATAATACATACGTGTGGATGGCTGACGGTCTGTCAGTGAAGCAAGGCGTTCCTGTTCATCCAGATATTGCTCCAGAATAACATGGTTGTTCTTATCATATTCACGCTGCCATACACTGAATCCTTCCGGAACGCGGGTCAGATTATCCTCTTCGTCCAGATAACGCACCTGGAGGGTATTTCCGGCATTGTCATAAACATAGCCGATTCCAGAGAATCCCTTTTCAATGGTTACGCGCTCCATATTCTCATTGTAATAGCATTCTTTTGTCATCCGGTTACGGGCATCGTATTCATATCCGATGGCTGCATATCCGTTCTTGGTCATTACGATCTCATCATTGAAATAATATGTGGCAAGAATTTTGTTACCCGCCGAATCGTATTCATAGGTAATCCGGTTGTATCCGTCCGGGAGGAGCGTAGGCTGACCTTCAAAAATGAACCAGGCTTCTTCAGTGCATTTACCGTTGGCATCCCATTGATAGGTAATAAAGCTGTATTGTCCCGGCCGAAGAATATACCGCCCGTCTGCACCGAAATAGCCAACGCTTGTCATGAATCCCTGCTCGTTCCATGTCTGTTTCTGCGCTGCGTAACCGGTAGGTTGCACCAGCAGTTTACCATTTCCGTCTGAATACTCTTCTGACAGGAGATGGCCCATTTCATCATAGGTGCAGGTACGTAAAGCAAATCCCTTGGAAGAAATCACAGGCTTTCCGTCAAGACCAAAGTAAGCCTCCGTCAACACATTTCCCATATGGTCATAGGTATAACGCAGCGATGCATAATCGCCTCGCAACCTATAGGGTGCCCCGGTTTCATCAAGATAGCGCTCGCTGAGCAGGCGGTTTTCGCGGTCATATTCACGTTCAATCCACGCAGCTCCTGCGTCCACTTTTGTAACCTTATCATTCTCATCATAATGGACTTCCCGGATCAGATTGCCATTCGGATCATATTCACAGACAAAGGAAGCAAATCCTTTGGGATTATTCCGAAGTTTTCCGTCCGTTCCCCGGTAAGTTTCTGTCAGCTGATGTCCTTCGGCATCCCATGTGTATTCAATCTTATGATATCCCTCTGGAATAGTCGTGGGTTTCAGCTGTGCGTCAAAATATGCTTCGCTGGTCTTGTTTCCCATATAGTCATACGTCAGTTCCATCCGGGCATATCCAAAAGACGTATCAACAGGACGGCGGTCGGGTCCCAGATACATAACCGCCGTCTTAACTCCGTTCTCATCAAATTCCTGTGTCAGAACAGAATACTTATTCTTGTCCACGTTCAACGAACCGTCGGCATCATAATAAGCTTCTTCCAGCACATGACCGAGGCTGTCACATTTCCGTTCAAAACGGGCATATCCCGGATCGGCAGGAGAAACAGGTTTACCCTGAGCATCAAAATAAGCACGTAACAGGAGATTGCCATACGAATCATACTGTTGTTCATACGAAGCATATCCGGCCGGCAGCAGAACAGGTAATCCATCGGTATCAAGGTATTCTGTTCTCCTGAGTGTACCTGTTTCCTCGTCAAATTCCATTCTTCTGGCAGAATACCCTTCGCTAACCAACACAGGCTGCAAATCAGTGCCGAAAAACGCCTCATAAACCAGATGGTGATAGCGGTCGTATTCTCTCGAAATCACTGCGCCGCCTTTGACTGAAACGGGCAGATCTTCCGCATTATAATAGGAAGTTTTGATAATGTTTCCGTCAGCATCATACTCGTACAGGACGGATGCATATCCTTCCGACTGAATCAGTGGAGTCTCTTGCGATACATAGTACTTTTCCCCTGTATGATGACCGGAATAATCATAACTATGTACCTGGGCAGCGAACATTCCGCTGGTTGGAATCGGGTGGCCTTCTTCATCGAAAAAAGCCTCCCAAAGCAGATTCCCGTTCTTGCTATATTCCCTGTACATGGAGGCATAACCTTTATAACTCCTGCACGGATTCCCGTTCTCATCATAGTATCTGACGGATGTTTGTGTCAGATTCTCATTAAACTTATATTCTACCCGATGTGCACCATTCGAGACAGAACGATCAGGCTTTCCGGAAGCATCCAGGTAGGTTTCGGAGATCAGAACATTATGTTTAGGACCGCTGTATTGCATCCGCCTTGCGTAGCAAGCGTCAATGCTTTCGCACGGTTGTCCGTCCATGTCAAAATATGCTTCATATACCGGAGGCGCGTCATATTCCCATGTATTATAGCTGTAGCGAATCGAAGCATATTGAAGCTCATCATTTCTGACAGGCTTCCAATCTGTGCCCATATAGACGGTTCGCTTCACCTGGCCGTTTCCGTTAAACTCGTTGACAACCCCTGCATATCCTGCTTTAACAGCAATCAATTCCATATTCGTACCGAAATAACGTACCCGAGTTACCTGATCTGGATACAGTTGCCACAGTTCTTTATCCCGATTAGTACTATTCCATCCCCTAGACCTCTGATAAAGTCGATCTTCTCGTGCATAACCACCCAGACACATGGTGTATTCATCCACCGTGTCATAGTAGGTCACCCGCCAGTCATAATCTCCTCCATTATACTCATATTCAGCCATAGAATAGCCGTATGTGGTCATGGTTCGCTGATCGTCAGCCCCAAAGTATCTCTCATAGTGTATTCTTTCCGAATTGCCATAATACTCAAACGTAACTTTTGCATACCCGTTCAGAATCTTCAAAAGATTCCCGTCGATATCAAGATAATCCGTCTCAATGGTACGGTTAAGATCATCATAGGCATGCGTAACGGAGGCATAACCGGATGTGGAGAGAATTGGTTCATCATCCAGTCCAAAATAATCCGTACGCAGCAGGTTCCCTCTCTCATCATATGTGTTTTCCTGTCGACTCCACCGCTGAGCTCCAAGTACTTTCTGCATGTCTGCGGAATAGATCGTTTGGGTCAAAAGAAGCGGACTGTAATAATCTTCCTCTTCATTGACCACATTAGGAAGCATCATATCATAATCCAAATATTCAGTACGTATTCCCGTGATGAGATATGCTTTGGTTGTATAAACCGAAACAGCCACTTCTCCGCCTTCAGTGCCAATCAACGGAGAGCCATCGGCATCCAGATAATGCTTCTCAATGATAGTCTTACCGGTCTCTTTTTCCTCTGAAATATCATTCACAATCTGAGCATAGCCGCCATTCGGTCGGGTCAGTTCTCCGTTCGCATTAAAATATGTACTGCTGAGGAGATAACCATTGTCGTACTCATCGCGACGGTAACTGTATTCACCCGGGATATCCGCTCGGTTTCCTTCCGCGTCGTATCGATCCTCTGTCTGAATAATAAACGTATTATTGCGTGTTTTATAATAGGTATATTCTGCCCGCGCATATCCCCTGTCAATAACAGCAGGATTACCTTCCGTGTCAAAATAGGCTTCCGTCAGCAGATTATTGTTTCTGTCCCAACTATATACAGCCTGGTAAAAACCACGGCTGTTCATAGCCGGGGCTCCGTTCAAGTCGTGAGCCGTTTCCCGAATCAGGTTGCCATTCTCATCCCATTCGCAGTCAGTTTCCGTGATCATTGGATAAGAAAGAAGATCATCCGCTATAGCAACTGTGCAGAACAGCAAAGTCGCAACCAAGATCAATAGAATCCCGAAACGTCTCATTGTTGATCTCATTTGAATTACTCCCGTTAATTTACTTGATTCATCTACCTAGTGAATTCCTTTATAGGTCCTTTTTATTAGAATAATAATTCTTGTGATAATACTTATTGCTGTAATAGGATCCCTGGTTAATTCTCTCTCCATAGAAAACAAAACCGAGCACATCCATTCCGGTCATTTCAGCAGCTATCAGCGCTTTTCGTATCGCCCTGTGATCGGAAAAACCTTGACGGGCAACCATCAAGCACCCGGCAACATGGGAAGAAACAACCAGCGGATCCGATACAATATTGATCGGCGGCAGATCAATCAGAACCAGATCAAACTGCTGCTGTGTTTCGGAAAGCAGCTCAGCCGTTCTCGGAAGGGCCAACAATTCCGCTGGATTCGGAGGCAGATGCCCGGTTGGAAGAATATGCAGATTCTCTCGAACATCTGCCAGCACCATGTCCCACCAGTTACAATCGCCGATCAGTACATCGGAAAGGCCCGGTAGATCTGCATCATAACCAAAAATGGTTTGTTGGCTGGCACGGCGCATATCACCATCAATTAGCAGCACTCTTTTCCCGCTCATAGCACAGGCAATAGCCAGATTAGCCGCAATCGTCGATTTTCCTTCGCCGGAAATCGCGCTGGTAACCGCAATCACCTTGTTTTCTTTGTTCACAAGTGTATAAAGCAAATTCATCCGTAGTTTTGCATAGCATTCACTGATTTCCATCGGACTGTTTTCGTCCAAAAGGAAGGAACTCGGATTCTTGCTGTTTTTCTTCGATCGAATTACAGAGGATAATACCGGAGGCGTATAGGCTTCTGTCAGTTCATCCTCCTCCGTTATCTTATGGTTCAAAAAAAACATCAAAATCAGGATAACTGCAGCTAAAACCGCTCCTCCTAAAGCCCCCAACACGCCTTTCTTTTTTGGATTTCGATCATCCGGTCGTGTTGGAGGTACCGCATAATCAATCACTTCAATGCTGCCTGCGCTGACTACACGGATAATCTCCGCCGGAGCCACATCCACCACCGCGTTACAGATATCCGCTGATAACTGTGCATTACCGGTAACGCTATTAATCCGCAACACGCCGGTGCCTGCCACTGAACCCATCGACAGAGAGCCGGAAATAAACCTGGTTTCAATTCCCGGGTACTTGGATACCAGGCGTTCCTTCACTGCTTCCATCACTTTGCTGCTGCGAACCACTACCATGTAAGTATCCAGCAACTGAACAGCCGAATTCAGGTCGCTCGCATTTGTATACTGATAATTCACCAGATTCGGGTTGCCGTTCAGGACATACATGGTCGCATAGGCAGTATAGGTATCCGGCTGATAATTGTTCGTATAATAATACATACCCGCAAATCCGATGCCAGCGCAGATGATCAGGAGCCAGATTCGCTTGAGCACAAAGAAAAACAATTTCTTTATATCGATTTTTCGTGATCCATCTCCCATACCTTCACCTCCCGGGCAACGAAGTGTTACCTGTTGTGACGATTTGTTTCCGTTCTGTTTCAAAAATGTAACCGAAAACGCAGATCGTCACTATATGTTATCATATTTGAGAAGCAGTGTCCACTAAAATCGTTTCTTATCGTAGCTCTTTATCGAAAAAGTACCCTTTTGGGTAATACTGAAAAAGCAAGTTGCATGTCATCTGACCTTTTTTCAGTAATCCGGGTCAGTAGTATGCCAGTTATTAAACCGAGCATTCATAAATCGTTCCGGATTTAACCTGTATTTTTTAACAAAATTAAAATCGTGCTGCCATTTTTCCTTTGCCTTCGGGTACTGACTTCCCGTGAAAAGGATCAACCATACAAAGAATCTGCTAAACTCCTCCTGCGTCAGAATACGGAGATCCAGAATCTCTCCAAGCAGCTCCTGCCTGTACGCATCGGGCAAACAATCCGCCTGAATCACCTTATATCCGTAAATGTTCAGCGCGGTCTGGATTCCCGGATTTGTCAGTCCTGAACCCGGCTTTACCTCTGCATCCCCAAATTCTATCTCCAGATCGGGCTTCCCATATTGTGATGCAAACTGTCTGTACTCCGAGATGTCCGTAAAACTCTTATCTGTTCTTTGATTATGAATGGCTCGCATCTTTTCGTATTGCTGCGTTCCATGAGCATATACGATCAGATGAACCGCTTCATTGTCAGGGTCAGCAAGCGCCCGATCCTCGTCTTCCCCCTCCGCCCATATGGTGATCTGGGTTCCCGGAATCGTTTTCACATCACTTTTATTGTCTTCTTCCGCCAGCGTTCCTTCAGTTTCTTCTTTTTCTTCCGGGATCACTGTACCTCCTGCCTCGCTGCTGTCCCAAATTGCCGACTCTTCGGTCTCGTTGCCAGTCGATTCCATCATCCATTCTGTTTCCCAGTCGTTCTGAGGGACAGTCGCCTCTTCGGCCATATCGTCTTCGGATTCTGCCATGTTTTCAATTTCCCAGTCTGCTCCCGGGAAAGCCATCTCTTCAGATGCAAATGCTCCCGGAACCATTGCTTCTTCGCTTTGGTCAGGTTCGGTTTCTCCGAATGCTTCCTGGCCTGTGATTGCTGCACTATCTTCTTCCGGTCCTGTTTCCACCAGAAAAGACTCTCTGGCAGTCGACGACCGATTGATCCAATTCTCCACTATTTTCTGTTTGTTCTGATCAATATACAGCACTCCGCAACAGTCGCATCCATTTCCCTGCAAGATTTTGTTTTCGCCCTTCTTCACCGGGATAATGGATTCCATTTTGTGAAGTTGTCCATTGCAAAACAGACATGTTTGCCTTTTTTCACCGAAAACAAGATGCTTTGGCGAAAACAGATCCGTTTCGCCATCTGATGCTTCCAGCCGGATCTGAAACTCCGGCACAGAATATGCCTTCTCCAGAATTTCACTGCCCGTTCCCTCTGCCGGGAATGTGGTTGGTCTGAATCCCCTGGCTCTCGCAATCATCTCAATCTGACCCTCCCGGGCAAAGAAAAGATTGCATTGATCACAACACAGCAAATATACGCCGGTTTTCCGCACCCCTTCTTTTGTATATCCGCCGAAGAGCGTAAAAGGCTTATAATTCGATATGAAAGTATTGCATACAGGGCAATCATGTCCTGAAATCATTGGGAGTCGAAGAATCATCCGGTTATCCCTTTCCATTGCTTCCACTTTCTCCTGCATCACTCAGCATCTTTACTCAACAAATAAATTTAGCATATCCTGTGCTTTCTTTCAAGCCTGAAATTGTTCCCAATCACTCTGAACCATCTGTCTGATTTGTCAGACCAATTCTTGTATTTTTTTTGTTTTTTTCTTCATCGCATCCGTATTGATGATAAACTTATTATGTATATCTTTGCAGCAGAAACAGCAAACCCGGTTGGGAGGAAAACCATGGCAGATTGGATTATCATCGTCGATGACGACACCATCGTTCTGAAAACGGCCGGCCAGATCTTAAGCAAAGCCGGGATGCGGGTGACGGCGCTGAAGTCCGGGAAGCAGGTTTTGGACTATGTCCGGATCAACGGCTGGCCGGATCTCTTCCTGCTGGATATCAATATGCCCGGCATGGATGGCTTTGATACGATGCGTCTCCTGAAACAGGAGATGGAGCCCGGAAAGGAAATCCCCATCATCTTCCTGACCGGTGAGGACAGCCAGGAACAGGAAAGCCGCAGCCTCGAATCCGGTGCCATGGACTATATCAGAAAACCTTTTGAACCGGATATCCTGATCAGCCGTATCCATAAAATCCTTGAAATTCAACGACAGATGCAGAGCATGGCCCGGGATGCCGAGACAGACCGGCTGACCGGCTTTCTGAACAAATCCGCATCTGAAGAGAAAATGCGTACTCTCTGTGCTCAAAAGACGGGCTTGCTCTGCGTGCTGGACCTGGATTCGTTTAAAATGGTGAACGATATGTTCGGCCATGATACCGGCGACCAGGTTTTGCTCATGTTCTCCCGGATTCTGAAGAAAAACCTGAGAAAAAACGATGA
>Ga0265298_10000650_pt1 | contig 50778 bp, 36 predicted proteins | sample AusTroGonzalo_MG_3_FD_193486 | JGI IMG/M metagenome (GOLD analysis project Ga0265298, IMG submission 193486) | Bovine rumen microbial communities from tropical cattle in Woodstock, Queensland, Australia - Gonzalo_01 | ecosystem: Host-associated > Mammals > Digestive system > Stomach > Rumen ...
CATCGTCAATGCCGTCTCCGCATTGGCCGCCTACTGCTTCTTCCCAAAGAAACCAGCCATCTCACTTGAACACCTGCACGATAACCAACTGACCCTCTTTTGATTACTTATATCGAACTCACGTTATCTTAAAATCAAAAGCAATGAAAAGAGTTATTTTTATGATTGGTATCATGCTCCTTATGGCAGGAGCGGCCAAGGCGCAAGACGCTAAAACCCAAAACGGTCCTGAAATCGAATTTGAGAAAATCGTCCACGACTACGGTGATGTGCCTTACAACGGCAACGGCAAATGTGAGTTCCGTTTCACCAACACGGGCAACGAACCCCTGCTGATCCAAAAGCCCAAGTCGAGCTGCGGATGTACCATCCCTTCCTGGCCTCAGGAGCCTATCCTCCCCGGCGAGTCGGAGGTCATCAAGGTGACCTACAAGACCAACCGTGTAGGACAAATCAACAAGACCGTAACGGTTACCTCCAATGCCCTCAAAAACTCCACTGTGGTGCTGCGCATCAAGGGTCGCGTTTTAGACCAACCTACCGAAACCCTCCCCGAGAAGACGAATGGCTTCGACAACGGCTCTCCCGTGAACAACGACTGATTTGAAGTAATTACTTGGTTATCATAAAACCGTCTAATGTTACCGTTAGATGGCTTTATTTGCACTGCTTAATCGAGGTCAAGGTGTAGTTTGTGCTGAGTTCCAACACATTCATTCTCAAAACATTCTTACAAAAACGGCGTAAAATACACTGGCACACAAGTGGTCGCGCCGTCTTTTTGATAGTCTTTGGTGTAAAGCAAAATCCGTTCACCAATGCGCGAAGGAAATTTCTCGCAGAAGGTATCCAACGATTTATGTGTCCTATAACCCGATGATTTCACTTCTATGGGAACGATTTTGTTGCCCCGAGAAAGCAAGAAATCAATTTCATAGTTTTTGTTCCCATTGCCAGTGGGGAAAGTGTAATAGTATAATTCGTTGCCAGCCGTGCGGAGCATTTGGGCTACAAGGTTTTCATACACATAACCGAGATTGGCTTTCAGTTTGTCGGAAAGAAGTTGGTTGTAGATGATGTTTTCGGTGAATGCTTTGTCGCGGAAAGCAAGCGTAACAAACAAGCCCGTATCGACAAAGAACATTTTGTAGTTGTTGTAGTCGCGGCTCAAACCAAATCCTACATTGGGGTCGGTGGCGTGGTATGCAAAATTGACCACCATGCTGTCTTCCATGTCGGCCAACACAATGTCAGTGCCTTCTGTTCGGCGGTTTTCCATGGCCGTTGTTACTTGATAGCGTCGTGCATTGGTGGTCAATTGTCCGGGTATGGAACGCATCATGCGCGAAGCCCTACCCAAAGGGTCTATCTTGCGAAAGTCGTCGTCATACAAATCTAAAATCTCACGCTTTGTAGTGTCCACTTGTTGAAGATTGTGCGTTTCAAGATAAGTATTTATCGCTTGCGGCATCCCTCCGACAAGCATGTATAGACGCAGGTCTCGCATCGTTTTCCTGTGGCTGGGACCCAATGGCATTTTCTTTTCATAAAACACACGCAGGAAATTCATACCTGCTTCATAGCCTGTTGCCCATAAAAACTCCTCGAAATCCAATGGATAAAGGTTCATCCGCGTTTCTTCGCTGGGGATGACGATATTCTGTACATGTTTCTTCAATGTTAGCAATGAGCCAGTCTCGATGTAATCGTATCTGCCATCTTTCACAAGGTGTTTTATGGCTTGACGAGCCAAAGGTTGCAATTGCACTTCGTCGAAAACGATGACACTTTCTCTGACATAAAGTGTAGTTCCCGTTTCTTGCTGCAAATGCATGAAGAAAAAGTCCAAGTCGCTCACGTCCTCAAACAGCGTATTGATTCTCCTGTTCTCTTCCGAAAAGTCGATGAGGATGTAGGATTTGTATTCCTTTTGTGCGAATGCCTCCACAAGCGTTGACTTGCCTACACGCCTTGCACCTTTGATAAGCAAGGCACTTTTGCCTTTCCGCTCCTCTTTCCATTGGAGCATTTTGTCATATAGTTTCCGTTTGAAAATCATGATGGGTCTAACTTGTTGAATATCGGTGCAAAAATAAGAGTTTTTGTCGTAATCCACAAATTTTTTTCTTCAAATATTGCAGTAATCCACAAATTTTTTTGCCCGAAAAGTGCAGTAATCCACAAATTTTTGGCCAGCTTTGGTTTTACAAAACTAAAGATTTCCCCTTGGATTCTGTAGGATTTGCATTCCGACAGTACTGAAAATGGGGCATTTGAAATCATTATTTTTTTCTTGCGATGGCCTTGACATTCGAAAATGTTCTTATTTTTGCAGCGAAAAGTGTATTCTAATTATTTAAACATTAAAATCTTATCACTATGAAGAAAACCTTACTGTTTGCGTTTGCCCTCCTTTTTGCGACGGCAACGATGGCGCAAAACCGTGCAGTTATGCTGCAAGAATCCTTCGACGGCTCTTCAATGCCCGCTGGCTGGTCCATCGCAGGCCTTGGCCAGTCCAACTGGAACATTTCGGCCACCAACAATGCGGGCGGCGAAGCCAACGAAATCTGGCTGTATTACGGCCCACAATTCAACGGCATTTCCCGCCTTGTTTCTCCTGTTGTTGACTTGACGGGTCTCAACAGCGTTATCATTTCCTTCAAGCATTGCCTCGACAATTACAGTGGCTCCCACACGTTAGGCATTGCCACCACTTCCGATGGCGGCAGCACTTGGAACGAAGCCTGGAGTCAAGTCTATTCTTCGGACGGCGTGTATGCAGTGACCCAAGAAGTCACGACGCCTGACGTGGGAAGCGCCAATTTCCAGTTCTGCATCTACTACAGCGGCAATTCCTACAACATCGACAACTGGTATTTCGATGACATCATGGCTTTCACCCTTGAAAACCTTGACCTCGCCATTACCGGTACCTCTCTGCCTGCCATCACACCGACGGGTGACCTTACCGTGAACATGAGCGTCATGAACTACGGTGCCACCCCGATCACTTCCATCGAAGCCTCCTATGAGGTATCGGGCATGGAAACCGTGAACCAAACCTTTAATGTGAACCTTGCTTCCTTGGCCACCACGACCTTGACCTTCGATGCTGTCGCCGCCATGAACATCCCGGGAAGCTATGTCGTGACTTTGACCATCATCAAGGTTAATGGTCAAGTGGATGATGTGCTTGACAACAATATGTTGATGAAATCCGTCTCCATCCCGCTCGACAATGTTCAAAGGATACCCATGATTGAGCATTTCTCCTCGTCCACCTGCGGACCTTGCGTGAGCGTGAACAACCAAATGAACACGTTCTGCAACAACAACGCTGGACGTTTCACCTACACCAAGTACCAGATGAACTGGCCCGGCAGCGGTGACCCCTATTACACTGCTGAAGGTGGCGTGCGCCGCGCCTATTACGGTGTGAGCGGTGTTCCGGACATCTATCTTGACGGCGTGGGAACCAACAACGCGGCTGTCAACCAAAACACTTTCAACCAACATGCCGACGAACCCGGCTATTTCGATGTCAGGGGTTCATTCACCGTGGAAGGCAACAACATCCATATTTTCGCTGATGTGATGCCTTATGTCGATGTTGAGGCTCGCGTGTATGTCGCCATCAATGAGAAAGTGACGCACGGCAACGTGGGCACCAATGGCGAGACCGAGTTCCACCACGTCTTCATGAAGATGATGCCCAACGGCGAAGGCTCAACCATCGCTTTTACCACTGGCGAGATGCAACGTTTGGAGTTCACCCAAGACATGTCGGGAACGCACGTTGAGGAAATGAGCGACCTCGAAGTGTCCATCTGGGTGCAGAATCATGGTTCAAAGTATGTGTACAACAGCCACTTTGCCTACGAATATACCGAAGTGCATCCTTATCCCGTTGAGAATCTGACTTTGACCGAAGTTGCTGGTCCAAGAGGTTTGTTTGCAGCTACTTGGGACGCACCAAGCCAAGGCAATCCCATCGGATATGATGTGTATGTCAACAACCAATTGGTGGCTGAAGGCATCACCGCAACCGAGTATTCGTTTGAAGGTGACCCCGATATGTTCTACGTGGTGGGTGTGGTTGCTTTGTATCCCAACGAACTGTCTTCTGTCAAAGTGGTGGCCGTGGTGACGGAAACCCTGCAAGACATGGGATTGGTTATCAATGGTTCTGCCGAAGTTATGTTGGATGTGAATCAACCTATGGCTGAAGTCTTTGTGACCAACGCCAACTACAACACCCAGAATCCTATCGAGATTCTTCAGGTTGAAGAGGCTGAAAATCCGACAGGTGTGCCGTATTTGTATGTGACAACTATGGATTTGCCTTACACGCTGAGTTTCGGTGAAGACTTTATGATACGGTTGGAACCCAACACAGGTGATTTGGGCAGAAGTGTTGCCAGCACGGTTGTCAGGGTTGAATCAAGTGTTGGAACTGTAGAGTTCTTGGTTGAAATCGATGGCGAACTGCTGAAAGTCACCGAGGTTTCATCAACGCCCAAGCTCTATCCCAACCCTGCCAATGACCAAGTGCGCATCATGGCCAACAACAGCATCGAGAGCGTGAAGGTTTATAATATGATGGGCACTTTGGTGGAGACCATTCCCGCCAACGGCAATGCCATCGACGTGAACCTGAGCCAATACAGCAACGGCGTGTATTTCTTCAATATCCGCCAAAGCGACGGCACCATCAGCAACCAGCGCGTGGTGGTGAGACATTGATGCTCAAGTTGTTTCCTGAAAACACGAAAGGAACCTCGAATTTCGGGGTTCCTTTCTTTTTGATGCTATTGGACTTGTAATCAGTCGCCCAACGTGGCCACCATGACAGCCTTGATGGTGTGCATACGGTTCTCGGCCTCGTCGAAGACGATGCTGTTCGTGCTCTCGAACACATCCTCGGTGACCTCGATGCCGTCCAAGCCGAATTGCTTGTGAACATCGCGGCCCACTTGGGTCTCGAGGTTGTGGTAAGCCGGCAGGCAGTGCATGAACTTGCAGTTCGGGTTGCCCGTCATTTCCATCATCTGCTTGTTGACTTGGTAAGGCATGAGCAGGTCGATGCGCTGTTTCCAGACCTCGGCGGGTTCGCCCATCGATACCCAAACGTCGGTGTAGAGGAAGTCGCAGCCCTTCACACCCTTCTTCACGTCGTCAGTCACGGTCACCTTGGCGCCCGTTTCCTTGGCGATGGCCTTGCAGGTGTCGATGAGTTCCTTGTTGGGTTGCAGTTCCTTGGGAGCCACGATGCGGACATCCATGCCCATCTTGGCGCCACCCACCATCAGTGAGTTGCCCATGTTGAAGCGAGCGTCGCCGCAGTAGGCGAAGGTCACTTGGTTGAGGGGCTTGTCGCTGTGTTCCATCATGGTGAGGAAGTCGGCGAGGATTTGGGTGGGGTGGAACTCGTTGGTCAAGCCGTTCCACACCGGCACGCCGGCGTATTTGGCCAGTTCTTCAACGATGTCCTGACCGAAGCCACGATACTCGATGCCGTCGTACATGCGACCGAGCACGCGAGCGGTGTCCTTCATCGATTCCTTCACACCGATTTGAGAACCGGTGGGGCCGAGATAGGTGACATGGGCACCTTGGTCCTTAGCGGCGACTTCAAACGCGCAGCGGGTGCGGGTCGAGGTCTTTTCGAAGATCAGGGCGATGTTCTTGCCCGTCAGTTTGGGTTGTTCGGTGCCTGCATACTTGGCGGCCTTCAGGTCGGCGGCGAGTTTCAGGAAAAATCTGATTTCTTCCGGAGTGAAGTCCAACAACTTCAGGAAGTTTCTGTTTCTGAGGTTAAAAGCCATTTTTCTTGGATTTAAGATTTAATATTTAAGGATTTAAAGATTCAAGATTCTGTTGACTATGGCTGATGGCCAATGGCCCGCTTCAGCAAAAGGCGTAGACTTTGACTCATTGGGTGAAGCGAGCCATAAGCCATTGGCAATAGGCCATAGTCACAAAAACGCGGCAAAATTAGTCTTTTTTCCTTTACCATTCAATTAATTAAACAACTATCTTTGCGCCATGATAATCCTTGACAACATCATCGTCACCGACGAATTCCTGAACGCGAAATTCTGCTGCTGCTTGCCGCGCTGCAAAGGCTGGTGCTGTGTGGCCGGCGATGCGGGCGCACCCTTGGAAGCCGCTGAAATTGAGCGGATTGAAGACAATCTTGAAGCTATCAAGCCCTATATGCGTTCCGAGGGCATCAAGGTGGTGGAAGAAAACGATGTGTATGACTACGACGAAACGGGCGAACTCGTCACGCCTTTGGTGAATGGCGAGGAATGCGCTTTTGTCTATTTCCACGAGAATGGCACGGCCCTCTGCGCCATCGAAAAGGCATATCTTGAAGGCAAATGCGACTTCTGGAAACCGATTTCGTGCCATTTGTATCCCATCCGCTTGATGGAAAAGGACGGCTTCACGCACATCCTTTACCACGAATGGAGCGTTTGCGTGCCCGCCAAGCGCAAAGGCGAACGCGAGGGCATTCCGCTGTGGAAATTCCTCCACGAGCCGATGATTCGGAAATTCGGCGCGGATTGGTACAATCGTTTGGAGAAGATGCTGACCTCGTAGGGCTGTCGTATTACGGCAGCCGCTTGTCATAATGGTTGCAATGGCGGCTGCAACGGTGTGACAGCCCTACAAGACCTGTTGCAATCATTCCTTCACCACCTTGCGCACACATTTGCGCCCTTGCTCGTCGGTGATGCGGACGAAATAGATGCCCTCCGGCAGGTTGGCAATGTCGATTTGCAGCATTTCACCTTGGCCCTGCACCGTGGCCACGCGCTGACCGAGGGTGTTGACGACTTCGGCGGCTTTCAGGTCTTTACCGATGATTCGTACAACGCCTGTAGTGGGGTTGGGGTGGACGGTGGCGAAAGCTGACGCTTGGTTTTCCTTAATGTCAGTAAAGTCGGTTTGTCCCCAATGCAAAGGATAGTCAGGAATAGTGCAGTAGGCCATGTCATCACAATATGCCGATACAATGTCAAATTGCCCAGGACCCGGCTCATATCCAGAGCCATTGACATTCCTATACATGTAGATTTTTGCCCATGCATAGTAGTTCTCTCCATTCACGGTTTTGCGAAATCCCATTATGAATTCCATGTACTGATCGGGATACCACAATAGCTCCCATGTGTTATTGGCTGAAGCCCATATTGGATAATCTGGAATAATGGTGTCATTCTCATCCATATAGCCATAAGAATAGATGCTATTGAAACAATAGCGGAAATCCCATGATGAGGTGACATACACGTATCGCACCATGGTTGAGTATTTCGATTCGATGAACATCTTGAAATCCATCGTTCCGTCCTGATCCAAATCAACTTTCAAAGTGTCATGGGAATCGTATGGTGACAATTCCTCAACGCTCAAATCTGGCTCAAAATCAGTGTAGATGATTTCACCTTTTTGGGCATACGAAAAACCAATAGCCAAAACAACAAGCATAGTTAATATTGTTTTCTTCATAATTATGATATTTTATGGTTTTACATAGTTTTATTCTGAACAAGGATGTGTCAAAAAAGTCATTTGCGCACCTTGGGGTATTGAAAAACCTGATTTGATGATAATGGAATCAACAGCCATCATGGTTACATTTGTGTTTACGGGAACGGCAAACTCGCTTGAAGGTTCTATTGCGATAGAGCGTTTGACTGAAGACTGATAATTCATCAAATCCTGAGCATTGCTAATCAATATGTCTGTGTCACAATCGGACTTCAAACGGTAAACCTTGATATAGTCAATTGTCATTACATCTCCTTTAAACCAAATAGGTATGTTTGTCTGATGTGGCACGGCAAAATTGTCAATGGCATAATTGATTTTGAGAGCCATTTCATGGTGTGGTATTTCATCGTATACGGTACACTCATTAACAATGATTCCATCCACATACCACGTAACGCGGTCGGGCATCCATTCGCAAGCAAAAACATGGGGCTGTCGTAAGTCTGCAAAGGATTCGGACAAAATTGGATTTTCGCGTGCATGGGATACCATGACGGGGTGGTAATTGTCGCAAAAAATACCACATGTGAATTGCCGGTATTTGTTATTGGTATTAGGAATTCCCCAAGAGTATTCAAAGATGTCTATTTCATTATAATAGTTAGCCCCTTCTCCATATAACCAAAAAGCAGGGAAAGCTCCTTCGTGAATTGGCAGACTACATTTTATCTCAAAATAGCCATACAGGTATTTCACATCAGTTTCTATTTTACCAGAGGTATAGAACAGTGTTTGATGGTTTGAGTCACAGTTTTTCCCGGGAGGTATGTCGTAGTCGCCGCATTGAAGAGGTTGCATACCTATTCCTCCTCTATAAACTGAAACAAATTGAAGACTTCCGTTATTACGGAATTGACAGTTTTCTCTTTGATAAACTTGATGTTCACTAGAACCACGACTCACGCCAGACGGCCATTCTGGGATAAACGCCTTATAATGGCCGAAAGGATGACTAATTAACCAATTGTTCCAAGTGTCCCAGCTGTTGTTGGTGAAGTCCTCGTTCAAGAGGCATTCCCAGTTTTGGTCGTATGGGTCAATCTGCGCCATTATGTTTAAACTCAGGAACATCATGCCGCAAAGATATACAAACTTTTTCATGGCTGCAAAGATTTAGGGGCGTTTTTCTTCGTATATCAGTCCGTTTTTCTTTAGAACGTTCTCGAGGCCGTCCATTCTCGCCTGCTGTTGCTTGAAAGCCTCAACGAGCATGGTCAAAACGGAATTATAGTCGATACACTTATGACCGTCAGAATCGGAACGAACGGCATCTGGAAACACCTCGGAAAGCTCTCTTGCTGAAAGTCCTACAATGCGCTTGCTATAATCCGAAATCAAATCTGGAATGGCTTCTTGGGCAACAAATTCGTTGCCTTCAAGGTTGGGTATCTCCACCTCTTTTGGCTCATAATAAAAACCAGAAATCTGATTGATAATGGTAAGAGCCTCTTCTCCGTCAATTTTTTCAGAACAGTTTCTCGTACCTTCATTCATCGCTCCGTCAAGTCCTCTATGCAACAGACAACCATAATAAACAGCACCTTCACCAGTAACAGAGAAAACGTGTGTGTTTATACTTATAGAGTCCGTTACAATCCACGATTTAGTCGTTTTACGCTTTGGACGTGACATGCTGACCCAACCCCAATCATCAGAACTCGTAGTATTAAAATAGCAGCAGGTTGGTTGGATTTGGATACCTTGATTAAGAGCACTTGATAGAGTTCCCAAACTTACTTGGCCATTTTGGTGAAGTTTAATCTGTGCCTGTGCCACTACTGCCAGCAACACGACGGCTAATGTCAATAATACTTTTTTCATGATTTCTAATTTTTTTGACTTTTAATTTGTTTGTTGAATTAGTTGTTTAATCCGTTACCGTAAACTCACCATAATACTCATCCCCGTTGGGAAGCGTGAAGGTGATGACGTAATCCCCAGTGAGGGGTAAGTAGGTTTGCAGGCCGTTGGGTGTGGCAATCCATAAGTTTTCCACCGTTGCGCCCGTTGCCGTGGTGATTTCCACCGCCACTTGGCCAAGGTTTTCGGTGAAAACCACTGTGAGCGTGTGGCCGTCAATGGAGGCATGGATGGTGGAACCTTTAGGTGCTCCTTGGGTTTCGGCTTCTTTTATAAGAATCGTACTGAGACCATCTATGAGACCATAGTCGTTTGCACCACACCATACTGTTGGCAACAAAAGGCCAATCAGTAGAATCAATTGTTTTAGGTTTTTGAACTTTTGCATAATGAATTGTTTTTGAAATTCACGGTGCAAAGGTATCCCACGAAAACAGTTGTTGTCAAGGAAATTAGGGTATGGATTGGTATGGATTATTTCCGTAATATCTTGGAAATAAACTTGTTATTCAATCAGAAAGCATATTACGGAGGGTGTGATAGAGGTCGCCTTTCGCCTCTATAATACGGTTTATTTTTCTGCTTCTTTCGCAAACCGTAGAATAGGCCCGTTGCAACAAGGCGGAAATGTCAGCCTCGTTCAGTCCAAGTAGAAGGAGATAGCAATAATCCATATCGCCATCCGTCAAACCCGAAAACTGCTGGCGGACATGTGATGTGAACCTCGGCAATTTTTTCTCAGCAGCATCATGCAAGGCCAGCAATTGCTCCTTGCTGAGAGCAGAGTCCTTGTAAATCATACAATCCATTTTTGACTTGAACTGTTGTTCGTGGACAAGCTTAATCAGATACTGACAAATCGGAGTATTAATATAAGCCGAGTAATCGTCTGGGTCGCCCGATACATCCAACAAAGCATTATTCGCCATACTCTGTTCCAATTGCTTCGAAACATCGCGCAAGGCTTCATTGCTTTGTTTCAAACGACCAGAAAGAGCGGCTTGCTGCATCTTGTGGGTTTGACGTTCAGATTCCAACCGGTAATTGGCATCGTCTTTTTCGGTCTGTAGCTGTTTGTTACGTTTTCGGTTTAGAATAAGGAAAAAAGTTACAGTAACGACAATACATAGCACTATACCCAATACGACACCCCAATATCTTGTTGCCTTTTGCAACTTTAATCTGTTCTGCGTTTCTTGCAGGTTTTGCTCATACTGTTGGCAAAGAGAGGATAGGTTCGAGTGAAGTTTGCCATCTTCGTCTTTTAGATTGGTAAGCTGAGAAATAGTCAATGCATATCCGTTTGCTACCAAAGTATCTCCTTGCAATAAAGCTATCTCCTGTAATCTTTCAGCAGAAAGCATCTTGAAGTCTGCATCTGTCGTATTATCGTACACTTCCTTCAGATACCTCCTCGCTGAATCAAATTGCTTCTCATAATAATGAATATCGCCTATGATGATATATCGAGCAAGAATTTCATTGTCGCTCTGAGCCATACCTACCAAACGATGCAATTTTGCCAAGCTTTTTTCTGTCAAATGTTCTTTTTTGTATGACAAAAAGGCTTGTAGCGTTGCTATATCTCTATAGGTCAGGTTATTTGTGTCTTGTAAATAGTTTACTGCTTCCCCGTAATAATAGGCTGCACTATCAAACATTTCCATCATATCATAATGCGAACCCGTTCTATTCAATACCCATGCAATATGCCAAGCCTCAGAATCATGCTTCATATAATACTTTAACGACAATTTGTCAAAACAAAGGGCTTGTTCTATAAGATAATGATTCGAATATAACAATGATAGATGGATATAAACCAAAGCCATAAACTTCGCTTTCTTTCCTACCAATTCCTCCTCCTCAAAACAACCCTCCATCACCTCTAATGCCTTCAAGTATTCCTTGCAGGCCTCCACAACGCTGTCGCGCTCGTAATAGCCCACACCATTAATATAATGGACGCGGGCATCCAAAAACGCCCTGTGTTGGGCCGTCGCACGCCGTGCGTCCCTGCGGCGTCGGGGCTGTAGGGACACACCGCGTGTGTCCGCACCATCCGCCACCAGCAACAACGAATCGAAATACCCCACCGCCCGCAACAATTCCGCGCGGTTGGTTTGGGCGTAATCGTTCTTGTAGAGCAATTCGGCCAACAGGAGGTTGGCGTAATGGTCGTCAAATGTTGTTGTAGAGACGTTTCCTGAAACGTCTCCCAACGTGTCATTTGCGTTTTCAGAGACGTTTTGGGATACGTCTCTACAGGCCAACAGGCATTGCAACGCGCTATCGGGGTGTTGCCACATTAGGCTGTCGATGGCCTGCAACGCTGGGGTCGGCCCTTCGCGTCCTTCGACAGGCTCAGGGGTCGGCCCTTCGACAGGCTCAGGGGCCTCTGCTGAATGGGTGCAGGCGGCCAAGGCTGCCAACAAAACCATCAATGTCATCCCTATGATGTGGCTTTTCCGAATCATATTTGCCGCATAATTATTTCCCTGCAAAAATAAAAAAAATAATTCCGCGTTTGCAATTTGTAGTATCTTAGCCGCTCAAATCAAAGGAGTGAAACGCCTGCTTGTCATATTGGCCCTGTTGTCGTGTTTTGCCGCCGCCTTCGCGCAAAGCGAGGACGGACAAAAACGCAAACGCATCGACTTTTATGGCTATGTGGTCACCGCCGACAGCCTGAGGCCCATCCGCAATACCCATGTAATCAGTAAGATGGCCCATAGCGGCACCATCACCAACCAGCAAGGCAAGTTCCACATTCAGGCGCATAGCGTCGACACGCTTTGGGTGAGTTGCATCGGTTATGCGAGGCGGCTCGTCCCCATCGACACCACCCTTACGAGCAGCGACACGCTCCTCATCCGCCTGCAATCCGAAACCATCACGCTTCGCGAAGTGACCGTGCTGCCTTTCACCAACTACGAGACTTTCAAGGAAATGCTCATCAACATGCCTTCCATCGGGACCCCCGAAGAGATGCAACGGCTCGAAAAAGACCTCGATGAGTTGTGGCTCAGCCATACGCCCGTCGGAAACGGCAAGCCGACCATCACGGCGAACCCGATACAATACCTTTACGACAAATACAACGCCTCCGCCCGCCGCCAAGCCACGCTGTTGCGCAACCGCCGGATGTTCAACGAAGTGCTGCGCGAACAGGGCCGCTTGGACGAACTGCTTCCCGATTCGCTCGACTATGCTATCGACTACAAGTTGGACGAATCCAACGGGGAAAAGTCAATAGAAAAGCCCAAGGCGATGGTGCCCCGAAAGAAATACATCCGTTTCGGACAATAACCCGAATCCTTATGACCTTCAACGAATGGCTTCACCACCTTCTCAACTTGTTTTACCCGCGCGTTTGTGCGGCTTGTGGCGAGCCTTTGCTGAAAGACGAGGAAACGGTGTGCCTGAAATGCCGCTATCTGCTCCCTCGAACGGGTTATGAACTCAACCCCGACAATCCTTTGGCGCAGGTTTTCTACGGTCGGGTGCGTTTCCATGCCGTGACGGCGTGTTTTTTCTTCGCCAAGTCGGGCAAGGTGCAGCACCTCATCCACGAACTGAAATACAAAGGCAACAAGGAAGCGGGCATTTTCCTTGGGCAACAATTGGGCGAAACCCTCAAGGAAGCCCCTTTGTTTCAAGGTATTGACTATCTGATTCCCGTGCCCTTGCACCCGAAACGCGAGAAACAACGCGGCTACAACCAAAGCCTGATGATTGCCCAAGGCATCAGCGAAGTGACGGGCATCCCGATAGGCGACAAATACCTCATCCGTGCTGTGCACACAGCCACGCAAACGAAGAAATCAGCCGAGGAACGCTTCAAGAACGTGAAGGATATTTTTGAGGTGCGATTCCCAGAGGAACTGGAAGGCAAGCATGTCCTATTAATTGACGATGTGCTGACCACGGGTGCCACCCTTGAGGCTTGTGCGCACCAGTTGGAAAGCATTCCCGGGATCACGATTAGCGCGGCTACGGCAGCTTGCGCGGGGAATTAGAGATTCCTTTCAGGAATGGAATTGGAGGCTTTATATTACATGCGGCGGCAAGTAGAGCTTACGATTCGTAAACGCCACCTGCCGCCGCAGTTTCCATTAATATCAGTTTCCATTCCCGAAGGGAAACTCATTTACCCTTGGTAAGCCTTCGGAGCCTCTTCATTATTGAGAACCCTCAAGCCATTGAAAGCCAAAGCCTTCATTTCGTCCTCGCCGGGATAGACGTACACGGGAGCGATCTTCTCCACATGTTCCTTGACGATGCCGCAGAAGGTCTTGTCGTAGGCCATGCCTCCGGTGATGAAGATGCCATCGACATCCATATCAAGGGCTGAGGCTGCGAGACCACCGATTTCCTTGGCCACTTGGTAAGCCATGGCGCGATACACTTTCTCCCATTCCTTGTTGCCAGCTTTCACAGCATTCTCCACCTCAAGAGCATCATTGGTGCCAAGGTAAGCCACGAAACCACCTTGTCCCTTGAGCATGAGGTCAACGTCCTTCTTGGTGTACTTGCCGCTGAAGCAGGCCTTCATCAGAGGACCTGACGGCAGAGCGCCGGAGCGTTCGGGAGTGAAAGGACCGTCGCCGTTCAAGGCATTGTTGACATCGACCACGCGACCTTTCTTGTGAGCACCCACTGAGATGCCACCGCCAAGGTGCACACCGATGAGGTTGAGGTCTTCGTATTTCTTGCCGACCGCCTCAGCGTGCTGGCGGGCAATCATCTTCTGGTTCAAAGCGTGGAAAATGGAGATGCGCGGGAACAGCGGGTGACCCGAATAACGCGCCACATCCTCCATTTCATCGACGACGACGGGGTCGGCGATGTAAGCCTTCACGCCGTATTCTTTGGCGATGTCGTTGGCAATCAGGCCGCCGAGGTTGCAGGCATGTTCGCCGTAGGTGGCAGCCGTGAGGTCACGGATCATCACCTCGTTCACCTCGTAAACGCCTGAGGTGAGCGGATGCAGCAGGCCGCCACGACCCACCACGGCACTGAGGCCGTTGATGTCCACGCCTTCGTTTTTCAACTCATTCAGAATCATGTCCTTGCGATAGGAAAACTGGTCAGAAATCCTGTCGAATTTAGCGAGGTCTTCAACGGAATGCTTGATGTTCTTCTTGAAAACCTGTTCTTTGTCTTGGAAAACGGCCACTTTCGTTGATGTGGAGCCTGGGTTGATGATTAATAATTTATACATGTTGTTGAATTGTTGATTGTTTAATCGTTTATTGTTATGGAGGTTCCCTTCGGGAATGGAAACCGTCGTTTGTGTTTCCTGCGGCGGTATGGGCCACTTGCCAGTTTGTAACATCTTCCACCACCGCCGTATAACTATAATGTAAACTCCATTCCCGAAGGGGAATCTCATTTATTATGCCAGCATAGCAGCCAATGCAATCGAATAGAGTTTGGTCTTCGACGTGTCGCCGCGCGAGCTGAGCACGCAAGGCACCTTGGCACCCATCAGCATGGCACCCACTTCGCTCTTGTCGAACTTGGTGCAGCACTTGTAGAACACGTTGGAGGCTTCGAGGTTGGGGAACACGAGGCAGTCGGCATCGCCAGCGACCGGGTTCTTCATGCCCTTGATGGCAGCGGTCTCGGCATCCAAGGCGAGGTCGAGGCTGATGGGACCTTCCACCATGCAGCCCTTGATTTGGCCGCGTTCAGCCATCTTGGAGATGATAGCGGCATCGACGCAAGCGGGAATGTTGGCGCTCATCTGCTCGGTGGCGGTCACCAAAGCGACTTTCGGGCAACTGACACCCAAAGCCTTGGACACGGTGGTGACATATTTCAGCAGTTGTTGCTTCTGCTTGATGTCGGGCAGCGGGATGATGGCGCAGTCGGAGGCGACCATCAGCTTGTGGTAGTTCGGGTTCTCGATGACGGCAACGTGGGCCAGCGTCACATTGGGCGGGCAGAGGCCGCGTTCCTTGTTGAGGATGGCGCGCATGTACTTGTCGGTGGGGAGCAGGCCCTTCATCAGAATGTCGGCTTCGCCGGCGTTGATGAGGTCGCAAGCCTTGGCAGCGGCTTTCACATCTTCAGGTTCATGGATGATGCGGAAATTGGCCATGTCGATACCTTCAGCCTTGCATACTTCGGCAATCACTTTCTCGTCGCCAAGGAGTGTGGCTTCGATGAGGCCTTCTTTCACGGCCGCATTCACGGCGCAAATGGTGTGGTCGTCGTTGGCGTAGGCCGCCACTAAGCGTTTCTTGGGTTTGCTGCGCAAAACCTCGAACATTTGTTCTAATTTTCTGATTTCCATAATGATATATTTAAAGATTTGTTCAATAGTAAACGATGTTCAATTCGAGCCGCTTTTGCTGCAAGGATTCGATGGAACGTCTCGAAACTTTGGTGTTGTAGACTTTCAGTTGGCGCAACGTGGCGATGTCCTCAATCGGCGAAATGCTCCTCACATTGGTGTTGTTGACGAAAAGGTTTTCCAACTTCTGCAAGCCCGACAGCGGTTTCAACGACTTCACTGGCGTACCGCTGGCGTTGAGGGTGATGAGGTTGTTCATCTTCGAAAGCGGGCCAAGGTCGCTGATTTGCGTGTTCTCGATGTTGAGCAATTCGAGCAAGGTGCTGCTCTCGATGGGTTTCAAGCTGCTGATGGGGTTGTTCTGCATGTTAAGCTCTATGAGAAAATCCTTGTTGGCCAATGGGGCGATGTCGCGCACACTTTGGTTGTTGATGGTCAGGCGCTCAAGCCAGTTGCAAGAATTCAAAGGCTCAAGACTGATGATGGGAAACTCTACGCCGATTTCAAGTTCCTGTATATCCATAATGCGCTGCAAGTCAAGAGCGTTGGGCGTTTCGTCATTGGTGCCGATGGCGTTGCGGAAGATGGCCTGCCAAATCGGGTCAAGGCCGTTCCACCAAGCAGTGTGAGCGTCTGTCGAATAAATGACATGCACCTGCCGTTGCCGCTCTTTCAGCACCCTGATTTGGCTTGTGCCGATGGTCGTGCTGTCGGCCTCAATCACCTCGATGCTGTTGTCGTTGACCAACGCGGAAAGGTCGTTGACGGGCGTGTTCATGATGTTGAGGTACTTCAGGCTGGTCATTTCCTTCAAGGGCGACAAGTCACTGATGTAGGTGTGCGAAATGTTGAGCGTTTCCAAGTTGCCCAACCCTTGGATGGCGAAGAGATTGGGGATTTCGGTATGGGAAATGTTCAATGATTTCAGGTTGGAGAGGCGGCTCACCGGCAGCAGGCTCTGCATATAGGTATTGCTTGAAAGGTCGAGTTCCTGCAAGTTGATGATTTGGTGCAACTGCTCGGTGGTGGGTTCCGAGTCGATACGGATTTGCTTCGAGAACACGGCTTTCCAATAGATGGGCAGCTCGTTCCACCAGTTCTTCAGGGCTTCGGTGTCGAAGATGACCAAAGTATATGGATTGCCTTTGGTGAAAGCGCTGGCTTCGGTGTCGCCAATGTTGGAATGGTCGCAATAGATTTTGTTCAGCCGGCGGTTGTTCTTTAGCGGCGACAAGTCGCGGATGGAGGTATTGCTGCAATAAAGCTCCCTGAGGCATTCCATCTCGCCCAAAGCCTGCAAGCTGCTGATGGGCGTGCCCGAAATGTTGAGGATTTGGAGGTTCTCAAGTTTACTGATGGGCATGAGGTCGCGAACCATGGTATTACTGATGTTCACCGTCTTCAGCTGACCAAGCTCTTGCAGAATGCCGATGTTGGAAATCTTGCAACCGCTCAGGTTGAGGGCTGTGAGTTTGGGACAATTCTTCAGATAGGAAATCTTGCTGACCATGGTGTTGCTGAGATCGAGTTTCTCAAGGTTCCTCAAGCTGGCCAGCACCGCAAGGTCGTTGACGCTAGTGTTGGCCACTTCGAGTTCTTCAAGGGTGTTGTTGTATTTCAGCGAAGAGATGTCGTCAATCAAGGTGGAATTGGCGCGCAACACCTTCAGTTTGTTGGCGTTGCGTATGGGAGAAAGGTCTTCGATGGAGGTGCCCGAAATGTCGATCCAAGCAAGTTCGGACAACTCCGAAATGGGTTCCAAACTGATGATTTCAAGGATGCCCGAAACGTCGACGCGCTGCTGCAAGGTGATGGCTTTCAGTTTGTTGTCGAGTTCGTCCATGTCGTTCTTGAATATCTTTTCCTTGAATGTGGTGTCGCCCGTGGCTTGGTTCACAACGGGGTAGGAAGCATTGAACTGCGAATCGGTGATGGTGCAGACGGTGGACACGGGAATGCTGTCGTAAAGCATGATGCCTTTGCCCAAATGGGTCTTCCAACTCTTCGAAAGGCTATTCCACCATTTGCGTAGCGACTCCTTTTCGTTGATTTTCGAGGTGTAGATGCTGGCAATCTTCAAGCTGTTGTTTTGGCGGTCGAGGTTGATTTCGACGAAACGGGTGTTGACGTTGTCGACGGTCTCGTCGTTGATGGTCTTGGCCGTCAGGTGGCGCGAAAGTGTGACTTTAAAGAAGATATTGCCGTTTTCCCTTGTGCTATTGGCAATGCTTTGCACGTCAAACTTGAAATAGGCTTTCTTGAAAAAGAAGTCAATGTCTTTCAGATAGGCTTGCACGTCTTTGTTGATGGGCGATTTCCGATGGATGTCGAGGTCGTCTTCCACCTGCACCTTCTCGTCGATGAAAATCTTGTTCCAGCTTTCCGTATACACGATTTCCTTTTCCAAGGCCGAAGCGGCCGTATCGCCGAGGAAATTCAGGGTCTCTTCCAAATAGGCCAACAAGGAAGTGACCTCGGTCTCGTATTTCGCGATTTCGCTTTTCGAGAGTTTTTGGGCCTGAGCACCAAATGTGATGCAAAACAAGAAAACGAAAAGTGGAGCTATCTTTTTCATGGTTGATAGAATTTGATGAGGTTGGTTTTTTCCTTCTCCGGCATGTACATCACATTCGACATAAGCCAGCCGGAATTGGTGCCTGAGCGGTTGAACCAAGAGACTTCAAAATACCAGTCCTTGATTTGAAAGACGTGGAACTTGACGGAATCGACATTCTGGAAAACAAGATTTCCTTTCTTGATTTCGTAGAAGAAAAGGGTCAAGTAATCGGGTTGGTAATCTTTGGAGGCGTAGTATTCAATGACTTCAGGGGTTTGGAATGCCTTGTAGATGTTCATGAAATCAAGCTCATGGCTCATGGGATGGAGAAAATGCTTCTCGCGTTCGGCTATTTCTCCGGAAGGGAACAACTTGTTGAACTCGGAAAAATAGGCGTTGGTGAGCACCCATTTTGAGCCTAAGCCTTCTTTTTCGACGGCAAGGAAAAGCATCACTTTAACGTCCTTGTTGTTGTACTTGAACGTGCACGACACTTCCGAGAACCAGTTTCCGCCGAGGAAAGTCATGAAAGTGGAGTCGTCTTTTGTGACGTCTTCGATGAAATAGCGTTGCAATTCGGTTTGTGAGCCGTATTTCTCTTGGTCGAAGAGGATGGGCAGCGACTGCCGGCGCAACTCCTTGTTGTGGTATTTGGGGTCTTTCGGATTGATTTTAAAACCGAATTGGTCTTCCTCGTAATTGAACCGGCGCATGAACTGACCCATCTGCTTGGTCATGGCATACAGCTCGGTTTCGTCCATCCTAAAATCGCCAATCGTCTGACCCGCAGTGGGCCAGACGAAGGCGAAAGTAAGTGCCAGAAGGAGAATGTTCCTAACTATTCTCATCTATTTGTCGTTTCCTTGACGCGCATGTCGCCGAGCAACACATCCCAGAAACCGATGGTGCGGCCATCGATTTGGGTCTCTTTGCGCTTCACGTAGACGGTGATGTCTTTCTTGGTGGTGTCCTTGTAGGTCAGGTTGCCTTCACGGTCATAGCCGCGGAAGGTCTGGAAGATGGTGATGATGCCCACGTAGGTGCCGTCGGGCTGACGTTGCAAGTCGCTGACATACTCGATGTTGTACCATTCGATTTCAACGCGGTCGTAGTTGAGGCGCATCAGGTGCTCGAAGTACTTGCGGACACGATAATAGGTGATGTGGTTGGAACTCAATGAGGAAACGCCAATTTCGGCATCGTTCATGAAGAGTTCCTCGGCGCGGTCGATGACGCGGTTGGCTTCGCTGAAAGGCGTGTTTTTCGAGCCGACGATTTTGATGTATTTGCTCAGGTCTCTCACCTTCTCCAAGGCGAGGCTGTCGATGGCCTGCTTGCGTTCGAAACTCAGTTCGTCCTGTGCCATGGCGCTACCCACAACGCACAAGGCAATCACTAATGTGGCGATGATCTTTTTCATTTCTTTATCAGTTCAAGTTCGTTAATTTTTCCGTTAGCGTTGTATTTGATGTTGTACACCTTTTCGGTGGCTTTCTTTTGGTCCTTCACGTAGTTGAGATACTTCTCGATGGTGGTCGGACGGTCGTAGTCGTTGAAACCGCTGTTTTGCTTGATGATGATGAGCACCGGCACGTTGGGCGACTCAAACATTTCCAAGGCTTCGTTGATGAGGCTGTTGGCCTGCGAAACGCTGTTGGCACGGGCGATGCCGGTGAAACTACGTCCGAGCACGGCATCAATGGCGTTGGCTTTTTCGCGTTCTTCGGCGGCGCGGCGGTCTTCTTCTTCCTTTTGGGCGCGCTCGCGGGCGAGTTTCTTTTCCACTTGGAAGAGCAGGTCGTCAATTTCGGAGTTCTGGAGGTTCCAATCCTTGATGGTCTGCACACGAGCTTCCTTTTCTTCGAGGCTCCAAAGGGTCTCGTCGTCAAGGATGGCGTTCAGGTCCTTCACGGCTTGGTCCACTCTCGATTTGTACTCAGCTTCAGCTGCTTCTTTGGCAAGGCGTTTCTTGCTCTTGCAACTTGTGGTGCCTCCTATGGTGATGAATGCGGCAAGGAGGACCATCATGACGGTTGTGATTCTGTTTTTCATTTTATCGTAGGTTTTTCTTGATAACTCCAATGTTCCAAATAAATTGCAAAAATAATGCTTTTTTTCGTTGTTTGTACTTTTTTTATGGTAAAATTATTTCCAACATGGCTCAACCCAACGGGATTTTGGCCAACACTTTGTAAAAAGGCCCTGTAGGTTGCAGGAAACTTTGGAAATAGACCAGTTCCTTGACGTCGGCGCGGAGGTAGGTCTTCTGCTCGATGCCGTGATAGATTTGCTCGAAAAATTTCTTGTCGACCAACTGCTTGATGCGGCACACGGTGAGGTGGGGTACAAAATTCTGTCGGTCACGGAGATAGCCCAATCCGTCGAAGGCGTCGAGGATGTTGGCCTCAAGGTCGAACAGGGCTTTGGGCTGGTCGGTCATGCCGAGCCACAGCACGCGCGGTGTGCCGTTGCTGCCGAAAAGCCCCGTGCGGTCGAAGTCCATCGAGAAGGGCTGGTGTTTCTTGGCCACAGCGCGACAGGCCTCGATGATGTCGGGGATGTCTTCGCCCGTGGTTTCGCCCACAAACTTCAAAGTGAGGTGTATTTGATTGGTTTTCACATAGTTGATATACTTTTCGTGCTGAAGGTTTTTCTTCAGTCTTTCAACCAAGGCCGGAAACTCCGTCCCGCAGGGGATGGAAATGGCCAAAAAAGTTCGTTTGGTGTTCATTGTTTATGATTTTGACGGCAAATATAGCCATATACCTCAATACCACAGCAAAAACTGGATTTTTTCTTGAAATGTGTAAAACTTTCATCAAAAAGAGTCATGGAATCCCAGATTTAGTAGTTTTGCCGCAGCCACTCCGCGAAGAAATAATCATAAACTTTATAACCTTTTTCAGTGCGGGTGATAATGTCTTTCTCCAACAAGCCCTTCAATGCGGCTTGTACTGAACTTGAGGAACCTAAATTGTTTTCTTTCAAGAATTTAACAGAAGTCATATTGGTGGCTTCGCCTTCCTTGGCAATGGCAAACAACACCGGTTTTTGCTTGGCGGAAATGTTGGAAAGAGTGTCCTTGTAACTCGTTTCTTGGGTCTGAATGACGTTTTTCAAAGCGGTAGGATATTGTTCCATTCTGCAATTATGATCTTTTTCGGTAATCGCAAACAATTCATTCAAAAGCATTTGCATAAACCAAGTGACACCTTCATAGTCATCATACACCTTTTCGATTAGCTCTGCTGATATGCTTTTTTTGTATTCGGTGAAAAGTTTGGAAGCAAAATTAATGTAAACAGTTTTATCCAAGGGTTTTAGGTCGGTGGTGATGACGCTTTGATAGAAGGGTTTGGACGGCGAGTTGAACATCTGGTTCATCATGTGACGGCGACTGCCCGAAAAGATAAACAAGGTCTGCTTGCATTGTTGAATCTTTGTCCGCAACAAAGCCTCAACGTTCTTTTCCGCATAATTGGCAATCTGTTGAAACTCGTCGATGGCCACGATGCAAGGCTTGTCAGCGGTTTCGAGATAGGTAAAGATTTCATCTATAGTGGTTTGCGGCTTCTCGATGCTACCCAAACCGATGTCGAAAACAGGCTCACCCGTCATGGCATCCAACTTGAAACCAGGCCGCAACGACTTGATGGTGCCGAAAAACTTCTCTGTCCACTGCGTATGCAATGGTTTGAGTGTCTTATAGATGTCCTTGCCAAAAAGATAAACAAATTCCGAAAGTGAGTTGGTGGAGTAAAGGTCGATGAAAAAGGTGTGGTAACGCTTCTCGATGTCGGGTTGGGCAAAAAAATGCTGAATCAAACCTGTCTTTCCCAAACGGCGCGGAGCGATAATGGCCGTGTTGCGGCCATTGTCTACTTGCTTCTTCAAAAAAGCAGTTTCCTCAACCCTATCGCAAAAATAATCCTCTGAAACATACTTTCCGACCACAAAAGGATTTGCTATATTATTGTTATTCATAACATTATAATTTTATTATTCTGATAATTATTATTCCAATAATAAAATGCAAAAATAGGAAATTTATCATATCAAATCCTGTTTTGGACAAAAATTATCATCCGAATAATAATTATTCGAATAATAATCATTTATCGGACAATTCCGATAGGATAAACCAAATAGTTCTTGTCGCAATAAGGCGAACGTTCGTAGAACCAGTTGAGGATGGTGTATTGCGAGGGTTGCTTGTCCTTGGGGAAGCTGGCTTTCCATGCCTCAAATTGCTCTTTCAAGAAGGGGTCGGCGGCGAGCATGGCTTGGGCCATCGGCTCCATCTTGTAGACCTCGAAATACTCCACGCGCTGCAAAACGTGGTTGAAAAAGCCCCATTCGAACAGCGAGCCATGCATCTCAGGCTCCAACAGGTTCATCAGGAGTCGGACGCCGTTCTGCGAGGTCTTCACCACCGCCGAGCCTTTTGGGAAAACGACTTCCTTAGTGATTTCCTCCGTATTGAAACGGGCCACGCGGCAACGGCCTTCGGAAGGCGTGGGCATGAACGACACATCGCTGAAACGGTAGGTGTTCACCTGCAGTGTCTTCTCATTTTTCAAAAGATTCATCTCAAAACCATGCGCCTTGACGATGTCTATCACCTCTTTATATTGCGCAGGGATGATGTATTCTTTGGGCACGTTGAGGGTCTTTTCGGGGCGGGTGGCGCGGATGCGGCGGGTTTTGCGCGTCTCGGGCTTCGTCGGGTCGTAAGAATAATACCAGCTTCCCGTGACTTCGCTCTGCACGGTGTCGAAATGGTAGCCCAAAAAATCTTCCCAAATCGTGTCGTTCAACTCGGATTGCATATTGATAGGCAACTGGCTGAGGTTCAAGTCGTTCTTTTTGGCTTGCGCGAGGGTGTTCTGGAAGTTGGCCTTGTCGGCAGCGATGATTCTCAATGTCTCCACAATCATGTGATAAGTGGACAGCACGCGGTCTTTGTAAGGTTTCAGCATGTGGGTTTCGAGCAGGATGCCCGGACAGTTGCGAGCCGTGGTATAGGCCTCGGAAAACATAGCAGAGAAGCTTTCGTCGTAAAGCGAACCCGTCGGGTCGCCCCAAGGGTGGAATTCGATGTAGCGCGTGACGGGGATGTTCAATTCATACATTGCCGCCTTGATTTTCGGCTCCCAAACGCTATTCAACCATTGGCTGAGACCTGCATCATAATTGCCGAAATCCTCGACGGAATAGGTAGTTACATACTGGTAATCAGCACCGTCGGTGGCATGGGTGTCGAAAAATAGGTCGGGTTGCCATTGGTTGAACAAAGCCGCAAAGCCGCGCAGTTCAGGCGTGTCAAGCTTGGTGAAGTCGCGATTGAGGTTGAGGCCTTGGGCGTTCACGCGCCAGCCCATCTGCTTCGGGCCGTTTTGGTTGATGCGATTGAAGGGCGAGAAATTGGCCAGTCCATCGGGACTCAACACGGGGATGAAAAGGAAGGAGAAATCGTTCAAAAGGTCGCCGTTCTCCCTGCCTATCAGCATGTTGCGGATGAGCAGAAACATGGCATCCTTGCCATTGGGTTCGCCGGGATGGATGCACGACTGCACAAGAACAACGCACCTACCGCTTTTGCGGATTTTCTTGGGCTTGGTGTAACCGTCCTTGTCGACGATGAGAAGCGGCACATCGCGCCCCGTCACGGTCTGCCCAATGCTCAGGTAATGCACCTCCTTGAACTGTTTCGCGAGTTGTTTCGCGTAGGCAATCGTACCTTCGTAACTGTCTGTCTCCAAGTAGTTTGACTTTTCGAAAGTGGTGGTGTCTTTGTCAGACTTGCTGCAAGCAACCATTAGGAATAGGCCTAAGATGGATAAAAAAGCATATTTTTTCATGATACGAGAATTGACGTACAAAAGTAAAACTATTTTTCATAAGGAACAAAAAAACCTTTCCATGTTGCATGGATAGTTTTTTTCTTTCCAATTCAACAAAAATTCGTATTTTCGCCCATTCAAAATTGATTTTATTATGAACACTTATTCCATAGGAATCGACATTGGCGGCACCAACACCGACATTGGACTGGTGCGCGACGACGGCCATTGCATGGCCAAAAAGAACCTCCCCACCAACCAATATCTTGACGCATCGGTCTATGTGTCAGAGATTTGCGACAAAATCAAGGCACTGATGGCCGAAAACAGTGTAGAGACCATCGATGGCATCGGCATTGCGGCACCGGCGGGCAATTACTACACGGGCTGCATCGAAAACGCCACCAACCTCAATTTCAAGGGCATCATCGACCTGCCGAAACTCTTCCATGAACATTTGGATGTGCCCGTTGTGGTTTCCAACGACGCCAACGCGGCGGCCTACGGCGAACTCGTCTATGGCGGCGCCAAAGGCATGAAGCATTTCGTGATGTTCACCCTCGGCACAGGCGTGGGTAGCGGCATTGTGGTGGACGGCAAATTGGTGCACGGCAAGACGGGCGGCGCGGGCGAACTTGGCCACGCCATCCTCATTCCCGAAGGCCGTCCTTGCGGTTGTGGACGCAAAGGCTGCATGGAGACCTACTGCTCCGCCACGGGCATCCGTCGCACGACGCTTGAAATGTTGGAGACTATGCCGAGTTACGATGGTCCGTTAGCCCAAATCGACCCTGAAGCCCTGACCAGCAAGATGGTCGGCGACGCGGCAAAAGGCGGCGACCCCTTGGCCGTCATGGTGTTTGAAAAAACGGGTTATTGGTTAGGCATCGCCATGGCCAACGCCGTGGCCTTCAGTGGCCCCGAGGCTGTTTTCCTGATGGGCGGTCCTGTGAAGGCAGGGGAGGCGTTGTTGAAACCTGCCCGCGAGTCATTCAAGAAACACCTGTGCTTTGTCTACGACGGCAGCGTTGAGGTGCGCGTCTCGGAATTGCCTGATAATGATGCGGCCATCCTCGGTGCAGCGGCTTTGACGAAAGCCAAAGACTAAAAGTTCTTATCCAAAAAGTCCTGTGCTTCCTTCATGCCACCGTCGCGGGCTTTGCTCATCAGCATCTTGCTGTAGGCGCGGTCTTGCTGCACGCCCTCACCGTTGTAATACAGGAGGCCGAGACGGTATTGTGCGCTGGGGATGTTCTTTTCGGCAGCCGGCGCAAGGTATTCGATGGCTTTGTTCAGGTCTTTCTTCACCCCGATACCGGCATAATAGCAGTCGCCCATCTGCGCCATGGCGTAGGCATTTTCGTTGTCGGCGGCATTTTTCCACCATTTCATGGCTTGGGCCAAATCCTTCTCCGCGCCCATGCCGTAATAGTAGCAGTTGCCCACATTGAGCATGGCTTGGGCATCGCCCGCCTTGGCACCTTTCTGATACCAGCGGAAAGCCTCCTGAACGTCCTGCTTTACGCCGTTGCCCATGCGATAGAGGTTGCCGATGGCGTTGTAGGAGGCTTTCTGGTCTTGGTCGGCGGCTTTCTTGTACCATTCGTAGGCTTTCTTCATGTCGCTTTCCACGCCCCAGCCGTACTCGAAACTGGCGCCATACAGGTATTGGAAATCGGGATTGCCTTCCTCAGCCTTTATACGGACTGAGTCGATTTTGGCGGCGACTTGTTCGCCCAACGACTTCCGTTGACCCATCAGTTGGCTCAAGTCTAAAGGCTTGCCTTCCTCAAGGTTCAAGACGGGCGTTTGGGGACTTTGGTCAAACGAATCGCCTTTGCTCAGTGACTGAATCTGCTGCATGGGTGCCACAGGCATACCTTTGGGAACCGCCTTGTTTTCAGTGACTTGCTCCTGAGTCGGTTCTTGGGTTTGCTTTTTGTCGTCTTTCTGTCCGCAGGCCGCCATGGTCAGGGCGAGGGTGGCTATGAAAAGGATCCGCTTCATTTTCGATAGGTTTTAAGCCGCAAAAATAAGACTTTTATTTGATTTGGAAACGCACGCCAAGATAGGCCCGAATGCCGCTCAAAGGTCCCCAAACCATAGAGGCGTCAAAGTCCTCGCCGAATGGTTCATTGGCAGCAATGATGGGATTGTTTTGCTTGTAGTTGGTCAGGTTCTCTCCGCCAATGTAAAGCTCCCAGCATTTGCCTAACTTCTTCGTAATCTGTGCGTTCATAATCACATAGAAAGGTGAGCGTTCGATGTTTTGATGGTTGGCCACGGCGGTGGCGTTGCCGTTCAGGTTGGGCACGCGGCTGTCGCCGTTGAATTGCGTCGTGAAGTCAAATTGCCAAGTGCCGGGTGCGTAGGACATAGTCACCAAGCCCTTGTAACGATTGACGAAAGGCTTCTCGCGCAAAGTGTCGTCGATGGTCATTTTCACGTCGTTGTAGCGGAAGGCCAAAGTCAGGTCGAAATCCTTGAAAATCTCGGAGTTGACCTCGATTTGGGCACAATTAGAGTAGGATTTCCCGTTGAGGTTGTAGATGCGGATTTGGTGCGCGTCGGCATCGCGATCGAGAACGATTTGGTTGACGAATTCGGTGCGGTAGAAGTCTGCTTGGATGATAATCTCACGCCAGCCAATGTCGATGCCTTTGGTCAGGTTGATGCCATAGTTCCAAGCTTCTTCCATCTTGGGCGTGTCCAAGAAACGGATGACCCTCGCCGAGGCCATCATCGTGGAGTTTTCGGCCAAAACGTTGGGCGAGCGGTAACCTTTGCCCGCCGAGGCACGGATGGCAAATTCATCACGGGTCTTGAAGCGCACATGCAGGCGCGGCGTGTAGAGCATTTTTTGGTAATAGCTGTTGTAGTCAGTGCGGAAGCCCGCAATCACGCTCCAATGGTGGTCGTCGTTGAAGACATATTCCGCGAAGGCGCCCGGCACATGCTCCACACGACGTCCCGGAGTGGCATCCTGAGTGGTGGTCAGGAAGTTCTGATACTCATCGTAGCGGTCGTAGGAATAACTCGCGCCCACGGAATAGGTATGATGGTCGTTGACGATGTAGGAATCAAACAACGCATTGACATAATAAGAAAGCTGTGTGGCGTTGTAGTCGGTCAGGCCGTAATAGGAGTTCATTTTGTGGTAGGTCACCTGTTGTTGTAGCCCGAAACTGGTGTCCTTGCGGTCGAAGTGGTAGCCGCCTTTGGCGAAAGCCTCGTAACGTTCGGTGTTGATACCGATGCCGTAGAGGTTGTAGCCTTCGTCGAGACGGTGTTTTGGGTCGAAGTCCATTTGACCACCGAGACGGGTCTCTTTCAAGGCCTTGATGCCCAACTTGCACCCGAAACGCCCGATATGGGGATGGTTATAGCGCAGAAAGACATTGTATTGTGTGGTCATTGGGTCGTCCAAGAAAGTGTCGCCGTTGCCGTCCATTTTCATGTGGTTGTGGCTCACATGGCCGAAAAGCATGATGCCATCGTTTTTTCCCACTTTGACACGACCATTGAAGTTAAAATCCGTCATCAGCATAGAGTTGGCGTACAGGTTGAAAAACAATTTTTCACTCTTGTCTTTCACGGGTTCCTTGTAATCCACGTTGATTTGTCCCGTGATGGATTCGTAACCATTTCTAACTGAGGAAGTTCCTTTTGACACTTGAATGCCGTTCATCCAAGTTCCGGGCACATAACTTAGGCCGAAAGTCGAGGCCAAGCCACGGAAATTGGGGATGATTTCGGTCATCATTTGGGTGTAGATGCCGCTCAAGCCCAAAAGTTGGATCTGCTTGGCTCCAGTGACGGCATCGCTGTATTCCACATCCACCGAGGCGTTGTTCTCGAAACTCCCTGCGAGGGTGCAGCAGGCCGCGCGTTTCAGGTTCTCCGAAGTGATGTTTTGCACGGCAATCGCCTTGATAGGATTGATGTAGGAAGCTTTCTCACGCGCCTTGATTTCCACCTCTCCAAGCATGTGGATGGTGTGAAAGACGTGGTCATAATGCGCGGGTTCCACCATGTGATGGATGGTGTCGTTCTGATAGCTGATGCAACTGAACACAAGGCATCCAATGCGCTCGTGCAGCGGGATTTTGTAATGCCCGTTGGCATCGGTCACCGTGCCCTCGTTGACGATTTTCCAATACACGTTCACGCCGGGCAAAGGTATTTTTTCGCCTTTTTCGTTTTGTTCATAGACGGTGCCTTCGATGAAGCCTTGCGCAAAGGTGGTGGAGGCAAAGGCCATTAATAATAGGGTGATTAGGGTTATTTTGTTGGTTTTCATAGGATTTAAAATTTAAATATTTAAGATTTAAAATTCAAGATTCAAGATTTGGTTGTAGGGCTGTCACATGGTTGCTGAGCCTGTCGAAGCATTGTGGCAGCCGTGTTATGATAATTGTTTGTGGAGGTTCCCTTCGGGAATGGAGTGGTGTTTGTTTTAATGGCGGCGATTTATAGCGTTTATCGTTCGTAAGCTTTACCAACCGCCGCTATTCAACTAATGACCGACTTCCATTCCCCAAGTGGAATCGTCAGAAAACCAACGGATTGAGCCGTAAGGCCGAGAAAAACACCAGCCTCTCTCGCGCGGAGAGGAAAGGTGGTATTTTTCGTGCTGTGAAAAGCTGGAAAGCCTGTTTTGCCTTCGGCATCAGGTTTTGGAGGTCGAGATGGACGAAAACAAAAGGCTGGAAATAGATGTCAAGGTGTTTTTCGGGCGAAAAAACGAAATTGTCGGTAAACTGGATTTTGCTCTCGAAGTCCTCGCAGCAGCACTTTGCATTGAATTGTGTTTCATGCGGTTGCGCGAAATGGGCCTCATGGTCGTGCTCATGGTCGTGGCAATGCAGGCACGACTCCGCCGCTTCGCCGAAGCTCCCTGAAAGGTGATGCTCTGCCGTGCAATAGTGGAACTTCACGTCCCAACCCATTGAGACAAAAAGCACCACAAGGGCCAACAACATAGAGCCGATTTGCAACAATCGTTTTTTCATGGGCGCAAAAGTACGAAATTAATCAAAATGTCATCCGAAAACTGAATCTTTTACTGTATTTGGTCGAGTATCGTTTCGGGCGAAGTTCCCATCAAGGTGATGGCGGAAAGTTTTCGTCCCATGTCTTTGAGCGAATGTCCACAATGGTACAAGTAATCGTCTATAATCAGCCATCGGTCGTGAGACGACTTTGACCACAAGTGCGTTTCTATCGGCTCAACACTTGCCGAGGCGTTATGAGCTTCCTTTATGGCAGTTAAATCTTTCCCGGAATAGATGTCGGCTTTGACACCTTTGTTGCGCACATCGAGCATTTCGAAAGAGGCGGCATCGATGTAGGCATCTATGACGACAACCCTTTGTTGTGCGCTTTTGATGAGTTTTTCGAGCAACACCCGTGCTTCAAAAAACTCGCCATCGAAAAAAACTTGCTCCACTGGCGGCAAATTGGTACGGACAAAAAAGTCGATTTTTTCTTGGTGTTCTTGCAGAACGTTTTCATGTTGGGCAAGCCGTCTGTCTATGCGCTCTTCCATCGCTATTAGTCGTTGGTTTACGGCATAGCCTTTCAACATGTATTCTTTCAACACAGAGGTCGCCCAACGGCGGAATTGTGTGGCATTTGCGCTATTGACCCGATAGCCGACAGAGATAATCATATCAAGATTGTAGAAATCAATTTGACGATTCACATGCCTATTGCCTTCTTTTCGAACTACTCTAATTTTTTGAGTAGTTGCCTCCTGTTCGAGTTCGTGAGTCTTGTAAACACTTTGTATGTGATAAGTAATGTTGTTCTCTTTTACATCAAACAAGATGGCCATTTGTTGTTGCGTCAACCATACCGATTCGTGCTCCAGTTTGACTTCCAAAGTAAGTTGGTCATCAGGTTGATAAAGCACAATCTCCCCTTTGTTCGTTGGAATGGGTGAAAGATCATTTCCGTTTTGATTCATAGACTTTGGACAATTACTGCGCAAAAATAAGGAAAAATACCAAACAATGCAAATGATTACAGCAATTTGCCTAATTTTGCAAAATCTTTAAATCTTTGAATCTTAAATCTTTAAATTTTGAATGCAATGGCCGACGGATACTTGGAAAAACGCTATGAGGAAGTCTTTGGCAAGGGTGCCAAAAAGACCGTAGTAAAACATACCTCAATCGACACGCTGTTTGAGAAAAATCGCAGCTATCGCGGTTACAATCAGGACTTTATGGTGAAGCGCGAGATGCTGGAACGCATCGTGGCGGTGAACACGAAAATCGCCTCGGCGAAAAACCAGCAGGTACTTCGCTTCAAGCTCGTTACGAAGGAAACAGGTGCCGACATCATCGTGCAAAACATGAAATTGGGCGGCTTGCTGCCCGAGCTGCATCTGCCTTTCCCCGGCACCGAACCAGAGGCCTTCATCATCATTTGCAGCACGGTTCCCGAAACGAAATTCGTGGACATTGACCTTGGCATTGCCGCCCAAAGCATGTTGCTGAAAGCCACCGAGATGGGTCTGAACGGTATTATGATTGGGGCTTTCAACAAGGCGAAGATCACCGAGGCGTTCAACCTGCCCTACGAGCCGCTGCTGATTTTGGCCATCGGCAAAGGCAACGAAAAAATCCATTTGCAGCCTGTGGATGCGGGCGAGAAACTGGCGTATTACCGTGATGAAAACGGCGTACAGTTTGTGCCGAAAATTCGATGGGAACAGTTAGTTTTGTAAGGTTGCCATATCGTGGCAGCCGCTCAAATAGTTACATGACAATTACATACCTAATCACATGACAGTCACATGAAAATTACATGCGATTACATATCAGTTACATAGCAATTACTTATAACACAAATATTCAACATACTAATTTTCAAATGTTTACAAAATTCTATCATTCCAAAAATTGCGTTTCAGTTACATGATGGTTACATGACAATTACATAGAAATCACATGACGGTCACATGACAGTCACATGAAATCATGCCCAATAAGGAATGTAACCTTTGTTCCTCCTATTTACATTTTCTGCCTTCTCTTCTTTGATTTTTTCCGCATTCAGCGTATCCTTGATAATTCGCGATGCCATGGAATAGTTCTGCTTCTCAATGCCTAATCTTTCGCGAAGCGATTGATTGGTCATCTTGCCGTTGGTAACATACATGAGGCAGGCGTGCTGATAGCAGGCGTAAATGCGCTCGTCTTTGTTGAGGTCGGCATACTTGCGATAGGCAAACAAGGTAACGGTAGTGCGCGTTTCTTGCACGGAGAACCGCAACGGCGGCAATTGATACAATTCGATGGCAGTCACGGCTTTGTCAAGGCCGCTGCCCAATTCCTCACAAATGCCCAACCGCCGCATCATGTCAGCCAACGATGCGTTACGTGAGTTATATTCATCGATGAACCTTTCCACGCTGATGATGGGTTGGCCGGGATTGGAAATCTCGATGCGGTCGGTATAAATCTCAACCATCGGGAATCCCTTTTCGCCGAAATCCTGATGTACCAGCATGTTTGCCACAATCTCTCTGACGGCAATCTCGGGGTACATGGTATTGGTGGAGCGTAAGGCAGGACCAATCACTTCATTGGAAGGAAGTTGGCTATTAATCCATGTCACCATGTTTTTGAAGCCGATGGCATAACCCATGTCGAACTGCTGCTCACGGACAATCTCGATTTTGCCTTTCCCCTTATAAACGACAACACGCACTAATTTTCGGCGCAGGTCGTCGAAGTCGGAAAGCCTTTTGGCGAACAGCATGGCACCAAGTTGAGTGATGCTGTAACCCACCTCGTCTTTGACCACTATTTTTTCGGCAAGCAAGCGGTCCATGATGCCCAACATGTCAGACGGCATGGGCAATTTCATCATGTCGAAGTAAGTCTCAAAACTCAGCAGAGAAAGCACTTGTGTGGCGGTCAGTTTTTCTTTCACGATGATTTTCTCCAAAGCTTTCTGCCCACCTCTCCATATCTTGGCTTCCTTTTGCGGAAAGTCTTTCAGTTTTCGTGTCGTTGAACCAACCCTGACATATTCTTCATGGAGAAATGACACGGGCTGGCTTGCCGTAGCCGGAATCTTGAATATGCAGATATGGCCTTTGTCTTCGTAATCGAAATCGTCGATGATTTCGAAGTCAATGCGCGGGTTAAGACGGGTTGAGAGCCATGATTCCAATTCCTCATTGCCCACTTTTTTGCGCGTAGCATGGAAAGTGGTGCCGATCACTTTCATTGTATCGTTATTAATGCCAAAAACAATGTAACCGTATGGCATATTACAAAGGTATGCGCTATTGGAAAGGGCTGAGATTCGCTCACCAATCTCCTCTTTGGAATGGAAGTTCTCCTTGAACTCAATCCATTCCGTTTCTCTGTTTTTGACCAACAAACTGTCCACAAGCCTCTTAAAATCAAAATATTCCATACGATTAAAGCCAAAATGTTATTAAAAAGTTATACTTATGGGGGCAAAAATACGGAAAAAAACAAAAACCCAATAGTTGATGACAACAACGGCTCATTTTTCATCACAAACGATTACAAGAAATTCAGCCAAAATCACAAAAAGCATTGCATTTTGGCTGAATTTCACCCTATGCGGCTGCCGTGGTACGACAGCCCTACAAGTTCGTTATTCCTTCTTCGGCTGTTTTTCTGTCAGCTTGAAATTGATGGGCATCATGTAACTCACGCGGACTGGCTTACCCTCTTGCTTTCCAGGTTTCCATTTCGGCATGGATTTGATGACGCGGACGGCTTCCTCATCGCAGCCGCCACCGATGCCACGCATCACTTTCACTTCGTTGACGCTGCCGTCTTTCTCAATCACCATGCCAATGAACACGCGGCCATCAATGCCTTTGTCTCTTGCCTCTTGCGGATAGGTGAGATTTTTGGCAACGTATTCCATCAGCTTCTGCTCACCGCCGGGGAAACTCGGCATTTCCTCAACAATCTGATACACACCGTTTTCATCGGGCTGCATCTTGGTTTTGGTGGTCTCAACGCTCCTGTCAATGTGGTAGGAATGGCCGTTTTCGTCTTCCATGCGCACCATGGCGGCATCTGTTTCGCTGTCGCCCGTTAGGTCTCTTGCCTCAAATTTGATGGGCATCATATAACTGACCCTGACAGGCTCGCCCTTGTGCATACCCGCATACCATCTCGGCATAGACGAAATCACGCGAACAGCCTCTTTGTCAATGCTTTCGCAAATGCCCTTCTTGACTTTCACGTTGGAAACATATCCATCCCTCTCAACAATAAAGGAGACGAACACCCGTCCGCTTTTGCCCTCGTCGATGGCATCTTGCGGATACTTGATGTTGCTCACGACATACTTCATCAGCGCATCTGTGCCCCCCGGAAACTCGGGCATCTGCTCCACGATTTGATACACACCGTCTTTGTCAGGCTGCATCTTGTCTTCCGCTGGATTGTCCGGATAAGTTGCTGTTGAAGCCTTACATGAATGTTCGTCATCTCCAGCAATAATCGTTTTCACTGTGGTTTTGTGTTCATTATTCAATTGCCCGAGCTTAAATACGATAGGAATCTGATATGACACTCGGACGGGCTTGCCATCTTTCATTCCCGGTTTCCATTTCGGCATTCCACGTACCACGCGAGCTGCCTCTTCGTCAATGCTTTCGCAAACGCCTTTAAGCACCTTGACATTGGAAACAAGGCCGTCTTTTTCAACCACAAAAGAGACCATTATCCTGCCCTCCAAGCCCTCGTCGATGGCATCTTGGGGATATTGGATGTTGGACGCGACAAATTTCATCATGGCTTCCATGCCGCCAGGAAACTCGGGCATCTGCCCAACGACTTGATAGATGCTGTCACCAACGGATTTGTTTTTCAGTGTTTGATAAAGATCTTCTTTGACGGCTTGGAAACTGCTATCGATGCCCACATTTGTCACCTCGACATTGATGTCCTCGTCAGTCAAGATTTTGGTTTTGAGTCTGTCGATAATGTCACCTGAAATAGTGAAAGGATCCATGCTGTACATCATCGTATCACCATGATTTTCAACCTCTCTGATGGTGAAATTGATGTTAGGGTTAGGTGTTCCTTCGGCTGTGTAGTTTTTTACCGTGAAAGTCTTTCGCAGCTCTCCCGTAAACGGGTCGACAGCTTCGGAACTCTCAAACTTGGTGTATGAGCCGTCTTCGTAGTAGACAACGGTGTCCTTCAACTGCATCTGGGTTCCGTCGTCATTGAAAAGCTCGAAGTCCCCCATTTGGATAGTGAGAACGTCTTTCTTAATGGCATCGGACTTCTGTTCCTGCGCCGTCACTTTCGTGTTGGCAATCAGCAGGACGGCCAGCACCGGCAATGTCGCCAAGAGCCTCCACCAGAGGCCCTTGGCCTTTTCATTTCTTGTAATCATCTTGATTCTTTTTTTAGTGAGGATTAAACTGAAGTTATTGCTCATTCCGCTGAAATCGACGGCCGTGCACTGCTGCAAGATCAGCATCATGTAGTTTCGTTTGTCAACGCCGGTCGCTACCACGTCGCGGTCGGCTTGGTATTCGTGAAGGCTCTGCAATTCCTTCTTGTACCTGTAAATGAAAGGGTTGAACCATTGCAGAATCATCATCAACTCGACGAAAAGGATGTCTGCCGAATGGTGATGGGCGATGTGACTCCGCTCGTGCCGAATGATGTCGGGCGCGACGCTTTCGTCAGGGAAGAAGGCATAGTGCAGGAAAGAGAAAGAGCCTTGCATGTTTTGGGTCGGCCCTTCGGCAGGCTCAGGGACCTTGGGTGACATAAACACTGCCGTGTAGCCCTCGCGCTTTTCTTTCGGTGAGCGGGCAATCAACACGATGAGTTTCCCCAACTTGACGAGGAAAAACAGTGTCATCACGCCGACACCTGTCAAATAGATGCCGCCGAGGATTTGCCACAGGCTGTAATGCGGTCGCGCCGGCGCGGTTTCCGCCGTGATTTCCACCTCGGGCATTAGGAGCGGTTGTCCTTCGGGTGTGACCGTGATTTCGTTCAAAAGGGTGCCGCCAAGCAAGTTTTCCTTGATGACGGCCATTTGTGGTGAACTTTTGCCCACCAAAGTGCCAATCAAGGGCAAACCCAAGGAAAACAGCATTGCCGCAATCAGGTAGCAACGGTTGAATCTCAGCCTGTTGCTGTTGACGAACAGCAGGCGATACACCAACCAAAGCACGGCAATGGCCGCCGCAATGGGCAGCAGGTGACCGATGATGAGTTGTTGTGCGTTCATGGCTTATTTCCCTTCTTCGGTGATGGCCTCGTCGATGACCTTTTTCAGGGCCTCCAACTCCTCGATGCTGAAATTTTCCTTTTTGGCGAAGGCCGAAACGAGGTCCAAATATGAGTTGTTGAAATAGCGTTCCACCACGCTCCCCAAATACTTTTTGGAGTATTCCTCTTTGCTGACGGTGGCGGTATAGCGGTTGGCGCGGCAGAAGGTCTCGTGCTTCACGAAGCCTTTCTTTTCCAAAATCTTGATGACGGTCAGCACGGTGTTGTAGGCTGGTTTAGGCTCGGGGAAGGCCGCCATAATCTCGTTGGCGAAACCCCGTCCGACTTTCCATAGAACTTGCATCACTTGTTCTTCTCCTTTGGTCAATTCTTTCATGGTCGTGTGTTTTTGATGATTTAACGCTGCAAATATAAGTAATATTTTGAATATTAAACTATTCTTTTAGTTGTTTTATTATGTTTTGAGGGAAAAAATTTCTAAGTAGTTTTGTTTTTAATTGGTTGTCAATAGATTACATTTACCGTTTTGCTGATTTGGATGAGCCGCATTTTTTCTTCATCGGAAAGGAGGAAATCGTTGTTGCGCAGGATTATCATCTCCATATCAGGTTTGTTGACGAGTTCCCAAGGGAAACGTTCCAAAAGGTTGTGCTCGCAGTCGAAATCCTTGAGCGACTTCATTTTCGACAAATCGGGCAGTTCCAACAGGTGGTTGTGGCTCACGCCGAAACGCTCAAGGGAGTCCATCTCCACAATCCATTCGGGCAGGAAATGCAGTTCGTTGTGGTGGATGTAGAAATACTTCAGCCGTTTCAGGTTCCTCAAAGTGTCGGGAATCACCTCGATTTTGTTGAATGCAAGGAACAGTTGCTGCAAGCTGTCCATATTGCCCACAAAATCAGGGATTTGGGTGAGGTTGTTCTTGTAGAAATCCAAGTGTTTCAATTCCTTGAAATCGGCCAAGACCTCTGGAATCTCTTCAAAATTGTTCTCGTAGAAAATCAAGCTCTTGGCTTGTTTCAAGTTGGCAAACGATTTGGGCAGGGCGCGGAGTTTGTTCTTGCCCAAGTTCATGCTCTCGCAATGCAGCCGCCCGATGTTGTTGGGCAGTTTCTCGATGCCGTTGCCGCCAATGATGATTTGCTTGACCTTGGAGAGGTGGCGGATGTCTGACCGATTGAGTTTCAACTGGTTGAAATTCAAAGTAATGTCGTCCAAACTATCCAATTCCATAATCCATTTTGGGATGTGGCGGATTTGGTTGCCTTCCAAGTTGAGCGACCTCAATTGCTTGCAACGGCGGATGCTTGATGGAATACGGGTCAACGCGTTGTTGGTCAGGGTGATGCTCTTGATGTGGTTGCCTTCGGGAAAGTCGATTTCGCGGATGCCACAATGTTCTAAGCGGACATGGGTGAGGCTATCGGACGAAAATAGCGACTTGTCCACCTTCGGCGTTTCGTTGCCCGAAAAACTGATCATCCAAACCTTATTGTATTTGGAGAAGTCGGGCAGGGAATCCAAATAGGTCCAGCTCAGTTCGAGTGTCTCGACGGAATCGGGGTGCATTTTTTCCAATTCCTCAAAGTAGGCCTTGGCCTGGGCACGACCTTGTTCACGCATCTCACGAAGCTCCTCCTCGCTGTAATATGCAGGCTTCGCGGGCGGTTGCGTTGAGCAGGCGAAAAATACACAACTTGTTGCAATACAAATCAATATGACTGTTCTCAACTTCATTCTCGAAGGATTTATGCCGCAAATATACAGAATTTTATTTTTACAACTAATATTTTAGTTTATTTATTGTGTTTTTAATGAAAAAAAAGCCCATGCCTCTCCATAAACTGGAAAAACATGGGCTTGTTGGGTGATTTGTGTGCGCCTATTCGATCACAATCTTCTGTATCTTAACATCCTTGCCATCCATCAACCGCAAGACATAAACGCCCGCAGGCAGTCCGCTGGTAGAGACGTTGCACGCAACGTCTGTACAACGAATCACGCGGCCCATCATGTCAATCACCTGCAACGTGCCTTCGCCGTTGATGACGATGTTCCCGTTGCTGATGTAGGCAAAGGACCCTGAGCCTGTCGAAGGGCCGTCCCCATCGTTGGCTACGAACACGAGCTTGAAGCGCGAGGCGTAGTCGGTGGTTTTGGCGGTGAAGGTGTATGAGACTGAGGTCCTCGGTCCCTGAGCTTGTCGAAGGGCCGAAGGGGCGTTACCTTGGGTCGGCGTTTCGACAGGCTCAACGACCGAGCGTTTGACAGGCTCAACGACCGACTCAACGGCCAACAGGTCCACATCCGCACCAGTAAGATTGTCAATCAGGTGGAGATAGTCAAATTCGACGTTCTCCATGTCGAAGCTTAGGGTGTAGGTGCCGTCCTTCGCGGCCTTGAAATTGACGGGAATCTCTGTAGAGACGTGGCGTGCCGCGTCTCCACCGACGGAAACCACAGCGTAGTCCTTCCCGCCCTGCGGGATGTAAACCTTCGTGTTGCTCGGGTTGAGCTGGAACTTGGGCAAGATGCGGTTGTTGTCGAAATGGACGATGGCACGGTCTATGACAGCGGTCGTTGAGCCGGTTCCTGAGCCTGTCGAAGGAGTCGAAACGCCGCTCTTGCCTGCCGAAGGAGTCGAAACGCCGCCCCTGTCTGTCATAGCACCATAGCTGAGGTTCAGGACAAGGTTGGCGCCCTTGGCTCCATCATCTGCCTTGGCGAAGGTCACGGTCTCGTTCTCTCCTTCGGCGATGACGAAGATGCCTTCCATGGCCTCGACGGTGGTGCTTGTGGAAGCGATGATTTCAGTGCCGTCGGAGTTCATCGTATAGAAGTCGAGGTCGACGAAAGCAGGCTCCGCGAAGGGGTTGCCCACGAGGTTCCAGCCGCCAAAGGTGGGAACGGCATCGTTATAGTCCAAGGCCACTTCGACAGGCTCAGTGGCCGAGTGGGGCGTGCCGCTGAAGACGAGCGTGGTGTTCTCTTGGCTGGCGTAGAGGTAGCCCTTGCCCGATACAAGGTTGAAGGTGTCCACCTTGTAGTTCTGCCATTCATTGCTCACAAAGTCGTGGTCGAAGTAGTAGAGGTCGAAGGCGTTGGTGAGGAAGCCGTTCTCTTCGGAAGGCATGATGGGTTCCACAACGGGCGAGGCAATCAAGTAGTAGCCGCCGTTGCTTTCGCCGTAGCCAACGATTTCCTTGGTGAAGGTTTCCATTTCCGCCGTGGTGAAGGTGAGCAGTTCGCTTTCCTTGTTCTCGTCGCAATCGGGCACCACCTTCACTTCATATCTTGAATTAGGGCTAAGATTGGTGAGGGTGACGGCAGTGTCGGCAACGGAAAGGGTCTGCCATTCGCCGCCGGAGCCTTCAATGACGATGTCGTCAAGGTACATAAAACTTGAATTAGTTCTATTATACAGCAAGAACTCGAACCTCACATCGCTCTGACCCATATGGGAGTTGGCTGTCGTCACGCTGAGATGTTCTCTGTGAAAACTCTTATTATTCTGATAACTCCATGTGCCAATCGTTTCCCATGTGCCCATCATTGAATGAATGTCGCCCTTGAAAGATTTAATGACTATTTCAAAGAGATTGTCAAAGTCAACATCCCGTTGTTTTGTAGCAAAATTGAAAGACAATTGGACTTCGCTGATTCCCGACAAGTCGATGGCAGGCGTAAAAATTAAGTCATCATTATTCCCTGTTAATATCACCTCATTTGCCGCAATGCCCGCAAAGTTGGTATTTACAATTCCCAAAAAATCAGACATATTACCAAACGCCCAACCTTCGGGCACGTCGTCGCCGTCAAAATGCTCTTCCAAGAGGACGGACATCTCCCTGTATTTCACCGTGTAGCCTTCGCAAAGGCTGGCGGTCCAAGAGAGGTCGGCGGTGGTGGCGGTCACCGTGCCGAGGGTTGCCACGGGTGCGGGGCAGGCAGGCGTGGTGAAGCCCACAGGCTGGCTGTATTCCGCCTCGTAGCAGTTGGCCTTCACCCGCGCTTCGTAGGTGGTGTTGTCGGCTAAGCCAGTCAAAGTGGCCGTGGTGCCTTCCACCACGGTGAGGGTCATTAGCTCGCCCGCAGGGGCAAGTTCATGGAAGACAACAATGTCGTCGAGTCCAATGCCACGACCCCAATGGTCTATCATCCTGAAGCCGATTTGATAGTTGTCGGCCAAGCCGGTCAGGGCAAGGGTTTGGTTGGTCCATGTTGCGTGCGCATCGGCAGTGCTCCACAGTTCGTTCCATTCGCCTTCCGTGCCGATGCGGTAGAAAACGCCGATTTCGTCGATGTCGCTAGCCCAATTCCTGTTGACATACCAGAAGGAGAGTTGCGCGTTGTCATAGTCGCCCAAGTCGAAGGCGGGCATGATGAGGTAGGTCACTTCGTCCCTGTTGTTATGCGTAATCAGGGCGTTGTAGTCGCCGCTGTGGGTGCCGGTTGACGCTTGGTCGTCGCCCGCGCCCACGCGCCAAGTCTTGGTTGGGTCTTGGTTGTCGCCTTCTATGGTCCAGCCTTGGGGCAACTCGCCGCTTTCGAAACCTTCGCTTAACAACGTATCGATGAGGGTAGCCGTGTAATATTCCACCTCATACCCCGAAAGGCTGATGCCGTCCCAACCGAGTTCGGCGGTGCTGGACGTGACGTTGCCGACGGCAAGGTTGGTAGGCGTTTCGCAAGGATTGGCAGTGGTGAAGGTGAATATGTCGCTTTCCTTGGTTTCGTCGCAGTCTGGGATAACCTTCACCTCATATTCGGTTTCGGGAATGAGATTGGTGAGGGTGACGGCGGCTTCGGTCACGCTGAGGGTTTCCCAAATTCCTCCTACCCTTATGGCCGCTTCCCTGTACATCACCGTAAAGCCCGTGTCGAGGCCTGTCCAAGTGAGTTCGGCGGTGGTGGCGGTCACCGTGCCGAGGGTGATGACGGGCACCGAGCAGGCCTCCAAGGTGGTGAAGGCGGCGGTGTTGCTCCACTTGTTTTCGTCGCAGGCAGGGCGCACCTTTGCGTGGTATTCGGTGTTATCGCTGAGGTTTTCAATGAGGCAGTTCGTGCCAGCCGTGACGTTGATTTGGCTATGTACTTCCTCGTTGTCGCCGTTCATGTACCAATAATCGACCACCCATTCGGTGGAGGTGCCGTTTTCTTCCCAAGTCAGCGTGGCGTCGTAATAGTTCAGTTCGCTCGCGGTGAGCATCGTGGGGTTGATGCAGTCGCCCATCGCGCTCTTCAGCACGCGGATTTGGTTCTTTTGCCCGAGCATGGCCTTTTCTCCTTTGTCGTGATAGGTAGAAAGGGCTTGGTTGGGCGCGTCGAAGACGAGGAAAGGCGTTCGGCTTACATAACTTCCCGTATGGTCGTCAACAATGATGGCCACGTTGTGCAGGCCGTTGTAGATGAAGGGCTTGTCGAAGGTGATGATGGTCCAGGCTTTGTCGGCAAAGTTTACGGTGCCGCTGAATACGAGGTCTTCTTCGGTCGTTACAATCCAGTCGTTGCCGCCGTCGAAACTGCTCTTGTCGGTGCTTACCAAGTAGATGTCCAAGTTGCGGTTGCACGCAGCGGTGCTGTTCTTGAAGAAATCGATGCGCTCGATGAGTCCAGCCTCGCCCAATTCCTCGGTGGTGTAAATCTGCTGGGTGTATGAATACTTGTAAAAGTTGTTGGTGGGCAGGTCGTTATTAGTGGCCGTGCCTGCGCCGATGGTGAAGGCTCGGGTGGGATTGAAACTGATGGGGCTGCTCCATAGGCTTATGCCGTTGCCGTCGGGGCAGTGGGCGCGCACCTTGGCGGTGTAGGTGGTTTCGGGGATGAGGCTGTCCAAGGTGAAGGGGTTCGAGGTGGCCTCGATGAGGTTCGTGTGGTCGTCGTTCAGCATGATTTGCCATGTCGTGGCCTCGCCGTTTTCCGTCCAACTGAGGGTGGCGGAGGTGGCACCAAGGGTGTCGACAGCCAACAGGGTGGGACGCTCACACCCGGGCAACTCTTCCATGCCCAAGCGGATGCGGTTTTTCTCGCTTATCGTATTGATGGCATTGCCGGGCGAAGCCGTCGGGTCGTAGTTGTTGTTGCTATCGCAATATAAGATGGTTTGTTCCTTTTCGGTCGAAAAGACATGGAAAGGCAAGCTGTATGAGAAACCGCCGGTGTTGTCGTCCACCACGACGGCCACATTGCTCGTGCCGTAGTAGTTGAAAGGCTCGTCAAGCGTGATGGTAGTCCAGTCTTGGTCGGCGAAGGTCACGGTGCCGCTGAAGACGAGGTCGTTGGCGGTGACGGGAATCCAGTCGCTTGTGTTTTCAAACTCGTCCTTGTCGGTACACACCAAGTAGATGTCCAAGTTTCTTGTCATGGTGTAGGCACTTGCCTTGAAGAACTCGATGGAGGTGATGCTGCCGGCCTGCCCGATTTCGTCGGCGGTGTAGATTTGCTGCGTCAGGCCGTACTTGTAATAGTTGCTGGTGGGCAGGTTGTTGTTGGTTTGCGTGCCAATGCCGATGCAGACCATGCCTTCGGGACAAATCCCATTGTTGGTGAAACTTACGGGGTCGCTCCATTCGCTTTGGTTGTCGGAATCCCAATAGGAGCGCACCTTGGCGGTGTAGAACGTTTCGGGCACAAGGCCGGTGAGCGTGAAGGGGTTCGTGTCGGCCATGATGAGGTTGGTTTCGTCGTCGTTCAGCATGATTTGCCAGCTTTCGGCGTTGGAAGTCCATGTGAGGGTGGCGGAGGTGTTGGTCACCTCGGTACAGGTCAAGTCGGTGGGCTTGAGGGCAAGATTGAGGGAAACCTCCACATCGTCAACGAAGCAGCGGAAATTACTTGTCGAGCTCCACTTGAAAGCCAAACGGTGCGCCGTTGCGGGCACGTTCTCCAAGGTCGTGCTGCGCTGCACCATCGATCCAAAATTGCTTCCATAGTCTGCAATTTCCGTAAAGGTGTTGCAGGTGCCGTCGTCCTCGGCGGTGAGGTAGCCCAAGCGGAGTTGGCCTGAGCCGAAGCCAGCCGTTCTCATCCAGAAACTGATTTGCAGTCCGTTGATGGGATTGCTGAACTCAGGCAGCACGGCGTATGCGTCGCCACCGTTATAGAACGACATGGACTGTGCGCCGCTGTGTACATAATTAGGCGCACCCTCACTCCCGATGGTATTGTGCGGGGCGGGATTGACCGTATTGTTGTAACCCTCCCAGCAAGGAGGAAGGGGACCTTGCTGCGTCCAAAGGGTTCCCTCGGGGCTTTCAAAGCCTTGCGTGTAGGGCGCATCTAAGGTTATCTCGTATGGCCCGCACAGGGTGGTGAAGCCGATGACATTCCAAAGGTCGGTATTGCATGTGGGCTTCACGCGCACATAGTAATAGGTTCCTGGGCTGAGGCCTTCCAACAGGTAGTTCTCGTGGCTGTCGGTTTCTTCGTCGACCAAGATGTTGGTGAAGGCCGCATTGGTGGCCACTTGCACGTTCCATGCGGTTTGGCTGTTGTCTATCAAATCCCAACTCAGGTAGGCGGAAGCGGTGGACAAATCGTCAACGCTCACAATGCCCACGGGATAGCAAAAATCAGGGGGAACAACCGTCACCTCACATCGTCAACGAAGCAGTAGTAATTACTTGTCGAGCTCCACTTGAAGGCCAAATGGTGCGCCGTTGCGGGCACATTGGGCAAATAGGCGGTGCGCTGCACCATCGATCCAAAATTGCTTCCATAGTCTGCAATTTCCGTAAAGGTGTTGCAGGTGCCATCGTCCTCGTCGGTGAGGTAGCCCAACACCAATGTGCCATGCTCTTTCATCATCCAAAAACTAATTTGCAGGTCGCTGAGGGGATTGCTAAAGTGGGGCAAGATGGCATAGACAGGGTCGCCATAGCTGTAAAATGCCAGCGACTGTAGGCCGTCGTGGTGCCAATTGTTACTGTTGTGCGGCCTGATTCCTTCGGTCGATGTGCGGTATCCCAGCCAACAATCGGGGAGCGGGCCTCCAAAATTGTAGGGGCCTCCCTCGGGGCTTTCAAAGCCTTGGGTGTAAGGCGCATCTAAGGTTATCTCGTATGACCCGCACGGGGTGGTGAAGCCGATGGTGTTCCAAAGGTCGGTATTGCATGTGGGCTTCACGCGCACATAGTATTGGGTTGCAACGCTGAGGCCTTCCAACAGGTAGTTCTCGTGGTTGTCGGTTTCTTCGTCGACCAAGATGTTGCTGAAGGCCGCATCGGTGGCCAATTGCACGTTCCATGCCTCTTGGCTGTCGTCAAACAATTCCCAACTCAGGCAGGCGGAAGTGGAGGACAAATTGTCCACGCTCAAATTGCCCACCGGGAAGCAGTCGAGCGTGCAAATCGACACTTCCAAGTCGTCAATGGAACAATCATAAGGTCCGCTCCATTTGAAGGCCAAACGGTGCGCCGTGTCGGGCACATTGAGCAGGTAGAAAATGTGCTGTGTCCACGCATGGTAAGGCCCATCGAAGTCTGCGAGGGTCGTAAAGGTGTTGCAGTTGCCTTCGTCATCGGCAGTGAGGTAGCCTAATTGTAATCGGCCCCAACCGCATCTCAACCAAAAACTGATTTGCAGTTCGTTTAAGGAATTGCTGAACTCAGGCAGAATGGCGTAGGAGGTATAATTATATATGAACAACAGGGATTGTGTGCCGCCGTGGACCCACGAGGAGTGTGGGGTTGTATTGTGTGGGCCGACAATGCCTGTCGTGTACGACTCCCAGCAGGCAGGAAGACGGCCTAACTCATTTTCATGGGTTCCTTCGGGGTTTTCAAAGCCTTCCGTGTAGGGTGCATCGGCAGTCACGGTGATTGGCCCGTCGCACGGGGGCATGGACCAGAACTGGACCGTGTTGCTCCAAAGGTCGTCGCTGCATGTGGGCTTCACGCGCACATAGTAATAAGTGTCCGGGTCGAGGCCTTCCAAAAGATAGTTCTCGTGGCTGGAGGCCACATGGTTGGCCACGTTCTCGGTGAAGTTGGCATCGGTGGCCACTTGCACGTCCCATGAGGTTTGGCTGTTGTCAATCAACTCCCAACTCAGGTAGGCAGCGTTGGAGGCCAGCCTGCCCAAACCCAACGCGCCCAAAGGATAGCAATCGAGGGTAGGAATGGCAACTTCCACATCGTCAACAAATAATATATCTGCGTATTCGACTTTGAACGCCAAGCGGTGCGCCGTTGCAGGCATGTTGAGCAGATAGTTGGTGCACTGAACCCAATCCCAAGATTCGGTATAATATGATGCAATGGACGTAAAGGTGTTGCAAGTGCCGTCGTCCTCTACGGTAATGTAGCCCAACACCAATGTGCCATGCTCTTTCATCATCCAAAAACTAATTTGCAGTAGGTTAAGAGGCACGTTGAACTCCGGCAGGACGGCATAGCCTCCATCTTTAAACCTCAGGCTGTAAGATCCACTGTGTGAGCCGTAAATATAATAAACATACGGGGCAGTAAAGCCTTCCGGGGCGTATACATCCCAGCAATCGGGGAGCACCCCATCTTCAAAGCCTTGGGTGTAGGGCGCATCGGTGGCAATGGCGATAGGCCCGTTGCAGTCGCGGTGTTGCGCCAGCGCCGCCAAGGGCAGCAAGAAGCCGAGCAGCAAGAGCAGCGTGGCGGCGCGTTTTGTTTTGGTTTTCATGGAATTGTTTGTTTTGTAAACAGTTGGTTTGCAAGTGTTTACACATCCCCATTGGTTTTTTGGGGGAATGTTGGCAGCGGTGGCCGGCATGATTTTCAGTAAGATGTTGGTCATCGTTGTAAAGGATTTAATGAACATTAAGTATACTTTTTCGGGGACAAAGATAGGGAATATTTGGGAAAAGTCAAGATTTTTTTTCGGTGAAGTGCTTGCAGAATGGGGAAAAGGTTGTATTTTTGCAGCCGCAATTGAGAAGCCACTTTAGCTCAGTTGGTAGAGCAACGCATTCGTAATGCGTAGGTCGTTGGTTCGAGTCCGACATGTGGCTCAAAAGAGAAAAACAAAGGGCTGGCACATCGTGTCAGCCCTTTGTTTTTGTGAGGTACCTGGCGGATTCGAACCGCCGTCCCCGGTTTTGCAGACCGATCCCTAACCACTCGGGCAAGGTACCCTTTTAACTACGTTGAATCTTGCGATTTGCGGCTGCAAAGATACATCTTTTTGTTGAATCGCAAGGTTTTTCGCAGAAAAAATTTATACCAAGCCTCGTGCCGACAGTTTCAGCCAGTTCCAAACAAGCAACGCGACAAAGAGCACGACGCAGTATACATACAAGAGTTTCAGGTCCTTACGGCGCAAATGCGTCATGGCGTAGGCCGACATTACAACGATTAATGGAATGGCGGCCTCGTGGTAACGTTCCATGTTGGCGGCGAAAGAAAACATGATGATGCCCAAATACGAAAGCTCATAAGCCCCAATCAAGCTGAAATCGCGCCATTTTTTCTGCCTGAAGGCGACAATGATGGACAGCATGGCGAAGAAACCGAGGAAATTCTTGACGTAAGTGCTGCCGTTGATCATCTTGTTGTGGTCGGGGCTTTTCTCCACCATCGGGGCCAAAGGCAGGACAAACGCTCCGGGGAAAAGATACTTGCTGTGAGCCAACTCGCTATGTTTCATACCCTTAGCCTCAAACTGCTCCGATTTCGCTTCCAAATCGGCGAATTTCAGCCGGTAGATGATTTTCATCTCCTTGCCTACTGAGGTGAAAAGGAAAGCGAAAAACACCACCGCCGTGGCCGACACCGCAATGATTTTGCCTTTCTTGCCCACCAACGCATTGGATGACAGCACAATGAAAGCGAGAAACGCGAAAATCAAGCACATCCCGACGATGGTTCGGAAACCGAAAGTCAGGCCGGTGAGCAGGATGGGAAAGAGGACGTTCCAAACCGTGTATTTCTTGCTTCGGATGAGGTAGTCCATGCGCTCAAGGGCGAGGATGGAGAGGAAAATCAGCTCCATTTCCTTGATGTGCAGGCCGCAAATCTGGATTAATATGGGCGTGAAAACGGTCATCACGGCGGCGAGGCGACCCGTGCGCTCACCGAAAGTCCGCGTCCCCAACTTGTAGACCGCAACGCAAAGATAGGCACTCATCAAAGCCTTCAACAGGCGCGGTATCAATATGTTGGGTCCGAAAATGGTATAAATCAAGGTCAGCCACAACGTATAGCCTTGGTCGGAGAAGCCCATCGTGTAGGCCCTCATATACCCGAGAACATACGCTATTTTGCCCAAGCGGGCGCATTTCGACAAATAGGCAGCCGTGCGGTGATACCAAAGGCTGTCGCCCACATAGGATTCAAACGGGGCGCTTTGCATGAAATAGTAGTAATAGCCGATGAAAACGACATAAAAGACCCGGATGCCCAAGGCGGTCCAAAACACCTTGCGCCGAAACCGTTTCGGGTCACAGTTTTTCCAGCGGGGATAGAAAACCGCCGTGAGGCCAAAGAAAAACAGCACCTCGCTGATGCCCCAAATCATCCATTGGGGTTGCAGGGCCTGACTTTTGAAGACCAAGCTGATGGTAATCAGGGCGGCCAAGTAGAGGCCGATGCCCAAGAAAGCGATATGTCGAAGCAATTTTGTTCCCATAGTGTCATTTGTTTTAGGCCAAGCCGCGTGCCGCCAATTTCAGCCAGTTCCAAGCGAAAAGCGCGACCAACAGCACGCCGCAATATACGTAATAGAGTTTCAGTTCTTTGCGTCTCAGGTGGGTCATCGCATAGGCCGCCATCACCAACAGCAAAGGGATGGCAGGCTCGTGGTAGCGTTCCGAATTGGCCGTAAAGGTCGACATGACGATGCCCAAATAAGCCAGTTCGTAGGCACCAATCAAGGCGAAATCGCGCCATTTCCGCTGCCGGAACACGGTGATAAGGGCCAGCATGGCGAAATAGGCCAACAGGTTCTTCACGAAAAGGCTGCCGTTCAGGCGCTTGTTGTGTATGGGAGCCTCTTTCACCATGGGCGCCAAAGGCAGCACAAACGCTCCGGCACAGAGGTATTTGCTTTGGGCCAACTCGTGGTATTCCAAGCCGAGAGACTCGTATTTCTTGGAAAGATAGTCCGCGCCGCTGAAATTCAGCCGATAGTAGATTTCCATCTCATTGCCTATCGCCGTGAACAAGAACACCAACAACACGACCCCCGTGGCCGAAAGGGTGATGATTTTGCCTTTTCGGTTCACCAACTCCTTGGGAGAGAGGACGATAAAGACCAAAAACGCGAAAATCAAGCACATCCCAACGACCGTTCGGAAACCAAAAGTCAAGCCGGTGAGCAGGATGGGAAACAGGATGTTCCAGACGGTGTATTTCTTGCTTCGGATGAGGTAGTCCATGCGCTCGAGGGCGAGCATGGAGAGGAAGATCATCTCCGTTTCCTTGAGGTGGGTGCCGGTCAGTTGGATGAGAAGGGGCATGAAGACACACAACACGGCGGCCAATCGCCCCGTGCGCTCACCCAAGGCCCTTGAACCCAGTTTGTAGACCACGATGCACATGTAGGCGCTCATCAAGGCCTTCAAAAAGCGGTCGAAGAGCAGGCTTGGGCCGAAAACGGCGTGGATTAGGGTGAGCCAAACCATATAGGCGCGGTCGGAGAAGCCCATCGTGTATTTGTTCAGGAAGTCGATGATGAAGCGCACGTTGCCCTCGCGCAAAAAGCCCGCGAGATACACGCTCCTTCTGTAATAGCCTACTTCGTCGCCCGGCTTCTCGAAGGGGAAACCCGTGTGGGCGTAGTAATAATAGTAGGAGAAAACCACGTAAGCCACCCTGACGGCCAACGCCACCCAAAACACCTTTCGCCAAAACGGTTTCGGGTCGTTGTTTTTCCAACGGGGATAAAAAACCGCCGTGAGGCCAAAGAAAAACAGCACCTCGCTCGCGCCCCAAATCATCCATTTTTGCGCGAGGGCATGTTCCTTGAACGCCAAACTGATGATGATAAGGGCAAGAAAATAGAGGCCTATTCCGATGAGGGAGATATGTCGGAGCAGCTTGGTTCCCATGGCCTAATAAGTAGAGACGGTGTGCACACCGTCTCTACAGTGGTTCAAAACTGGAAAACGGGTTCGTCGCCCTTGCGTTTCGTCGCGTTGCGCATCAGGCGCGCTTTGCTGTTGACGGGCGCCAAGGTGCCGATTCTCCGCATATCGGAAATCTCCCAACGCATGGGCAGATATTCGTGCTGGATGCGGAACAGCTCAATGGTGGCCGAAAGCACGGGCGCGTCGTAGATTTCCGTCGCGTCGCCGACCGTCTCAAAATCCAAGTGGAGGATGCGGCTGTCGGGGAAGTACTCGTAAGAGAACGCGTAATACACCGTACTGTCGCCATGGCTGTCTTTTTGTATGCCTTCGCCGTCTTGGAAGAAATACATGAGATAGCCCTTCGTGGTGTCGAAGGGGTCGTATTCCGCGTGTTTGTAGGTTTCGGGGATGACGTTGCCCCAATAGTCGACGTTCCAGTGGGAGACGGAAGCCACGGCGAACACCATGTCGGTGATGCTTTCCAATTCAAGGGGTTCGTCGGTGTTTTGCGAAACGCGCACTTGAATCTTCACCTTTCCCTTGGATGAGGTGATGGTGAACGACGAGGTTCTTTCCTCAAGATTGTCGTTCAAGGCTTGCGCGGTCACCGAAATCTTCTTGTTTTTTCTTCCCGACATGGGGCTGATGGTGTACCAATCGGCGCCATCATCGATGGTGATGCTCCAACGGCAGTTGGCCTTGATTTCAAGTTCCTGAACGGTGGCTCCGGCAGGGAACCAAAGGAGGCTCGGAACGATGGAGATTTCTTCCTGTTTGTTGCAACTGGCGAGACTGACCACGGCCAACAGCAACAGGGCTGACTTCAATAATCTGGTTTTCATTTTCATATCGAATGTTGTTGATTTTTCGTTGCAAAAGTAATTATTTTTCTTGAATAATGGTTTTCCGTGCATAGATTCCATCCCCTGCAAGCCTCAGCAAGGGGTGACAAGCATGGTCATTACCGTTTCCGTTGCTTTTGGCCTTTTTTCGGCAGGGTGTTGGCCAGCATCTCGAAGTCCATCCTATGTTTGAAAAGGTCGACGGCCTTCACACGGACGCGCACCTCGTCGCCCAATTGGATGACGCGCCCCGTTTCCTGCCCGATGACGCGGAAGTTGTCGTCGTCCAAATAGTAATAGTCGCCGGGGAGGTCTTCATAGCGCACCAAGCCCTCACATTTGTTGCCTTTCAGTTCCACGAAGAGGCCCCATTTGCTCACGCCCGAAACTAAGCCCTCAAACACTTGGCCAATCTTGTCTTGCAGGTATTCGGCCTGCTTGTACTTGATGCTTTGGCGTTCCATCTCTTCGGCCATCTTTTCCATGTCGCTGGAGTGCTTGCACATGTCCTCGTATTCCTTCTTGTCGGCAGAGCCTTGGTTTTCAATGAGGTAACGCTCGATGAGGCGGTGCACCATCAGGTCAGGATAGCGGCGGATGGGGGAGGTGAAATGGGTGTAGTAGTCGAAAGCCAAACCATAGTGCCCGATGTTGTCGGTGCTGTAGACGGCCTTGGCCATGGTGCGCAACGCAACGGTTTGGATGAGGTTTTTCTCGCCCTTGCCTTCCACGTCCTCAAACAGTTTGTTGTAGGAATTGACCAAAGTCGTGCGGTTGCTGAGGTTCATCGTGTAGCCCAAGCGCGAGATGAGCAGCATGAACTTGTTCAGTTTTTCGGGGTTAGGCTCGTCGTGGATGCGGTAGACGAAGGTGTTGTTGCTCCATTTGTTCCCGGGCTTGCCGAAGGTTTCGGCTACGGTGCGGTTGGCGAGCAGCATGAAGTCCTCGATAAGCTCGTGGCTTTCGTTCTGCACGCGCACGTAGGTGTCGATGGGTTTCTTGTTCTCGTCGAGGATGAATTTCACTTCCTCCGAGTGGAAATTGATGCTGCCGGCTTCCATGCGTTTTTCGCGCAGTTTGGTGGCCAAGCTGTTGAAGGTCAGGATTTCGTCCTTGTAGTCGCCGTCGCCGCCTTCAATCATGGATTGCACCTCCTCATAGGTATATCTGCGGCACGACTTGATGATGGTTTTGCCAATCCAATGGTCGTAGATTTTGGCGTCGTCGTCCATCTCGAAGACCACGGAGAAGGTCAGTTTTTCCTCGTCAGGACGCAGCGAACAGACGTTGTTGCACAGCTTCTCGGGCAGCATGGGGATGGTGCGGTCGACCAAATAAACCGAGGTGCCACGGTCTAAGGCTTCCTTGTCGATGGGGGAACCTTTCCTCACGTAATGCGACACGTCGGCGATGTGCACGCCCACCTCCCAATGGCCGTTGTCCATCTTCCGCAGGCTGATGGCGTCGTCGAAGTCCTTGGCATCGGCGGGGTCGATGGTGATGGTG
>Ga0265298_10000651_pt1 | contig 50758 bp, 42 predicted proteins | sample AusTroGonzalo_MG_3_FD_193486 | JGI IMG/M metagenome (GOLD analysis project Ga0265298, IMG submission 193486) | Bovine rumen microbial communities from tropical cattle in Woodstock, Queensland, Australia - Gonzalo_01 | ecosystem: Host-associated > Mammals > Digestive system > Stomach > Rumen ...
TTGGGCGACAACCTCGTTATGGCATCACCTGACGTGGGTGGTTCTAAGCGTGCAGGTGCCTACGCTAAGTATTTCGATGTGCCTTTGGTGCTCTGCAACAAGACACGTGAGAAGGCTAATGTGGTGGCTTCTATGCAGGTAATCGGCGATGTAAAGGACAAGGATGTTATTCTGATTGACGACATTGTGGATACAGCCGGTACCATCACCAAGGCAGCCAACCTAATGATGGAGAACGGTGCACATTCAGTGCGTGCTATTGCCAGCCATTGCGTGATGTCAGACCCTGCTTCGTTCCGCATCCAGGAGTCACAGCTCGAAGAGATGGTCTTCACCGATAGCATTCCTTACAGCAAGAAGTGCGACAAAGTGAAGCAGTTGAGCATTGCCGACATCTTTGCAGAAACCATCCGTCGTGTGGTATGCAACGAGTCCATCAGCTCCCAGTACATCATCTAAGCTGTAAGCATATATAAAAGTGAGAGGGGCACCCAAGATGGGTGCCCCTCTTTATTTGTATAAGATTAATGATTTACTGAGATACTATGCGGTCGTTGCGGTAATTGATGGTACGTTCATTGCCAGCTGAGTCGGTTTCTTTAAATTCACCTTCTTTCTTGCCTTGCTTGAAAGTACCTTCATAGCGAGTACCTGTCTTGTCTATACGTACACCATGACCTTCTTCCATACCATTAACAAAATGTCCCTTGTAGCGAGTACCATCGGTCTGAATGAGGGTACCCTCACCATTGAACTCGTTGTTAGCCCATTCGCCTTCGTAGCTATCGCCCACATTCCATTTGTAGGTACCTTTACCGTGACGCATGTTCTCGTGCCACTCACCTTCATAAACAGCACCGTTTTCCCAAGTGAAGGTGCCCTGCCCTTCCTGCATGCCGTTTTTGAATTCACCTACATATTTATTGCCGTTGGCATATAGATAGACACCAGAACCGGTGCGTTCACCATTTTGATAAGAACCTTCATAACGATCACCCGTATGGAAAGTATAAATGCCTTGACCATGTTGCATATCATTATGCCATTCACCTACATACTTGTCGCCATTGGTATAGACAAAGGTGCCGGTACCCTCGCGCATATCAGCTTTCCAGCCACCAGTATAGCTACTACCATCATTCCAAGTAAAAGCTCCTTGTCCTTCTTTTTTATCAGCATGCCACTGTCCGTCATACTTGGCACCATTGCGCCAGGTGTAAGTACCATATCCCTCACGCTGGTCATGATCCCACTTTCCTACATAAACATCACCTGTATAATAGTACATGGTGCCGTCTCCCTGCTGATAGTCCTGATACCACATACCATCATAACGGTTATTATTCTGGAAGTAATAGATGCCATGACCATGCTGCTGGTCCTGGAACCACTCACCCTCGTATTTCTCACCGTCGGTAAAAATGTATGTACCTGATCCCTGTCGTTTGCCTTTGACGTATTCACCTTCGTATGTGTCGCCTGTGGGAAAGGTGGTCTTACCTTTTCCATTAGGTTTGCCACCTTTCAGTTCTCCAGAATAAACAGCTCCGTCACGGAAAGTATAAGTGCCTATCTTGATGGACGTGGAGAACACGCCCTTTATCCTATCTACAATGCCTGTATTTTGTGCCACCAAGGTGGTTGGCAAAAGACATAATATCGCCAATATGATAGTTGTCGTATATTTCATCATACTGCAAAGGTAAGAATAGTTAGCTAATTGAAAAAGAAAGAGGCCAAGTTTTATGACATTTTTTCACCAGCCACTATTTCTGTTAAAGTGTCTTTAGTAAGATATGTACAAGCCAAACGTTGCAATTCAGCGGGTGTAACGGTAGTAATTGCTTGCCAAAAACGGTAGAAGTAGTCGTTTGGCAAACCCAAGGTGTGCATGAATATCCATGCATCGCTGATAGACAGACAAGAGTCATAACTACGCAGCAAATCGCCTTTCATACTGTTTCGTACCAATGTCAATTCATCGTCACCCACCAGTTCGTTTTGCAGTCGTTCTATCTGATGATAGGTTTCAGCTAACAGAGGCTTAACTAAACTATGATCACAGTCGCTGAGTATCATGAATGCATTGTCATAGGGAGAGGGGTTAAGCACTGAATAGATACCATAGGTCAAGCCTTTTTCCTCGCGTATGGTGGTCATGAGGCGACTACCGAAATATCCTCCCAAAAGGGTAACGAGCACACGCAAAGGGAGAAAGTCAGGATGGAGTTGGTTAATGGTGGACTTACCGATAAGCACCGAACTTTGAGCAGTGTCTGGCATCTCCTTAAACAATTGTTGATGGCATTGCTGGGGTATATTTCCTTGATAAAGCTCCCCACCCTGTTGTCCATCACCAAAAGGTTCGCCAAAGATATGACTGATAAGGTCGATACAGTCGTCTTTAATACGACCAGCAAGATAGATGCTAAGGTTACCACTGTGGTACCACTTTTGGTGAAACTCTTTCAGCATCTCAGCATTGACAGCTTTATAATCTGATGCGTCAGCCATATGGCATAAGAGATGTTGTCCATAAATAGCACGTTTAAAGAGTCGACGTGCCTGTGCGTTGGGCTGCTTCAAAGCAGTCAGAAAACGCTGTAGGTTATTTTGTTTCACCACCTCAAGAACCTGAGCATCAAAGATTGGTTCTTTCACCATCTGCGCCAATAGAGCGATGGTGGATTTTAAGTGTTTATTAAGGGTATAGAGGGTGATGTATGAATGTTCAAACGATACGTTTTGCTCCATCCAGGCCCCATGGGAGTCAAGTTGCTCAGCTATCTGTGCACGACTGAGCTGAGTAGTGCCTTCGCGCAACATACGGTTGGTAAAAAGAGCCTGCAAAAGCTGCGACTGATGATGACGACCAGCATTAATCACCAGATCGATGCGAGTAACCTCCACATCACCGGAGTCGAGTACCCATAGATTCACACCGTTGGGTAACACATAACGCTGAGGTGCTTTCAGACGAAACTCATAGAGATCGTGTATGAGCGGTTGTTGGCTTCGGTCAATCATCGTAAGCTAGTTCATCCTTTTTGTTGTTGTTTCAAGAAGGCTTCAGCACGTTCTAGGTCGGCAGGTGTGTCAATGCCGATGGTCTCGATATCGGTCAGACCCACCTTAATAGTGTAACCATTCTCCAGCCATCGCAACTGTTCGAGGCTCTCTGCCAGTTCGAGCGACGACTGTGGTAACGAAGTAAGCTGCTTTAAAACATCTGCACGATAGGCATATAGTCCTATATGCTTATAATAAATATGGTGTGATGGCCAGTCAGCTTTTTCTACATTACGTTGGTATGGTATAATAGAACGGCTGAAATAAAGGGCATTCATATTCTTGTTTACCACCACTTTTACCCCGTTGGGATTCTCCAATGCTGAAAAGTCACTATCTGTAGAGAAAGGTTTCACCAACGTAGCAATCTGTGTTAGCTCATCCAGGAAGCAGGCTCTTACCACCTCCAACTGCGAGGGTTGGATAAATGGCTCGTCACCCTGAATATTGACTACTACATCATACTGCCCACCTATCGTCTGAAAGGCTTCCCAACAACGGTCGGTGCCACTCTTATGATGGACAGATGTCATGACCACCTTACCACCAAAATCCTTGACTACCTTTTCTATGCGTTCATCATCTGTAGCCACATATGCATCGTCTAATACACCCAATACCTGTTCATATACCCTTTGTATAACAGGCTTACCTCCCAGCATGGCCAAAGGCTTGGCAGGGAAGCGTGTGGATGCATAACGGGCAGGGATAATACCCACAAACCTCATGTTCAGCTGACGAAGCAGTCGTTGTACATAGGGCTGTTGCCAGTCGTGTTCCTTGAAGCGTTGATCTCCTGCTTGTAAAATATCCACATCAAGGCGGATGATTTCCTGGTATTTCTCATCGGGCGTGCGACCTGCCATGCGCTCAATTTCTTTGGTGATAGCTCTCACCTCTTCATAAGACAAGGCTGAGTCGAAACAAGCAGCTCGGTTCAAGAACCAATCAGAGCGTAATGTACCCATTGGCTCTGACATCTGTTCGCTACTGAAACGAATGTTTGGAAAATGAAGAGTGAGTTCCCCTACTGCCAAGGCCATATTCTTCTCAGCATCAGTGTTGCTACCTATACAAAGAATATATTTCATATTTAATAATTTTTCGATTGGAAAAATGAGTTCAATACTAATGATGCTAAACAGTAAATGGTCAATGACGTTTAATTATTCAAAGATTTCATCCAATCCTTCTGCTACTGTATTGTCAGTCATATCAATACCATCGTCACTACAAGGGTCATAATTCTCAGGGAACTCAAAGCGTTCACTCTGGTCATAACCCAAAGTAGGATCTTCATACACCTGTTTCATATAAGCAGCCCAAATAGGCAAGGCCATCGAAGCACCTTGTCCATAAGCCATCGTATCGAAATGGATATCACGGTTTTCACCTCCTACCCAGCATCCTGATACCAATGAAGGCGTGAAGCCCATAAACCAACCATCAGAGTTAGAGTTGGTAGTACCAGTCTTTCCACCCACATCGGCTGTGATACCTAAGCGGCGTACACGACCACCAGTACCTTCATTGATTACAGCACGCAGCATCACTAACATTTTATATGCACTTGACGCACTGATTACCTCTTGCATATCCGGTGAGAACGTAGCCACAATATTACCATCAGCGTCTTCTATACGTGACACAAACACAGGCGCGACTCGGATACCACGATTAGGGAAGGCAGTATAGGCACTTACCATCTCACCCACAGATATCTCACACGGACCTAGACAAAGGGAAACCACCGGATCAATCTCTTGATTGCGAACACCAAAACTTTGTATCAGTCGTTTCAAGCTATACGGACTGAGTTTACCCATGAGGTAGGCAGTAATCCAGTTATCGGAATTGGCCAAACCCCACTTGATAGTGACATTTTCACCAATGAGCTTATTGCTAGCATTACGAGGTGTCCACGGACGATTGTTCTCATCCAACAATGTATATGACACATGGCGCACCAAATCGCAAGGCGAAAAACCATTTTCCATGGCCAACGTATATACGTATGGTTTCACTGTTGAGCCAACCTGACGACGGCCCTGCATAGCCATATCATATTGGAAATAATTATAGTTAGGTCCGCCCACATAGGCTTTCACATGACCAGTACGAGGATCCATTGACATAAAGCCAGAGCGTAGGAAATACTTATAATAGCGCAAAGAATCGAGCGGTGTCATCACAGTATCTTTCATACCGTCCCAGCTCCATACAGACATTTCCATAGGTGTGTTGAACGCCTTGTCGATTTCTTCTTCAGTAGCACCATCCTTCTTCATATTGCGATAGCGGTCACTCTGCTGGACGGCTCGGTCCATGATATCCTTCACCTGTTCGGTGGTAAGGTTACGAGTGAAAGGTGCCGTCTTCGACTTTGCTTTTTCCTTGAAGAACTGCTGCTGCAATTCTTTGAGGTGACTTTCCATAGCATTCTCGGCATATCGTTGCATGTGACTATTGATGGTTGTATAAATTTTCAAACCATCGGTATAAAGGTTGTATTTCTCGCCATCTTTCTTAACGTTCTTCTCACACCATCCATACAATGGATTGGTCTCCCAGTCGAGTGAATCCTCATACCACTGTTGCATCTGCCAGCCACGGTAGTTTGACTTAACCGGTTTTTTCGCAGTCATCACACCACGAAGGTACTCGCGGAAATAAGTAGCGATTCCTTCTTTATGGTCCACGCGGTTGTAGTGTAATGTCAATGGGAGTTCCTTCAATGAGTCTGCTTCCTGATGGGTCAAATAGCCAGCCTTCTCCATCTGTCCCAGAACGACATTACGACGACTGCGAGAGCGTTCGTTGAAACGCACAGGGTTGTAAAGTGATGGGTTCTTGCACATACCTACCAGCGTAGCAGCCTCCTCTATTTTGAGTTCACCAGGGGTGCAACCGAAATAGGTATAGGCTGCCGTCTTGATGCCCACAGCATTATTCAGGAAATCAAACTTATTGAGATACATCGTAATTATCTCTTCCTTGGTATAGTAACGCTCCAGATTGACAGCAATCACCCACTCGATGGGTTTCTGCATGGCGCGTTCCATAATATTACTTGCACTGGGGGAGTAAAGTTGTTTAGAAAGCTGCTGAGTAAGGGTACTACCACCACCAGCATTGCGCTGCATCAGTACACCTCGTTTGATGATGGCGCGCACCAAACCGATGAAGTCAATACCGGAATGGTTGTTGAAACGCACATCTTCGGTAGCTATTAGTGCATGAATCAAGTCGGGAGCAATTTCATTATAGCCCACATACACGCGGTTTTCCTTGCTATAGGAATAAGTACCAAGTACCTCACCGTCATCTGAAATAACTTCGGTAGCAAATTTATAATTCGGATTTTCCAGGTCTTCAACAGGTGGCATATAGCCTATCCATCCTTTGGCTATGCCTGTAAACACCAACAACATGGTTACCAGTCCTAAAACCAGTAATACCCACAATACTATTATGATTTTTTTTAGCATATTCGGTAAATTTGATACAAAGTTAAAGAATTACTTGGAAACATACGTTGTTTTTTAATTATTTTCTTTACCTTTGAACTATAATAACCAATTTTAATACTAAACAACTATGATTCGCTCTATTTTCGTTTTTTTTGTAGCTGGATTACTAGTAACTAGCTGTGCATCTTCTCCTAAAGAGAAGGATCAAGTATTTGAGCCCATCAAGACCGTAGTACCTCAGCGTCCAGCCGGACAGGAGGATGTTTTGCTGCTAACTACCCCTAAGCTTGAGACCGTGCGTGTGGGTTTTGTAGGATTGGGCATGAGAGGCCCTGGTGCCGTAGAGCGATTTACCCACATACCTGGCACACAAGTGGTGGCACTTTGCGATGTGCTGCCAAAGAATGTAGAGAAGTGCCAAGAGATATTGCGCAAGGCAGGACTGCCCGAAGCGGCAGCCTATAGTGGCGATACCGAAGTGTTTAAGCAGTTGTGCGAACGCGATGACATCGACCTGGTGTATATTGCCACCGACTGGATACACCATGTACCCGTAGCTCTCTATGCGATGGAGCACGGCAAACATGCTGCCATTGAGGTGCCATCGGCTACGTCTTTGGAAGATATCTGGAAACTGATTGATACCTCTGAGCGTACTCGCAAACACTGCATTCAGTTAGAGAACTGCTGCTACGATTTCTTCGAACTTACAGCACTTAACATGGCACAGCAAGGAGTATTTGGCGAGGTACTGCATGTAGAGGGTGCCTATCTGCATAATTTGGATCCTTATTGGGAAGAGTATTGGAACAACTGGCGTATGGATTTCAACCGCACACATCGTGGTGACGTCTATCCTACTCACGGTTTTGGTCCTATATGTCAGGTGCTGAATATACATCGTGGCGACCAACTACAGACTTTAGTAGCAATGGATACTAAGGCTGTGAATGGTCCTGCACACATCCTAAAGACAACTGGCGAGACGGTAACCGACTTTAAGAACGGCGACGAAACTACAACCATAATTAAGACCAAGAACGGTGCTACCATTCTGTTGGAGCACGGGGTGATGACCCCTCGCCCCTATAGTCGTATGTACCAAGTGGTAGGCACCAAGGGCTATGCCGGCAAATATCCAGTGCAGCAGTTCTGCGTTCTCCCTCAACAGCTGGATCGTTCTCTGTTGCCTGAGAAGTTTGACGAACGATATGAGGTAACGCTTACCAACGAAGCCAAGGATAAGGTGATGGAGGCTTATAGAAGTCCTATTCTTACCAAAGATTTAGAAGAGACTGCAAAGACTGTCGGTGGGCACGGTGGCATGGATTTCATTATGGACTATCGTTTGGTATATTGTCTGCGTAACGGACTGCCATTGGATATGGATGTATATGACTTAGCTGAGTGGTGCTGCATCGGTGAGCTGTCGGCCATCTCGATGGACAATGGATATGTACCTGTAGAGATACCAGACTTTACCCGTGGTGGGCAAGACAAGGTAAAGGGTTTCAAATATGCATTTGCTGAATAATATAACATACAAATATACACTTCATGAAAAACATCGAAATAGCCAAGCAATTCAAAGTCAATAATATCGTAAAGGTGAAACCTTTGCGTAGCGGTTTGATAAACGACACCTACCTGGTGTGGACCAAGGGGGAAGAGACACCTCAATATATACTACAACGCATCAACAACTACGTGTTCAAGGATGTAGCTCGCTTGCAGAACAACATCAGCAAGGTGACACGTTACATGCGCAAACAACTGGTAGCACAGGGCGAAAGCGACATCGACCGTAAAGTGTTGACTTTAGTACCTACGTTAGAGGATAAGACCTATTTTTCCGATGGTGATACCTATTGGCGAATGATGATATATATACCTCATGCTGAGCAGCCTAAGATAAGTCACGACCTCTTTGTCAAAGGTGGTGCAGCGATAGGTCGATTTGAGCGTATGTTGGCTGGTTTCCCCACCAAACTAAAACCGACTATCCCTCATTTCCACGACATTGATTTCAGGATAAAGGAAATGAACAAGGCGTTTACAGATGCCGTTCTCAGCAACCGTGACCTGAAGGGTATGGACGACTTGTTCGAGGACCTGCAAATGTGCTATCATTATTTCAAACCTTATTTCAGTCGCTTCAAGGAGATGCCACAACGTGTGTGCCACTTCGATACAAAACTTAGCAATATGCTCTTCGACGACAATGGCAATGTAATCTGCCTCATCGACCTCGACACGGTGATGTCGGGCTATATTACCTCCGACTATGGCGATTTCCTGCGCACAGCAGCCAACACCACGAACGAGAACGACAGAGCCTACAGTCATGTAGCGTTTAACATGAATGTGTTTAAGTCGTTTACGAAAGGCTACCTGCAAGAAATGAAGCAAATACTCACACCAGCCGAGATAGAGTTACTGCCCTACTCTGTACTACTTTTCCCTCTGATGCAGAGTGTGCGATTCTTGACCGACTTCATGAATGGCAATGTTTATTACCACGTAGATTATCAGCAACAAAATCTGGTAAGGGCCAAGAACCAGTATGCGTTACTGGAAAACGTGGCAAGCAATTGGGAGGAGATTTGCGACTATATTTATGAGGAGGCTAAATCATGAAAAAGATTAGCATAGAATACTTGAAAAATGAGGACTACGTTGATTACATTGATGGCGACCTCTTCGTTATTGAGGATGTAGAGAAACTGCCTACTATCAAGATGGGAGCTGTGGAGGTGGAAGCTATCATCGTGATTTTCTGCACATCGGGTGTAGGTCAAGTAACCATGAATGGCACCAGACATCAACTGAAACGCAACCAACTATTGTTGGGTATGCCGCATACTGTTTATTCCAACTACATGAAGCTGACCGAAAATTTCGATGTAAAAATCCTAGGCATTGCCACCCGTGCGTTGAACAGTTCGGTGTTCATGACCAAGAACATCTGGAAGAATTTCTATTTCTTGCTGAACAACCCGGTGCTTGACGTTAATGAAGATGAGGTTAAACTGTTTACCCAATATTATGAACTGGCCAACATGAAGATTCACAGCGAGCGTTCACCATTCCATCAGGCCATCATGATGTCGCTCGTTCATAGTGTGGTTTTCGAGTTGCTGGCACTCACCAACAAGGTGGAGAGCATAGAGTTTGACGAAGATGAGCAGTCGAGTCAGAGCGACGTACTATTCAGAAACTTCCTCGAACTATTGGCCGAACACGAAGGACGCGTACGCTCCGTCCAGGAATATGCCGACATGCTATATGTATCACCGAAATATTTATCTTCAGTAGTGAAACAGTTAAGCGGTCGCACGGCACTGGCCCTGATTCATGAGACCACCATTCATGCCATTGTCCGACAATTGAAATATACAAATAAGCCTATCAAGGAAATTTCCGATGATATGAAATTTCCCAGCCTCTCATTCTTCGGTAAGTTTGTGAAGACACAGTTGGGCGTATCACCCAAGAAATTCAGAAAAGGAGGATAAATAGAAAGGGGAGCTATCAGCTCCCCTTAAATTTTACTTCTTTTCATTCAGTCTATAGCTGATGAAAGCAACGTGACGACTATCAGGCGCCCAAGAGTTGGTGTTGATAGTACCCTGTCCGCCAAATAGCTCAGCCACACGTTTAGGTTGTCCACCAGCAGCAGGCATCAACCATAACTCAACATTGTAGTTGGCTAAATGCTGTCCAGGCTCCAGGTCACCCACATGGTAAGTGATATAGATTACCTGCTTTCCATCGGGTGATACATGTGGGAACCATGCATTACGGGTTTCATCAAATGTCATCTGGGTCTGCTCTGAACCATCTGCATTCATACGCCACACCTGCATCAGACCTGTACGTACGCTATTGAACCAGATGTGTTTGCCATCAGGACTGTACTCAGGACCATCATCCAGGCCTTCAGCAGTGGTAAGACGTGTTTCCTCGCCACCTTCAACAGGGATGGTATAGATATCAGCACCCTCTGCCACACTACGGAATGCGCAGTAGGCCAACGTCTTTCCGTCAGGACTCCATCCATGTAGGTAGCTGGGTCCCCAAGGGGTAATCAGCTTAGGAGCACCACCTTCCAAAGGCAGCGTATATATTAAAGAGGTACCACCAGATGGTGACGGACTAGAGCTAACAGCTATTGACTTGCCGTCGGCAGAAAGCACATGATCGTTGTTACAACGCACCACATACTCGGTATTGATCAATCCTACCTCACCCTTTCCATCGGCTGCTAATTTGTAGATCAATCCGTTGCTGTTGTATATAATCCATTTGCCATCTACAGTCCAATTAGGAGCCTCAATCAGATAAGGGAATTCTTTCAGGACAGTACGTTCGCCTGTCTGTACATCCAGCACCTCAAGGATACTTGTCACAGTGTTTCGCTGTTGAGCCTGCATGCCTATCACCACACAGAGCATCGATAATAGATAAAAGATTCGTTTCATGGTTGTAATTATTTAAAGTTATTATGTTGGGAGCAAAGATAGTGCTTTTTCTTTTTTTACCAAACATTTAAAAATTTTATTTTATAGTAAAATAGTCAATAATTACTATACTCAACTTTGGCCATGAGGAACGGATGACATCAACAAGGATACTTGTACTCAGATAGATGCCATTAGTCTAGCACTATCTGAACTACAGACAAAAAAACTACAAAACAAAACTTGACATATTGCTAATCTTTATACAAAAGAGTAAACATAAAATGAAATAAACACAAAAGAGTCCCTATACTGTTCTATAAAAAAAGTTGGCTCCCAAAACGGAAGCCAACCATTTATTATGACTAAATAATCTCTGTTTAGAACCACAAATAACGGGTATCTTTGACATTAGCCTTCAGATAGAGGTCGTTGCCAAACTGTTGGCGAGCGATATTCACCTTGTTATTTTGCAACATTATCTTTTCTGTTGAAGCATCGTAAGTATCGTTGGTCTTGTTCTGTGAATAAGGCTGTAAAACATATACTCCGTAATTACCCTTAAGAGGAGCACTTGCTATGCCCTGCTGACATACCAGCGCATCAGCACTGATCACATATTCAGAACCACCGATAGCTGCAACATAAGCAGGAGAAGAGAATGATACACGCTTCACAGAGTCGCTTACAGCCTCGTCCATAGCTTTCAACTGCTCGAGCGATGCACCTGCTGCCTTAGCCAACAACTGCTCACCTTTCTTCTCACGAATCAACTCACGCTTAATCTCATCCTGAACCAAAGCCAATGGACGATAACCAACCTTGTTGACACGTGCCACACCAACCTGCATCAAGCGGTCGCTCTCGCCACACTCGTAAAGACCGGAAGCATCCCCTGCCTTTGCCTCAAACACCCACTTGAGAGCATCCTTGGTATTGCGGATAGAACCTATGGTATGATCGGAGCTCTGAACCTCACCTTGAGTATAAAGGCGGAAACCAGCATCTTCTGCATTGGCTACCATCTTCTCGTAAGTGCTGTTAGCTGCCACGAACTCGCTGAAGTTATTATATGCCTTGTTATAGGTATCCTTGCTGAACTCAACAGGACGTTTCACAACTGCCACCTTATACTTAGGCTGAACAGCCTTCTTGGAAACCACCTCAAGGATGACGTTAGCCTGTGTGAGGTTGAGGTTGGTAAGCTGGTTCTGTGGTAAAGTAGTGATGGCGTTGATATAACGCAGGTTATCACCATCTACCTGAGCGCCTTCGTAGTTGGCAGAGGTAATCCAAACTGGTTCGCCAGTCTGGCCATAACGCTGTGCAATGTCAGCAAACGATGCACCACCCATAATGGCGGTGTAGATGCTGTCAGCCAACTCCTGTACACGAGCCTGTGAGTCGCCTGTAACTTGAATCTGACGGAATTGAATAGAGTCTGCCATATTGACAACCTCTAATTTTTTGAAGCTGTTGATTGTATTATCAGCGGCATTGTAATATGGACCAAACACGCCACCAACCTCCACAGAGTCAAGGCGAGCTACCACATCAGATGGCAAAGCCTTAGCAGTGTAATACAGGTTAACAAATGGCTGTTCAGAACCAGACTGACGAACAAAAGTAGTATAGTCAGCTACTTCACCTGTCAATTGCTGGGTATATTCATCCATCTCAGCCTCGAGAGCGGCACGGTCTTCATCACTTGCCTCTACCTGCACGTCAATATAACGAACGTCGCGAGTTTCTACTAGTTGGCGATATTGTTCCTTCTTCTTCTCATAACGAGCCTTGATCTCTGCATCGGTAACAACGATAGAAGAGTCGAGCACTGAGCTATAAGGAAGCGCTGCCATCAGAAAATCGGTCTGAGTGGTACGTGCATCAAAGCTGTTCTGTGCCTCTACTGAATTTGAGAGCAGTGACATGCTGAGCAGTGCCTGATATTTCTCTGCTAGACGATTCTGACGCAGTGTCTTTTCTATAAAAGTCCAATAGTTGTAAACTTGCTGATACTGCTGTAAAACGTCAGCAGATGTGTTTGATGCGTTCATGCTGGAATAGTTCACAAGGAACATGTTCAGCATATCCTTGTCAAATGCACCGGTTGTCTGGTTCAGGAAAGGTGTGTTAGCCAAAATAGAAGCTGAGCCTTGATCAATGATGTCTTGTACTTCTTCGTCAGAAACAGTGAGACCCAGTTTTTTTGCCTCGTTCTCGATCAGTTGGTTATTGACATAAGCCTGCCATACCTGATCTTTAACTGCATCGTTCTGCTCGTCAGTCAATGCTGTTAGGCCCTGTGAGAACTTCACTGCATCAGCATATTCCTCAAAAAGTGCCTGATAGTCTTGAGCAGAAATCTTTTTCCCATTTACTTCACCTACATCCTGTGACTGACGAGGAGCGATTACCTTCCAAGCGTCACCAGCAATAAAGGCAAACAAGCCCAAGGCAATCACACCAATCAACAATGGTCCATGCGACCTAATTTCTTGTAAAGCTGCCATATTTATTTTTTTAAATTATTTTTCAATAAGATTTTAAGTTTATGGCTAATATTTCCAAAAACGGTGCAAAGGTACAAAAAAATACTAATATCCTATTGCTTTTTTCTCAAAAAAAAGTTGCCAAATTGCTCTATTCGTTCACTTTCAGACGTACAAGTTCGATTTTAGTAGCCGATACCTTGATAATTTTGAAGTCGTATTTGTCTATTCTCACTGTTTCATGCAACTTAGGAAAGCTCTGATAACGATCAAGAATCAGTCCACCTATGGTGAGATAGTCATCTGACTCTGGTAAATCAAGGTCAAATCTCTCATTCACGCGTTCTATCTCGAGGCGGGCAGAAAGTACATATTCATGCTCACTTACTTTTTTGCAAATGTAGTTAGTGCTATCGTGTTCGTCCTCTATCTCACCAAATATCTCTTCTACTAAATCTTCAAGCGTAACGATACCTGAGGTTCCTCCGAACTCATCCACCACCACCGCCATAGTCTGTTTGTCTTTGATGAACTTCTTCATCTGTCTTTGTGCAGACATGGTTTCAGGGACAATGGGCATGGCCTTGATGTTCCTGACCCAGTTGTTGCGGTTGCGAAACATTTCAGATGAATGGATGTAACCCAGTATATTATCAATATTTCCATCAAATACGATGATACGTGAATTACCCGACTCAATAAAGGTATTGATGAGTTCTTGCACGGGTGTCTTGACATCTAATGCCAAGATTTCGGTACGAGGCACCATACAGTCACGCAACTTTACGGATGAGAAGTCGAGCACATTCTGGAAAATCTTTACCTCAGAACCCAGATTGTCTTCATTTTCAGCATTCTCTATACTGGAGGTTACGAAATAATCAAGATCGACCTTACCAAAAATCTTATCCTCTACCTCACGGTTCACTTTCTGTCCGAAGAGCCTCAAAAGAAGGTAGGAAAGCATAGAGGCAAACTTGGAAACTGGATATAAAACAATGTATAATATATAAAGAGGTATAGCAAAAATGCGCAACATGAGATTGGGGTTCATCTTGAAGAACGTCTTGGGCAAGAACTCGCCCGTAAAGATGATGATAATGGTAGAAATAACCGTTTGCAGCAATAACACAAAAAACTCGTTACCGATGCCTCCCAACAAGTATTTGTCAAGTATCTGTGCCATTAATATACCATAGATGACGAGTGCAATGTTGTTGCCCACAAGCATGGTAGAGATGAAATTACTGGAATGGCGGTAAAAATAGGAAAGGATAGAAGATGTGATGCCTGGCTTACTATCCATTTCCAAGCGAAGTTTATCGACAGAAACGAAAGCAATCTCCATACCAGAAAAGAAAGCGGAGAAAAGCACAGCTATCAAAAGGCAAATCAGTGTATTCATCTATCTAGAAGTATTAGAGGCTGCTATAGCAACCGAGTCGGTTTGTAGGCTATCAGCAGGTGTAACTGCCATTTTTTCCTCATCCACATAGAAGATACCTTCAGGCTTGTGGATAGTATAGATCGTGAACTGCTGGTTGGAATCAAAACCATGTCCGGTGATGATTCGATCAATCTGTTCAATACGAATAAATTTGTCGGAATACACTTTCTGTGTGTCTTGGTCCCAAAAAAGCAGCTCAGTATTGAATCGTTCGCCTTGCAGATTATGGATATCGACGTGTCCACGCAACTCCCACAACTTCTTTTTATCATAGTAGTAGGCAGTGTCAGCCTTGATTTCAGCTGCCACATCATTGTTCTCATCAAAGTTCTCAACATAAACGCCCTTTTCGAACGACCAACGCGAGGGGTTGAGCTTGTCGTACACCAGCCAAAGGGGGGTGGTAATGCGATAACGGATGACACCTGAGTCGGATATCAGTGTCGTCACATCGTGGGTCTCCAGTGCAGGCAGTGAATCGCGATTGGTGACAGCACCTCCCATCTGCTTTCCGCTGCCAGAGCATGCAGAGAAAAAAAGAAGCATAACCACTGCCACGAAGACAGTGGTTATGCAGATAGGTTGATGTATGCGAACTATCGAAAGTTGCATGAACATTTGTTACATTATCGAATGGTAGTAGTCTCACCAATGAGGCCACCTACAGTCACGCGGTCACCTTTCTTCAGACCCTGCATAAACAGATCTTCAGACTTCGGGAAATAGCGAGAATAAGTACGGATCAGTTCATCAGCCTGCTCAGCGCAACTTGGATCCAAAGTCTTGGCACGCTGCAAGCGGTCAACGCATACATAATAGGTGCAAGAGTTCAGTGAACGTTCGTCACTCCAGTTGGGATTAGCGGCATAAATCTGAGCCATCAGGATATGAGGAGCACCCCAGTCTTCACGGAAGCTGATAGCCTGCTGAGTATATCTCTTAGCATTACCCCACTGCTTGATAGTTGACAGCGAAGCAGCAATAGCATAAGCAATCTCAGCCTTCTTTGAGTTATCAGACTCGAGTTGCAAAGCCTCATCGAAGTACTTGATAGCAGTTTCATAATCACCCTTCTTGAAGTACATATAAGCTACACCATTAGCTGCGTCAGCAGTAGGGTTGATACGATACATGTAATCAGATGCGGTGAAATAAACTTCGCTCTCGTTACACTTCATCATGCGCAGAATAGCAATGGTGTTCTTCAAGAAAGCTTCGTTGCTCTTGTTCTGCTCAACCTGAGGACCAAATACGTTCTGTAGGGTTTCGCAGTCAGCCATACCACTGTTAATAAACACAGCCAAGATGTTCTCCTTAGCAGCTTCCATGTTAGACTTCACCTTCTCATCCTCTGTCTTTGTGATAGCTTCTTCAGCCAAATCAGAAGTCCAAAGATAGTCATCCAAGAACTGCTGACTCATGCTAGAATCTTCCTTCATAATTGCCAAAGACTCGTTCAGGAAGTTCATAATAGTAGAAGCCTTGGTGTTAATACCATCACCCTGTACAGATTCCTTGAGCCACTGATAAGCAATCTTATGGTTCAGATTGGGAGCATAGGTCAGGTAGTCAACAGCCTTATCGGCCAAAGCTGCAGCGTCTGACTTGATACCGCGTGTCTTAGCTCTGAACTCAGGCAGGTACTTAGCACGAAGGTCATATACATTCATCAGTTCGTCGAAGAATTTCTGATACTCAGCAGAACCCTTCTGATTGGTGCTTAAGAATGAGTGCAGAATGTCAATCATATCGGTGAAGGTATAATACTTCATCGTAGGACATTCCTTAATGACAGCCTTTGTAGGCTCATAAGCATCTGCATAATTCTTTGCCTTTACAGCCTCATGACCAATAGAGCTATTGGTAATACACTCTTGGCTTTGAGCAAAAGCAGTGCTGAAACCTCCTGCGAGGAGGGTAATTGCAAGTAAATTCTTAATTTTCATTGCCATTAAATTTAAAGTGTTATTATTATTATTTAGTTCACTCTTGTCTTATAGAACCATCGCTCGTTGAACGTAACACCAATGTTCACCCTCAGTTGGTTCTCATGGATAAAGTTAGCAGTCTGCCCATTCACTCTAGCATATTGACCAGAGATATTAATGTAGGAGCGAGACCTAATTATTGGTACTGATAAACCTACTGAAAGGCCCCATTCTTTCGATGCCCTAACACCATCGAGCTTATAATAGGGGGCATTAAAATAGGCACCAGCCCTATACTTGATTCTCTTCAAGATGCTTCTGCCTAATGGGTCGGGCAGGTATTCAGCTCCTAAAGAAATCTTGGTTCTGTCAACAAACGCGTCCTCATTGCCCATAAACGGAACCTTACTCCACACTTGGTAGGTTAAATCCAGTCCTACGGTAAGTCTATTATCGTAACTATAGGCACCACCTACTCCAAATGACATAGGGATACCACTCTTAACATCCAAAATTGTCTCCTTTACTGACAATCCCGATGTTGATCCATTAAGGATGGCCGAAGAATTTCCCAAAATGTCTTGTATATAGGTTGTATTAGTTAAATTATATCCTGGCGAAAATACTGCACCCAAAGTAATGAAATCTTTCTTTCCAAACTGGTGCGAATACTGTGCGCCAAAGTCAAATTTCACACTATTGACCCCCACATGTTCACGCTTCATGACGCCAAAGGCATCCATATTATAAGGGAATGTTTGCATCATAGCATGGTCAACGTCACCCCAAAGATAAGAAATATTTGCACCAATTGAAAGTTTTCGGCTAATTTTATATGCTAAACCCACATAAGCTTGATGCAAACCACCCTCTCCGTAGTAACTTGTAACATAAGTTTTCTCTTTATCCGTAGCATCCTTGGTCTCATTCGACATGTCATAACCCACATTGGCATATGGCAACAAGCCCATACTCATACCAAAACGGGTACCCACACGGAAGTGCATGGACAAATAGTCAAAACTAGTGTTTTTTGCGTTCGTTTTAAATGTACCATTGTCAAAATTAGTATTCTGCAATGACAAACCCGCCTCAAAAATAAACGTCAGTGAGTCGACTGCCGTATATGAAGCTGGATTGGCAAAATTAGTATGGGTCTTGTCTCTCAAGCCATAAGCCACACCGCCCATAGCTCTGCTATTGCTTGCCCCTAGATCGGCCAACTGACCGTATCCATAGCGGCTATAAGGAGAATTTGTGTTGTTTTGTGCAAAAGTCACCCCTGTTACCAGGAAGGACAATAGCATCAAAAGCGTTTTACTATATCTCATTTCTCTACTTTATAATCTTACACAATTTTTCAAAATTACAAATTCGTTTGCAAAGATGCAACTTTTATTTCATGTATCAAAAGTTTTTTGCCCTTAATGCCGTTAAAAAAACAAAAGTGACATAAAAATTCTCTGCTTTACATTATCTTTGTAGCCAAATGAGACGAATTCATCTTAAATATGGCTTATGTATAATGATGCTTTGTAGCGTGCTCAAGCTACAGGCGCAGACACGATCGCTGGAACTGCCTACTGACACTACAGACACCTGGCAAGTGAGCCTCATTACATGCGGCCCTGGGGTGGAGGTTTATAACCAGTTTGGACATTCCGCCATACGCATGAAGAACGCATCACATGGCATTGACCTCATTTATAATTATGGCATCTTTAGTTTTAACACTCCCAATTTCGCCTTACGTTTCACATTGGGGGAAACCGACTATCAATTGGGCATTCAGGGGTATCAGGACTTTATTGATTGGTACGCCTATTGCAACAGGGATGTAAAGGAACAAGTTCTTAACCTCAGCATCAATGAGAAAAACGAACTTATTGCCTTGCTCAACGAGAACTACAAGCCGCAGAACCGAGTGTATCGATATAATTTTTTCTACGACAACTGTGCCACACGACCCAGGGATTTAATAGAGAAATGTTTAGGAAACCGGCTGAAATATGCAGACGATATGACGTCCAGTGTTACAGGACAGACATTTAGGAGTATTGTCCACGAGTTTACTGCAAACAACTCATGGTCTCAGTTGGGCATCGATCTCTGTTTAGGTAGTGAGGCCGACAAGCCCATTAACAGGCGCACAATGATGTTCATCCCTCTATATTTGGAGCAGTTTTTCGAAAGTGCAGTAATAATTACTCACGAAGATAATAATTATTCTTCACGAGATATAAATGGAGATCCTACTCAGGAGGCTGACAACAAATCCATACCATTAATAGTAGATAGTCACCAGTTAGTGACAATTCCAGAAGCTGACAAGCAGCAGCCTGACACGCCCTTCACCCCCTTCCGCTGTTTCACTTTATTGTTTATTGTGGTAACAGTATTAACAATCTATGGTCTCAAGCATCGTAAAAGTTGCTGGGTACTCGATCTTGTATTGTTTGCAACTGCAGGTATTGCGGGATGCCTTCTCACTTTTTTGGCATTATTCTCCGAGCATCCTACAGTGAGTCCCAACTACCTATTGTTGCTCTTCCAACCACTGCATCTGTTGCTGCTACCTTGGTTTATACGAAAAGTAAAAGAGTTGAAGAGAAGCCGATATATGGTAGCACTGATCATTGAATTATCTTTATTTATTGTGTTGTGGGCGGTAATTCCACAAAGATTTCCGCTTGCCATTCTTCCTTTGGCACTGTGTTTGTTAGTACGTTCTGCAAGCAATTGGCTGTTGTCTCAACCCAGAAAGATATGAAAAAAGAGATTTTAGCAACCATATTACTATTAGCTGTGGGAGGCTGGCAGATGCAAAAAGCATCGGCTCAGACCCGTTTGGTGGTGTCAGTCACTATCGACCAGCTACGTGGTGACTATATTGATGCTTTCTCTTCTCATTATGGTTCGCAAGGGTTCAAGCGCCTTTTACGCGATGGCAGGGTGTACAAACAGGTACAATTCTCCTTTGATGCCAAAGACAGAGCGTCTGCGATAGCAGCTATTTATACAGGTACTACACCATCAGTGAATGGCATCATTGGCAGTCAATGGCTGGATCGCACTACAGGCAGACCTCAAAACTGCGTGGATGATGCTGCATATATGGGCAACAACACCAACGAAAACTCGTCGGCTTCATTGCTGGCCTCTTCTACCCTGCCCGATGAATTGAAGATAGCTACCAATAACCAAGCCTTGGTATATGCAGTGTCTCCGTTCCGAGATGCTGCCATCCTTTCGGCTGGTCATGCTGCCAATTGTGCCTTCTGGATCAACTCCGAAACAGGCAAGTGGTGTAGCACCACCTACTACAAAGATTTCCCGTTGTGGCTAGAAAACTTCAACACGCAGCAAGGTCCTGACCTCAGGGTAAAAGATAAAGATCGCGTAAACCGCTATCGTCACTTGCTCACTACCCCTGCTGTGAACAATGAGGTGAACCACCTAACGGAAGAGTTGCTCAAGCAAAGCGAACTGGGAAAAGATGGAATAATAGACTTTCTTTCACTTACCTATTACGCAGGCACTTATCGGCATCAACCTCTACAAACGGTTGAACAGGAAATGCAGGCCGTTTACACCAATATCGATACCTGTTTAGCCAACCTAATCAATCTGTTGGAGCGTCAGGTTGGCATGACTCATGTACTTTTGTGCATCAGTTCAACAGGATTCACCGACCCAGTATATCAGGACATCACAGCCTACAATATACCTACTGGAGAGTTCTACCTCAATCGCTGTGCAACCTTGCTGAACATGTTCTTGATGGCAACTTATGGTGAAGGGAATTATGTGGAGTATTACTACGAACAGCAGATATTCCTCAACCACAAACTGATTGAGGACAAACACCTTGATATGACTGATATCCAGCTGAAGGCTTCCGAATTTTTGATGCAATTCAGTGGTGTGAGTGAAGTTTATTCCGCCAACCGTTTGCTGTTGGCTCCCTATACAGAACGTATCGAACGCAGTCGTAATGGTTTCCACCGCAAACGTTCGGGTGACCTTGTCATCGAGGTACTGCCAGGATGGCAGATAGTAGACGAACAAACACAAAATAAAAAAGTGGTGAGTATGGCTGTTACTCCTACTCCCCTCATCATATTACATCCAGCTTTCAAGGCTGCCACTATCGCTTCTCCAGTGATGGCTGAGCGCATCGCTCCTACCCTTGCTAATGCCATCCACATACGAGCTCCCAATGGCTGTTCTCTTCCTCCTTTGGCAGAATAAAGAGTGAGTTTTAAACAAAAAAGAATAAATTCTTTTTGTTCTGCAGTCGATTTTGCTTACCTTTGCACCCCGTAAGCATGGATTGTGCTTTATTTATCAACAGAAATTAAAATAATAACATAATGGGATTTAATGATTTTTTGACCAAAATCTTCGGCAACAAGTCGCAGAAAGACATGAGAGAGATCAAGCCTTGGATAGACAAGATCAAGGCTGCCTCACCAGAGATTGAACAACTTGACAATGACGCATTGCGTGCTAAAACACACGAGATTAGGCGTTATGTGCAAGATGCTGCCATAGAAAAACGTGCCAAGATTGACGAACTGAAAGCTAAAATTGAAGTAACCGAACTGGAAGACCGCGAACCTATCTTCGCGCAAATTGACAAGATAGAGAAAGAGATTCTTGAACTTTTTGAAGAGAAACTTAACGAGGTATTGCCTCAGGTATTTGCCATTGTGAAGGAAACTGCCAAGCGTTTCTCTGAGAACGAAGAGATTGTGGTAACAGCTACCGATTTTGACCGAGAACTAGCCGCTACCCACGATTTTGTACGTATCGAGGACGATAAGGCTATCTATCAGAACCATTGGATGGCTGGTGGCAATGAGGTGACCTGGAACATGGTACACTACGATGTGCAGCTTATTGGTGGCGTGGTGCTACATCAAGGCAAGATAGCCGAGATGGCTACAGGTGAAGGTAAGACCCTGGTAGCTACACTTCCAGTATTTCTCAACGCCCTGACAGGTAATGGTGTGCATGTGGTAACAGTGAATGACTATCTGGCTAAACGAGATGCCGAATGGATGGGTCCTCTCTACATGTTCCATGGACTGAGTGTTGATTGTATCGACAAACATCAGCCTAACTCCATAGCACGTCGCAATGCCTATCTGGCAGATATCACCTTTGGTACCAACAACGAGTTTGGATTCGACTACCTGCGTGACAATATGGCTATTCGTCCACAAGATCTGGTGCAACGCAAGCATAACTATGCCATTGTCGATGAGGTGGACTCAGTGTTGATAGACGATGCACGTACCCCTCTTATTATCTCTGGTCCTATTCCACAGAATGCCGACACCAAACTGTTCGAGGATTTCCGTCCGTATGTAGAACGCCTCGTGGCTAAACAGCGTGACCTGGCTACCAAATATTTGGCAGAAGCTCGTAAATTGATTTATTCAGAAGACAAAAAAGAGGTAGAAGATGGCTTTTTGGCCCTCTATCGCAGTCATAAGGCACTGCCAAAGAACAAGCCATTAATCAAGTTCCTTAGTGAGCAAGGCATTAAAACCGGCATGTTGGCTACCGAGGAAATCTATATGGAACAGAACATGAAGCGTATGCACGAGGTGACCGACCCACTCTACTTCGTGATTGATGAGAAATTAAAGAGCGTGGAGCTGACTGACAAAGGTTTCGACGAACTGAGTAGCTACACCTCTGAACCCAGTTTCTTCGTGCTTCCTGACATTGTGACACAGTTGGCTGAGTTGGAAAACGACAAGAGCATGAATGACGAAGAGCGCTTGGCAAAGAAAGATGAATTGCTGAATATCTACTCTACCAAGGCTGAGCGCGTGCACACATTGATACAATTGCTCAAAGCTTACACCATGTTTGAAATCGACGTGGATTATGTGGTACTCAATGGTGAGGTGAAGATTGTGGACGAGCAGACGGGCCGTATCATGGAAGGCCGTCGCTGGTCAGACGGATTGCATCAGGCAGTGGAATCTAAGGAACGCGTGAAGATTGAAGGTGCTACGCAGACCTTTGCTACCATTACCTTGCAGAACTATTTCCGTATGTATCACAAGCTGGCAGGTATGACTGGTACGGCAGAGACTGAGGAAGGCGAGTTCTGGGATATCTACAAACTGGAGGTGGTGGTAATTCCGACTAACCGTCCAGTAATCCGTAAAGACATGAACGATCGCGTTTACAAGACCAAACGCGAAAAATATAAGGCTGTGATCGAGGAAATTGAAAATATGGTCAACCAAGGTCGTCCTGTTTTGGTGGGTACTACCTCTGTTGAAATATCGGAGACCTTGAGCCGTATGTTAACGATGCGCAAAATTAAGCACAACGTACTGAATGCCAAGTTGCATCAGCGTGAAGCTGAGATTGTGGCTCAGGCTGGTCAGACCAGTACTGTTACTATCGCCACCAATATGGCTGGTCGTGGTACTGATATTAAACTCAGTCCGGAGGTACGTGAGGCAGGTGGTTTGGCCATCATCGGTACAGAGCGCCACGAGTCACGTCGTGTTGACCGTCAGCTGCGAGGCCGTTCTGGTCGTCAAGGTGACCCAGGTTCATCAGTATTCTTTGTATCCTTGGAAGATGACTTGATGCGTAAGTTTGCTTCTGAGAAGGTGGCTCGTCTCATGGACCGTATGGGATTCAAGGATGGTGAAGTGCTGGAACACAGCCTCATCACCCGCTCTATCGAGAATGCACAAAAGAAGGTGGAAGAAAATAACTTCGGTATTCGTAAGCACTTGCTCGATTACGATGATGTAATGAACAAGCAGCGTACTGTGATTTACGAGAAACGCCGTCATGCACTTATGGGTGAGCGTATCGGTATGGATATCGCCAATATGATTTGGGAGCGTTGCTATAACGCTACTCAGTTGGCTACTTACGACGACTGTAAGATGGAAGTGCTCAAGACTTTCGCTTTGGAAACACCATTCAATGAAGATGATTTCATGAACAAGAACAAAGAAGATCTTGCAGGTATGATATTTGATAATGCGATGCTTCACTTCAAGCAGCGTACCGACCATATGGCTGAAATAGCTTATCCTGTCATCAAACAGGTATATGAAACTCAAGGCCAGATGTATGAGAATATCCTCATTCCTATTACTGATGGCCGCAAGATGTTCAACATCTCCTGCAACCTCAAGGAAGCTTACGAGACCGAGTGCAAAGCTATCGTTAAGCAGTTTGAGAAATCTATTCTGCTGCATGTGATTGATGAGGAATGGAAAGAGAACCTGCGTAGTCTTGACGAATTGCGTAATTCTGTCCAGAATGCTCGTTACGAACAGAAAGACCCATTGGTGCTCTATAAACTCGATTCTGCAAAGCTGTTTGACGACATGGTGGAGGTCATCAACAATGACACCATTTCTATATTGATGCGTGGACAAATTCCTCTCCAAGAGCCTCAGCAAGTACAGCAAGCTGCTCCTGAGAGAAGACAAGACATGAGCCAGATGCGCGAGAACAAACGTGATGCAAGCTCTGTTTCTGGTGGTGATCCTGCACAACAGGCAGCTGCAGCACAAGATACTCGTGAGCAACAGAGAACACCTTATGTGGCTCCAAAGACTGTTGGGCGTAATGATCCTTGTCCATGTGGTAGTGGCAAAAAGTTCAAGAATTGCCATGGGAAAGGGTTATAAAGACTGAAACTTAATACTTCCTAAGGCATTAAGCTGACTGCTCTCCTACACAGGGGAGCAGTTATTGATAATTGAAAACTGAAAAATGAAGATATTCAAATGAAGAAGGTATTGCTGATATTGTTTGGATGGGTGATGCTTGCAGGTTGCCAAAGCGTTGACTATCTCTCTATAGACTACCTGCTCCCTGCCGAGATGAGTTTTCCTAAAGAACTCAGGAAAGTAGCTGTGGTAAACAACGTTGTGGGGGGTACCCCCACCAAACTGGCTAGCCAGTTTACTGACGTACCTGATGTAAACGCACGAATGCAATACCACAAAACGCAATACTTCTCTGGCGACAGTAAGACGGCTACCGAAGCTTTAGCCCAGACGCTGGCTGACGGAGATTATTTCGATACCGTAATCATCTGTGACTCCGCCTTACGTGCTGGTGATAGGGAGGAACGCCGTCAGACTCTCACACGTGAAGAAGTTGACGATTTAACCCAACAGCTGGGTGTCGACTTTCTCATTGCGCTAGAGAATCTTGAATTACGTGCAGTGTCAAAAGCTCAGCCTGACTACTATACAGGCATATTTGTAGCCAACACTGATGTCAAAGTGGCTCCTACGGTACGTATATACATGCCAAGACAAAATCCTCGCACTCCTATCTACAAAGTTGATAGCATATTCTGGCAAGGGTTTGGTGATGATATCAACGAGTCAGTACATGAATTGCCTAATCAGCAGACAGTGGTTAAAGAGGCATCACACTATGCAGGCGAGTTTATAGCAAAGACTTTCGTTCCCTATTGGGAAACATCTACTCGATACTATTTCACCAATGGCTCTGTCTCCATGCGTGATGCTGCCGTTTTTGTGAAAGAAGACAGATGGGATGAAGCCTTGACTCTGTGGCAGAAAGCATACGATGAGAGCAAGAATGCCAAGAAGAAAATGTATGCATCCTACAATCTGGCATTAGGCCATGAAATGCTTGATAATATCGACCAAGCTATTGAGTGGGCAACCAAAGCACAGCAATATGCCCAGCAAGCCGGCCAAGTTGAGGTCGCACAATTGGCGGGCATTTATCTACAGCAATTGAACACCAGAAAGCAGAGTTATGCCAGCATAAAGATGCAGATGCAACGTTTTGATGAAGATTTTTAGGCTATAGCGTGACACTTTTACAAAAAATGTTTATATTTGTCCGATAATTATTCGATGATATATGAAATTAAATGATTCATCATCCGCTCAGCTAAAGGCTACTATACGTAAGTCTATCGGCAAATTTACTGTCGAGGACGAGACTTTTGTTACCGATTTGCACATTCAGGCTAACCCTCAGACTGGTACTTGTAGCCTGATTGACGATGACGACATTGAGCTGGGACGCACCACTGTCAAGGAGTGGGTAGCGTATGATGGTGATGATTTCGAGGAAGTTGTGACAGACACCCTTACTGCCATCCTTCAGGAGATGAAAGATGCAGGCGATTTTGCAAAGGTACAAATCATGCAGCCCTACTCTTTCGTGTATGTGGACGAGGACAAAGAGACCATTGCCGAACTGCTCCTAATGGATGATGACACTCTGATTGTCACAGATGGATTGCTAAAGGGCTTGGACGAAGAGCTCAACGATTTTCTCAAAGATCTGTTGTCAGATTAAATCACTAACTTAAGCCAGACGTGCTTTCAGTTCATCTGGAAGCACGGGCATCGCCCCACTCTGTGTACAAACAAAAGCGCTTACCTCCACAGCCAACTGGTGTGCCTCTTCAACAGACTTACCTGCCAATATAGCAGCCGTAAAAGCCCCCGTAAAACTATCGCCAGCACCAACAGTATCAGCTACTGCCACACGAGGTGTAGGCAGGAAGGAAGCCTTACCAGGGGTAAACACATAGCTACCTTCTGTGCCACAGGTAAGGATAACCATCTTCAAGCCATACTTAGCCAATAGAAGCCAGCATTTATCGGCTTGTGAGATGGAATGGAAACCAAACATACGACTCACTAGTTCTAATTCTTCGTCATTAATCTTCAGAATGTTACAACGACCCATCGATTCTTCCAACAAATCAGGTGTATAGAAACTCTGACGCAGATTGATGTCAAAAATCTTCAATGTATCAGCATCATTAGGCATCTCCTCTAAGAACTTCACAATGGTCTCGTGGCTCACCGAACTGCGTTGAGCCAAAGAACCAAAGCAAACGGCACGAGCATTGTGTGCCAATTCTTTCAACTCATCAGTAAATGGAATGTTATCCCATGCCACACCTTTCTTAATCTCATAAGACGGTATGCCCTTCTCATCGAGTGTCACCTGCACGGTACCAGTTGGGAAAGGCACTCGCGCAATCAAAGTGTTCAGTTCTCGCTGGTTAAAGATTCGCATAATCTCGTCACCATCTTCGTCGTTACCTACGGCACTCACTACACAACTCTTAAAACCGAACTGTGATACATGATAGGCAAAATTAGCAGGAGCACCACCTATCTTCTTCCCATCAGGGAGGCAGTCAAATAATGCCTCTCCCATTCCCACAACTATATCTTTCATATTAATTAAGCTTTAACTTGTTTGATAAACGACAACAGATAAACCACACCGATAGCCATTACAATAACAGCACCGGCCTGTCCCATAGCATCGCTGGCGAAGCCCATAATCAATGGGAAAATGGTACCTCCAAACAAACCCATAATCATCAGGCCACTCACCTCGTTCTGTTTATCAGGCACAGAAAGCAATGCCTGACTGAATACTATTGGGAATATATTGGAGTTGCCATAGCCCACCAAAGCGATGCCTATATAGAGCACCCACTGTGTTTGACCTGTTAACAGAAGAGCCATACTGAGCACCATCATCACCACACTAATAACAAAAAAGGTGCGTGTTTTCATAATACGAAGGAAGAAAGAGCCTGTAAGGCATCCTAACGTACGGAAAATAAAATACAAACTGGTAGCAAAAGCAGCCTCGTTAAGCGTCATACCTAAACGCTCCATCAAAATCTTAGGAGCAGTGGTATTCACTCCCACATCAATGCCCACATGGCACATAATACCAAAGAATGACAACAGAACAATAGGCTTCCCTAATAGTTGCAGGCACTCAACAAAGGTAGAAGCCTTGCCTTCAATAGGTTCCTCATCAATCTTTGTAGCACCCAAGGCCAAAGTAGCAATCACAGCTATCACAAGGAAAACAGCAAACAACACACGCCAGTCATAGCCCAAATCAGGAATTACCTTAGTGGCTCCCCACATAGCTAAATAAGGTGCAATAAACGATGCGATGGCCTTGATAAACTGTCCGAAAGTTAAAGTAGAAGCCAGGTTCTTACCACCAATAATAGAAGACACCAACGGATTGAGGGATGTCTGCATCAAAGCATTTCCGATGCCTAATAGTGAGAAGGACACAAGCATAATGCCGAAGTTATTGCCAAACAACGGTAGCAGCAATGACAATACCGTTACGATAAGCGACAGCATCACCGTCTGCTTACGTCCAATTTTGTTCATCAGCATGCCCGTAGGCACTGAGAAGATCAGGAACCAGAAAAACACTAACGATGGGAAAATGTTAGCAACAGAGTCTGTCAACTGCAAATCGTCTTTTACATAGTTTGAGGCGATGCCTACCAAATCGACAAAGCCCATGGCGAAGAAGCAAAGCATTACAGGCACCAGCTTCGCTATCTGAGATTGATTTCGACTACCCATTATTATTTTGTTTTAAGATTATACACCGTAAAGTTCTTTACCTGCACACTGCCTCCTAAAGCATTGAATACAACCTTATTATATGGCGTATGTGGGAATACCAAATTGGTCATCACGAAGCGACCCTCATTCACAAAGGCCTCCACGCTACAACGATCCACAATGAATCTCAGTTGGAGGTCACCACCCTCTACCTGCGTAAAAGTGGGTGTAATGAAATCCTTGTTGAAACCAGCTACCCCACTCTTATCACGAGTACAAGTCAACTCACGTTTCGCCATATCCAACTTATATTCAATCTCCTCACCTTGCTCATTCATTAAGCGGAAGCTCAGGGATCCTTGCTTCTTCTGACGCACCATCATCAGCACCTCATACGTGCCGACATTGTTATCCATCAGTTTTTCAATTACATACTCCTTACCCACACTAAAAGACTTGCTCATCGTTTTTTCCTTACGCATATTCAGCAATTCTGGCGATGGAGCCGACTGTATATAGGTCTCGCCATCCAACTGGAACAGTTGCAAATCACGAGGCACCGAATTAGCACTTCTAAATTGCATGGTAGGCACCTCGTTGGCATATTGCCAGTTGCTCATCCATGCCAAAGCAATCACACGATTGTCAGGCGCATTGCTCCAAGTCACCGTAGCATAGTGGTCCTTGCCAAAGTCCATCCATTTTGTTGCCTTTGGTGACTCATTCACAAACTGATGTCCATCAAACGAACCCACAAAATACTGGGTGGCACTGCCTCCAAAGGGCCCACCAGGATTAATGTTTACTATCAACACCCATTTCTTCTGATTGGTACCAGCCACAGGCAACTCAAACAGATCTGGGCATTCCCAAACACCATCATGGACCCCTTGCCCCTCGCCAAAGTTGCTTTCATAGGTCCAATCTTTCAGATTAGGTGATGAGTAGAAGCGAATCACTTGCTGAACAGCCAATGCCATAATCCATTTCTTGGAACCCTCATGCCAAATCACCTTCGGGTCACGAAAATCAGCTATTTCGCCTGTCAGCACTGGGTTTCCGGCATATTTCTTAAACGTCCTGCCATTATCAGTACTATAGGCAATGCTCTGCATCTGTCGTGCACTTGCCTGTGTATAGAATGCCACGATAGCACCAGCCCCAAAGCCAGCGGTATTGTTCTTGTCCACTACGGCAGAACCACTGAAGATGGTACCCAATCCGTCAGGAGCAATCGCCACAGGCAGATGCTGCCAATTTACTAAATCACGTGTCACAGCATGACCCCAGTTCATGTTCCCCCAACGAGAACCATAGGGGTTGTACTGATAAAAAAGATGATACTCGCCATCCTTATACACCATACCATTAGGGTCGTTCATCCAACCATATTGCGGAGTAAAGTGATATACAGGCCGCCACAACGTCTCACAATTGGAAGCATCAAAACTGTTGGCCAAAGTGAGCTGACTACTAAATGCACATGATTTTACCAAAGGTCTTGCTCCTCCTCTCTCCAAAGCATTCATGGCAAAACGCAATACCACATGCTTGCCAGCATACTTCGATACATCGTAAGGCACTGTATAGTCCACCTTATTGACAGCCAAACGCACAGTAAATGACTCCACTTGCACATCATCTACTATTAAACTAATACTTACATCAGGAGCTGTATCTTCCACAGGAAGAATTAGATACTTCTGTGTAGGATTAACGCGCACCATCCCATGGCCATCGCCCAGGTCAACAACTTCAACATCGCCGCCAGCAGCAAAAGCAGTCAATGCCAATACGCTCAACAAACAAGCCAATACTCTTTTCATCACATTATCCATTATCCATTCTTCATTATCCATTACTCTTAAATTTATCAATCACCAACGCTATTGCCCCATCACCCGTCACATTGCAAGCCGTACCAAAGCTATCCATTGCAATATACAGACCAATCATCAATGCCTGCGCAGCATCGTCGAACCCCAGCATTGATTGCAATACACCCAATGCCGCCATGATAGCGCCTCCAGGCACACCAGGAGCAGCCACCATCGTGATGCCCAACATGCAGATAAAACCTGCAAACATACCAATCGTATAAGGCATGCCTTGCATAATCATCAGTGCCAAAGCACAAGACACAATCTTCAACATACTGCCCGACAAATGGATAGTAGCACAAAGAGGTATCACAAAACCAGCCACCTCATTGCTTACGCCATTACGCTTAGCCTGCTCCAATGTTACAGGTATGGTAGCAGCAGACGACTGGGTACCCAACGCCGTAAAATAGGCAGGCAACATCGTCCACAGCAACTTAAACGGATTGCGCTTCACGAGAGTTCCTGTCACCACATACAGCATCACTAACCAGAAGATGTGCAGGGCAAATATAATACCGATAATCTTAATAAACACCACCAGGATGGAGAACACCTGTCCAGTGTGTGTCATGTTCAAAAAAATGCCGAAGATATAAAGCGGCAACAAAGGCAGAATCACACTGCTAATGGTTTTGATAATAATCTGTTGGAAGTCGCGTGCCACGTTCTTAAGGTAACTACTGTCGAGTGTAGCAGCCCCCAAACCCAATACAAATGCCAATACCAACGAAGTCATCACATCCATCAGTGGTGGAATTTTAACGCTAAAATAGGGCTCCACTCCTTGAGCCTCGGATATTTCCTCCAAAGGAATACCTGAAGTTATGAGCGATGGAAACAACGACAAACCTGTGAACAATGACAAGAAGCCTGCCAAGAGGGTACAACCATATGCCAGAAAGACGGTAGCGAGCAACATCTTACCTGCCCCCTTCCCTATGTCAGCTATGGCGATGGTCACCAATCCAACAATAATCAGAGGAATGCAGAAGCCCAGAAACTGACTGAAGATAGAGTTGAAGGTCTCGAACACACGTACCAGACCCAATGGGAATACCTGACCAATAATGATACCCAATGCAATTGCAATGAGGATGCGTGGCAACAGACCTATCTTGATTCTCTTCATGCTTTTCATGTATATTATTTTTCAAAGTTACAAAATAGAATTTCTACCACAAAAAAAAATCCCTCCTTTTTGGGGAGGGATTATAAAATATTCAGTTTCTGTTTTACTTCTTCAGTGCAGCAATGCTTTCCTTCAGCGAGGCAATGATGCTCTCGGCATCATGCTGCTTCTTGCGTTCCAGTTCTACTACAGCAGCAGGAGCATTGGCCACGAAACGCTCGTTGTTCAACTTCGCCAGTACACCCTTCAGGAAACCTTCTTTGGCTGCCAGTTCCTTCTCCATACGGGCAATCTCCGCCTCAGCGTCAATCAGGTTGCCCAGAGGTACAGCATATTCGGTAGTACCCACCAAGAAGTTAGCAGCGCCCTCAGCCTTCGCCTCCACAATATCTATAGACGAGAGGTTACACATCTTATATAATAAGGTATTGAATGCTGCCACAGGGTTCTCACCAACCACCTGCAAAGTCAGCTGCTCTTTCTGCGCAACGTTCTTCTGTACTCGGATAGCACGAATACCACTGATAACCTCCTTCACAGCCTCCACCTGCTTCAACAGGTTTTCATCTGCCTTGCCTACAGGTTGCATCGGACTTACCATCAGGCTCTCACCCTCTTTGCGATCGGTAATGTGCTGCCACAGCTCCTCGCTGATAAATGGCATGAATGGGTGCAACAAGTGAAGCAACGTATCAAAGAACTCGATAGTCTTGTCCAACACCTTACGAGGGATAGGCTGCAAGTATGCAGGCTTAATCAGTTCGAGATACCAAGCCGAGAACTCGTCCCAGAACAGCTTATACACTGCCATCAGCGCCTCGCTCAAGCGATACTTGCCAAACAAATCGGCCACCTCTAATGCCACAGCATTCTGCTTGCTCTCAAACCACTTCATAGCAATCTCCGATGCCTCAGGCACCTCAATATCAGCAACCTCCCAACCCTTAATCAGTCGGAATGCATTCCATATCTTGTTACAGAAATTACGTCCCTGCTCGCACAATGCGTCATCAAACAGGATATCGTTGCCGGCAGGAGCCGAAAGCATCATACCCATGCGCACACCATCGGCACCATATTTGTCAATCAGTTCCAGCGGATCAGGTGAGTTGCCCAAACTCTTCGACATCTTGCGTCCCAGTTTATCACGCACGATACCAGTGAAATATACATCCTTAAACGGATAAGTACCCATATATTCTTCGCCAGACATAATCATACGAGCCACCCAGAAGAAGATGATATCTGGGGCCGTCACCAATACGCTGGTAGGATAATAGTAATTGATTTCGTCATTGCCTGGGTTATTGATGCCACCAAACAGAGAGATTGGCCACAACCAAGAGCTGAACCAAGTATCCAGAGCATCCTCATCCTGACGCAAGTCGGCATCCGTAACAGCTGGGTTCTTAGCCTGTGCCAGTTTCAGTGCCTCCTCACGAGTCTCTGCTACCACGAAATCATCATCGGTGTCGTAGTAGTAAGCAGGAATACGGTGACCCCACCACAACTGGCGACTGATACACCAGTCCTGTATATTCTCCAGCCAGTTCTTGTAGGTATTCACATATTTCTGAGGATAGAAGTGCATCTCACCCTCCATCACAGGCTTCAGTGCTATCTCGGCAAAATGCTCCATCTTGAGGAACCACTGCAAAGAGAGACGTGGTTCGATAGCGGTATCAGGGTTACGCTCTGAGTAACCCACCTTGTTGGTATAGTCCTCCACCTTCTCCATAAGACCAGCCTCCTGCAAGTCCTTGGCAATCACCTTACGGCAATCAAAGCGATCCATACCCACATACAGAGGACTCTGCTCAGAGATGGTACCGTCAGGATTGAAGATATCTATAGTTTCCAGGTTATGCGTCTTACCCAGCATATAGTCGTTGGTATCGTGTGCAGGAGTCACCTTCAAGCAACCCGTACCGAACTCGATATCCACATAGCGGTCCTCAATCACAGGAATCACCCTGTTTACCAACGGCACAATCACCTTCTTGCCCTTCAGCCACTGGGTCTTCGGGTCTTTAGGGTTCACACACATCGCCGTATCGCCCATGATGGTCTCAGGACGAGTGGTAGCCACTACTGCATAATAGCCTTTGGCATCCTTGTGAATCACATTGCCCTCGCCACTCTCATTGATAGTATCTTGATATTCAGGAGCTACATAGTACTTCAGATAAAACAGATGACTCTGCTCTTCCTTGTAGATTACCTCTTCGGTAGAGAGAGCCGTCAGCGCCTTAGGATCCCAGTTCACCATACGCAAGCCACGATAGATATAGCCCTTGTTATACAGGTCAACAAACACCTTGATAACGCTCTTGCTGCGTTCCTCGTCCATCGTAAAGGCCGTACGGTCCCAATCGCAGGATGCACCCAACTTGCGCAACTGCTTCAAGATAATGCCACCATGCTCGTGTGTCCAAGCCCAAGCGTGCTCCAGGAACTGCTCACGAGTCAGGTCGCGCTTCTTGATACCCTCGCCAGCCAGTTTCTTCACCACCTTAGCCTCGGTAGCGATAGAAGCGTGGTCGGTACCAGGCACCCAGCAAGCGTTCTTGCCCTCCATGCGGGCACGACGCACCAGAATATCCTGTATGGTATTGTTCAGCATATGTCCCATGTGCAGCACACCTGTCACATTTGGTGGTGGAATCACGATGGTATAGGGTTGCCTTCCATCAGGTTTCGAACTAAAAAGCTTATGGTCAGTCCAATACTGATACCATTTTCCCTCCACTTCTGCGGGACTGTACTTACTTGCTAACTCCATTTTATCTTAATTCTTAACGTTATTCTTAATTTAGGGTGCAAAGTTACATAAAATAATTACAAACGCCAAAGCAGATAGAAATAAACAGCGATAAATTTGGGGATAGAAACGAGAATAACTACCTTTGTCAACGAAAATCAAAAATCAAGCCTTATGCAGATAATAGATAACGAACTAATAAACAAAGTAGTAGAAGCTGCTAAGAAGTCGCCACGCCTCAGGATGAACTACAATTTCCACGAGAGTCTTGACGATAAATGCCATCGTTTCATCAATGCTTTGGAGCCTGGCACCCAAATACCAGTGCACCACCATCCTACCAAAGCCGAGACCATAGTTCTCATCAAGGGGAAAATAAGGGTATCCACCTATAATGATGATGGAGAAATCATGGAAACTGCCATACTTAGTCATGAAGAAGGTCGTTATGGAGCCGACATTCCCAAGAACGTCTGGCACACCGTTGAATGTATTGAACCCACCGTTCTGCTGGAATGTAAAGAAGGTCCTTTCGTACAGCATGAGGTAGATGGTATTTTGGAAATAAAAAAATGAAAAACATTTGCAAATACATCTCCGACTACATGGGGATTTGGGTCCTGTTGGCAGCAGTGTTATCACTGGTCTTTCCCGAAGTGTTGAGCCATATTAGGCCAACAGTCATCAACTACCTGTTAGGTATAGTGATGTTCGGCATGGGACTAACACTGAACCTAAAAGATTTCAAGATAGTATTTAGTCGTCCCAAAGACGTAATCATAGGTTGTTTGGCACAATTCACCATCATGCCGCTGTTGGCGTGGACACTGTCTCGGGTGTTTGGTCTCGACGAGGCTTTGGCCTTGGGTGTTGTGCTGGTTGGTTGTTGTCCAGGAGGAACGTCATCCAACGTCATAACCTATTTGGCGAAAGGCGACTTAGCGCTGTCGGTAGGAATGACAGGCGTATCCACCCTGCTTGCCCCTTTCTTGACCCCCCTCCTCACATGGTTGTTGGCAGGAAAGTCGGTAGATGTTGATGTATTGAACATGTTGCTGAGTATCCTTTGGGTAGTAATCCTCCCCATTGTTGTAGGATTGATAGTGAAATCCTTCTGGCCTAAGTTCACAGAGAAGGCAGTAGATTACCTGCCCGCCATCTCTACCTTAGCTATCACCAGCATTGTGGGCATTGTCATTGCTGCCAATGCCGAAAAAATCATGCTGTGTGGCATGATAATCATCTTGGTGGTAGTATTGCACAATATCTGTGGCTTCTATTTAGGCTTTCTTATTGGCAAGCTTTTGGGACTCTCAACGCCCAAGCGCAAAGCCATCTCTATAGAGGTGGGCATGCAAAACTCAGGTTTGGCCACATCATTGGCCACCATCCATTTTGCGGCCTATCCTATGGCCAGCATTCCTGGAGCCGTATTCAGTGTGTGGCACAACATATCAGGCGCCATCGTAGCCAGAATTTTCACACGATTTGTTCACGATAGAACAATAAAATGATGACACTGACCTACATCTTCCATAGTGGCTTTGCAATCGAGACCCATCAATGCATCCTGGTATTCGACTACTGGTTGGATCCTGCTGAGGTGATGCCCGCCCTCCTGCAAAGCGACAAGCCGATGTATGTATTATCCAGTCACTTCCACGAAGACCACTTCACAAAGACAATCTTTGAATGGAAGCAACGTAAGTCCAACATCACCTATATCCTGAGCAAAGACATCTTGAAGCACAGAAGGGCGATGAAGGAAGATGCAGATGTGTGGTTGGGCAAATGGGGCAAGTGGAACGACAACCTTGTTGCAGTCAAGGCGTTAGGCAGTACCGACAGCGGCGTGTCTTGGATAGTAGAAACAGACGGCAAACGCATTTTCCATGCAGGCGACCTGAACAACTGGTATGCCCGTTTCCTGCCCGATTCCAAGCCAGGCGATTTGATTTATAGCATTGAGATGGACGAAGTCGTCGAACCCGTGGCACACGAGAAGCGCTATTTGGGCGAGTTGAAGGAAATCCACAGATATGCCGACAGCTTCGATGTAGTGATGTTCCCCATCGATGGGCGCATAGGCAATGGCTACACCCTGGGTGGCAGACAGTTTATCGAGCGTTTCAAGGTCGGCTTATTTGTACCCATGCACTTTACCACCAAAGGTTTCGAGTCCGCTTGGCGCTTCAAAGAATATGCAGACGAGAAAAACATTCCTTTCTGGGAAATCACCAAAGAAGGAGAAACAATAGTTTTTTAATTTAAGCAATATGAACAATAACAGACCCAATCCCAACGAGGCGTTTCCTAATCCGAACCTCCCAAGACTATGCTTCATCAAGAATGTGGTGAAGAACCCAAGGATTATAATTGGTGACTACACCTACTATGACGATGTGGATGGTGCTGACCAATTTGAGAAGCACGTCACACACTTCTACGATTTTATTGGTGACAAGCTGATTATCGGTAAGTTCTGTGCCATTGCCAAGGGTGTGGAGTTTGTAATGAACGGTGCCAATCACAGAATGGATTGTGCTACAACTTATCCGTTTTATATCATGGGCGGTGATTGGGGAAGTGCCATTGCACCAGTGAAAGACGAATTGCCGTTGAAGGGAGATACCATCATAGGCAATGATGTTTGGATTGGTCAGAACGTGACCGTGATGCCTGGCGTCCATATCGGCGATGGAGCTATTATCGGAACAAACTCGGTGGTGGCAAAGGATATTCCTCCTTATGCTATTGCCGTCGGTAATCCTTGTCGAGTCGTCAGGAAACGCTTCGATGACGAACTGATTGAGTTGTTACTCCAATTCAAATGGTGGGACAAAAATATTGAGGAAATAGAAAGTCTCATGCCTCTCTTATCATGTGGGGATTTAGAGAAAGTGAAGAAAGAAATTAAAGCAAGATTCTGATTATGAGAATACTATAATGGAGAAAGTCAAGCGGATAGTGTGGAATGAGGGCGGCAACACCATATCGAATTAATGAAACAAAAAAAAACAAAGTGAAATAAGGATTGTTTGACCAACATTTTGTACCTTTACAGCACTCAATCTAAATGATAGATTTTTGCATTATCATTTACATCAAACAATATATTATAAGTTTTAAACCGCATTATGAAGAGTTTTAAATCAACTGCGTGGCTATTGCCACAACCTGTGCTGATTATCGGCACATACGACAAAGACGGTAAGCCCAATGCGATGAATGCTGCTTGGGGTGGACAATGGGATATGAAAGAAATCATGATCTCATTGGGCTCACATCAGACGACTGACAACTTGGCTGTTAATCCTGAATTCACGGTGGCCTTTGCTACGACTAAAACAATGGTAGCGGCTGATTTTGTTGGAATCGTGACTGGCAGAAAAACTCCAGACAAGATGGAGAAAACTGGTTGGTCTATCGAGAAGGCTCCCAACGTGAATGCCCCTGTATTCAAAAACTTCCCCATGACACTAGAGTGTCGTGTAAAGCAGAAGTTAGACGAATCAGAGACAGGCTATTACCTTGTGGCTGAGATAGTGAACATCCTTTGCGATGAACAATATTTGGCAGAGGATGGCAAGCCCGATGTTGAAAAAATGGAGCTTATTACCTTTGACCCAGTACACCATACCTACATCCAATTAGGAAAGACCGTAGGCAAGGCATTCTCTGAAGGTACACAACTGAAATGAAAGAACTTAGCATCCTACATATAATTCTTATCTATCTTGTCACCATCAACGTGATTACCTTTTTCGTGTTTGGTATTGACAAGTGGAAGGCTAAACGTTCAAAGATGCGAATTAGAGAAGCAGCCCTGCTAATGTTAGCCATCTTGGGTGGCAGCATCGGAGCATGGTTGGGCATGCAAGTGTGGCACCACAAGACCATGCATAAGAAATTCAAGTACGGCATTCCTTTGATACTGATAGTACAGATTGCCCTTTTGATACTAACATCGTGCAAAACGAAGCAGGCCATCGTTGAGGTACCTGTACCAAAACAGGTAGTGCACAAAGAAATTCAAGAGCACTCGCCAGATGTATTTTTGGTGACTTACGACGAGAATGTGGGCAAACAACCGTTGCTAGATGCTATTAAAGAATATGGCGTTGAAATCAAGTATGACTATAAGATTATCAACGGAATGGCATTGGTAAAGCCTACTAACAAGACGCTCGAAGAGACCATGCAATACTTCAGAAATGTCAAAGGCGTTAAGACGGTGGAATACGACCATATCATCCGCCTTACCGACCCAGTTAAACCCAGATTAGAAGTAAAATGAATATCGTATTACTTCTACCCCATCACAACATCCAGCACCATCATTAAGACGAAGCCAATGGCAAAGCCGATGGTGCTGAGATTTGAGTGCTGACCGCTGGAAGCTTCTGGTATCAACTCCTCCACCACAACATATAACATGGCACCTGCAGCAAATGCCAGCATATAAGGAAGCACAGGCGCCAACAACGAAGCCAACAACAATACAGCAAGGGCACCAATTGGCTCAACGGCACCACTTAGTGAACCAATCCAGAATGAGCGCCAACGACTATTGCCAGCAGCACGCATGGGCATAGAAATAATGGCCCCTTCAGGCACATTCTGAATAGCAATACCCACAGCCACCGCCAAGGCACTGGCCAACGAGAGATCCGCCACACCACTTTCGGCACCAGCAAACACCACACCCACTGCCATTCCTTCAGGCAGGTTGTGGATGGTCACAGCCAAAACAAGCATAGCAGTCTTCGATAAGTGCGAACGCACACCCTCAGGTTTGTCAGTACCTATATGCAAATGAGGTGTTATCTCATCAATGAGCAACAAGAACCCCATACCCAACAAGAATCCTACGGCAGCAGGCAATACCGACCAGGCACCATTATCGACACCCATCTCCATGGCAGGAATCAACAGCGACCATACCGATGCAGCCACCATCACCCCCGATGCAAATCCCAACAACGATTTCTGAAGTCTATCAGACATTTCGTCCTTCATCAGAAATACGAAAGCCGAGCCAAGCATCGTGCCCAACAGTGGAATCAGCAACCCTATCATCAATGTTGTCAATTCCTTCAAAACAACGCCTCTAAAGATTGGTTATCTTCTTATTAAATCTTTAAAAAATGACACTTTGTAGGTTGCTTAATATTAGCTTTAAACACCCCACCAGCAATCTGATCCAGGTCATCCTCATTAAGTTCCTGCCTCATAACCACTTTATCATTAGCGTCCACGCCAGTGATAGCTACTTTCTTCACGTTGTTGTCAATCTCAACCTGCAACACACGTTTGTCATTATTCACTTCCTTCATAATATTGAATGTTTAATAATTCCGACTACAAATATAATCAAATAAAATGATTGTCTAACGAGGTACCCATAAAAATATTATGGTGGCATACTTTTCGATTTATGTTTACACCTTTAATTCAATTGTCAATCGGTCACGCTGTCACGCAGGGCAATAAAGAGAACACTACCGATTTTCAATCCCATCCCCTCATTATTCCAACATCACGATTCAATTCTGCTGATTAATCAGATTTACTACAACCTTAACCATCACATCCTTCTCTTCGGTCTTGCTCTCAGCAATCATCAATGTAAGCGCCACAAGAGTATTATCAGCAATACGCTTGCTACCATCAGTCCGATATAGGATGCCATTATTATTGAGAAACCAGAGGAACAAGGTAGCCGCAATGCGCTTATTGCCATCACTGAACGAGTGGTTCTTAGTAACAAGATAAAGCAGCATAGCAGCTTTCTCCTCCACACTAGGATACAGGTCTTCACCTCCAAAGGTTTGGTATATTTGACCAATGCTGCTTTTGAAGGAATCATCTTTCTCGTTGCCAAAGAGAGGGCTTCCTCCAAATTTATCACGCAAAGCATTGATAGCCCCCATAGCATTATCATAGGTAGCATGAAACTTGTCCTCTTGCGTAGTTTTATCTATCTTCAGACGCTGATAGTCGTAATCATCCAGCGTATCAAGGGCATAAGTATAGTCAGTAACCACATCAAACAATGCATTGGTTTCGTCATTTGAAAGTACAGGTTGGCTCTGAATAGTGCGACTTAACACACCCACCAGCTGACGCAACTCTGACATCTGCTCACTATGAATTCGTTGATTCACGGCATAGCCTTTTACCAGATAATCCTTGATGATCTGTCTTGCCCATATGCGGAATTCTGTACCTCGTTGGCTATGAACACGATAACCAACGGAGATGATGACATCGAGGTTGTATAGTACTATTTCTTGAACCTGTGTTTTACCTTTTATCGCACCATGTAGAGTGGTATGTGCAATTTTTGCACTTACCAGTTCTTTTTCTAGCTCGCCTTCTTTAAACACGTTATTAATATGTCGTGTTATAACAGACCTGTCTTTTTGGAAAAGGTCAGCCATTTGAGCTTGCGTTAACCAAACAGTATCATTTTCCAATCGGACATCAATCTGTGTCTTTCCATCCTTTGTCTTATAAATTACAATCTTACTTTCTTCCATCTTATGAATGAATTTTTAAAAGTTATTATTATTAATATCACCCGCAAAGATACAGCATTATTTCATATCACCAAACATTCCCTCGTCTATTTTCGGCACCCATTTAGAATCAATTGTCACGCTGTCACTCGGTCACGCTGTCTCGCTGGTGAAAAAAAAGTACATGTACTTTTCGATTACTATTTACAGAATGAAAAAAATGAAGAATTGATGCAAAAACACTCCGATACTCCACTTTTTCTATCTAACTGGTTATTATTCAACTTGTTTGAAGAGTGGAGTGTTTTGCTAACACTACACTAACACTCCACTGGCAGCGGAGTGTTAAATTTTGGCTATATGACACTACAATATCAAAATCATTGACAATATGATATATTTCTATATTATTATGGAGAATAATGTCTGTTTTAGGGGTTTATTTTGAGGTGAAAAAGCGTGGAGTGTTTGTGGAGTGTTTGAAAAACTATCCACTATCTTAATTGTCTTGCTTTTAGTATATTATAAGCAAAAAGTGGAGTGTTGAGTGTTTTTTGCAAAAACTTTTATATTTTTTTATTGACCCTCAAGGAGACTTGGTCCATTATGTCCTAAAAGTACACTAATTTTTCAGCAAAAACACAGGAAAAGCGGCCACTTCGTTTAGTTCCTCTAAAAGGGCGGTTTAGTTCTAGTAAACCCACCTTTTACTTCCTCTAAACGGACCGTTTGCTTTAACTAAATGTTTTGTGCTAAAAACACTGTTCTAAATGTCGCTTTTTGCTAAAGCTGACTTCTCTGCTATTTTCAGCCTAAAATTAGCATGAAAGACTCAAATACAGCAACTATCATTTTGATAGTTGGAAAATCAGCTTGGAATATGAACCCAGTATTTATGTAATAATAAATGCCCATTGGCGAATTTTTATTATCTTTGCAGAAAGAACCTGCACAAGCTGGTGCAGCTAACTGATTTGTAAACAAAAAAAGAAAGAGGATATGAAAAAGGTATTATTGGCTTTTGCTGCCATGATGGTGATGGCAGCATGTGGAAACGAGCAAACAAATGCTCCTGAGGGCAACGTTGCCAACGAAGTGACCTTTGAAGTAGCCAAGAACTACTTCTTTAAGAAGGGATCGGATGTATTGCCTGAAGGACAGAAGATTACATCAGAAGAGGCGTTCAACAATCTCTTCGGTATGGCCACGACTATGGGCAAAGACGGTAAGCCTACACCTATTGACTTTTCTAAGCAGTTCGTGCTGGCCATCGTGCTGCCTGTGACAGATTTCAGCACTGAGATTAATCCTGTAAAGTTGGAGGAAAAGGGCAACTCGCTTCTCTATTCCTATAAGGTGAAGAAGGGCGAGAAGCAAACATTCAACATGCAACCCGTTTCCATCATCGTCATCGACAAGAAATACGAGAACAAGGAGGTGGTGCTTGTAAACGATGGTGAGTAATTGCCATAAAAATACGGCTATGGGTATGAAGACGAGAACAATGATAGCTTGCCTGCTGATATGCCTCTCGGTAGGACTGAAGGCGCAGACGCCGCTGCAGCATCCTTGGCAGGGTGCCAAAGTGGGGTTCTTGGGCGATTCCATCTGGGACCCAAATGCATATAAAGATGTGAAGAAAACATGGAGCTTCCTGAGCGAGTGGCTGGGCATCACGCCTTATGTGTATGCGGTGAGTGGCAACGAGTGGACACACATTCGCCGTCAAGCAGAGCAGCTGAAGGCGCAACATGGTGACGAGGTGGACGCCATTATCGTCTTTGTGGGTACGAACGACTTTCTGGCTGGGGTGCCCATTGGCGAATGGTGGACGGAGAAGCGTGAGGAGGTGATGCAGGCTGTGGGGCATCCTAAGGCGCCTGTGAACCGTGTAAAGCGAACGATGGTGATGAGTGACGATACTTACAAGGGGCGTATCAATCAGGCGGTGAGTCTGTTGAAGCAGCTCTTTCCTACCAAGCAGATTGTGTTGCTGACGCCTTTGCATCGTGGGTTGGCTAACTTTGGCGAGCGCAACTTGCAACCTGACGAGAGTTACCAGAACAGTGCGGGTGAATATGTAAATGCATATATCGAAGCATCGAAGGAGGCGGCTGATGTGTGGGGCTTACCTGTTATCGACCTTAGCGCGCTCTCAGGACTGAACCCAATGGTGGAGGAGCAAGTGCCCTACTTCATTAATGCCGAGACTGACCGCTTGCACCCAAATACGGCTGGGCACCAGCGCATGGCGGCTACGCTGTATTACCAACTGATGACTTTACCTGTGCACTTTGACAGATGAACGACAAGAACGACATAAAGAATGCTGAACTGATAACCGAGCAACCTTCGGAGTTCGACCACCTGGAACAGATGTCGGTCAGGGAGTTGTTGCAGCATATCAACGAGGAGGATTGCAAGGTGGCTGAGTGTGTGAAGCAAGCCATTCCGCAAATCGAGGCGTTGGCAGAGGCAATAGAACCAAGGATGAGAAAGGGTGGCCGACTGTTCTATATCGGAGCAGGCACCAGTGGACGACTGGGTGTGCTGGATGCCAGCGAGCTGCCTCCTACCTTCGGTGTGCCTGAGACGTGGGTAATGGGTATCATTGCCGGAGGTGATCAGGCATTGCGTCATGCGGTGGAGCGAGCGGAGGACATCTCTGAGCAAGGGTGGAAAGACTTGCAACAATACCAGCCCACAAAGGAGGATACGGTATTGGGTATAGCTGCTTCTGGCACTACGCCGTATGTGGTAGGTACCATTCGCCAGGCACGCCTAAACGGTCTGCTGACGGGCTGTATCACCAGCAATCCCAATACGCCTTTGGCACAGGAGGCTGAGTTTCCCATCGAGACCATCGTGGGTCCTGAGTTTGTGACGGGCTCCAGTCGCATGAAGAGCGGAACGGCGCAGAAGATGGTACTGAACATGATATCGACTACCCTGATGATTCGCTTGGGGCGTGTGAAGGGTAACCGCATGGTGAATATGCAGTTGACTAACGACAAGCTCATCAATCGGGGTACGAGGATGCTGCAAGAGTCACTCGGACTGAGCTACGAGGAGGCTCGGAAACGATTACTGGAGGCTGGCAGCGTGAATAGGTGTCTATGAAAAAGAAAGATAGCATTATCATACGAAGATGGATACTGGGCGTACTCATGGTGGCTACGCTGGCCATGATGGTGGTGCCTGGTGGCAATACCTTGTATGCTAAGCATATATATCCTGCGGTGGGTACCATACTGAGCAACCTGTCGTCGTGGATTCCTTTCAGCATTGGCGAGGTACTGGTGATGCTGAGCATTCTGTGGGTCATTCTTTACCCATTCTACGCTTTGGTGCATCCCAAGAAGAAATTCTGGAGGGCGATGGGAAATGTGGTGGAGTATCTGTTATGGCTGTTTGTGTGGTTCTACTGGGCATGGGGCCTCAACTATGGTCAACCCAACTACTACCAACGTACCAACACACCTCCTGTGGCTTATGACGAACAAGTGTTCAGCGACTTTGCCAAACGGTATGTAGAAGCGCTGAACAACAACTATACATTGGTGGAAACCAAGGATGTGGAGAAGGTAAAGACGAATGTGATGGCGGCTTATAAACTACAGGGGTTCAACCGCATACGTATTGTAAATCCACAGGTAAAGACCATGCTCTATACACCTTTGGCTTCGATGGTGGGGGTGACAGGAAGTATGGCTCCTCTATTCTGCGAGTTTACGTTGAACGGTGATGTGTTGCCGCATAGCTACGCTGCTACCTATGCACATGAATATGCTCACTTACAGGGTATCACATCTGAGGGTGAAGCGAATTACTATGCCTACCTCGCTACCACACAATCAAGCGACAAAGGCATACGCTTCAGTGGGTATTACTCTATATTAGGGCATGTGTTTAACAATGCTAGGATGTTGATGAGTGCCGAAGACTATCAGAAGTTGTATGATAGCTTGCGACCTGAGATAAAATCGCTGATAGAGAGTGATAGGGCCTATTGGCAGGAAAAATATAACGAAATAGTAGGCGAGGTGCAGGAATATTTGTATAATCTCTACCTTAAATATAATAAGGTGAAGGGGGGAACTAAGAGTTATTCGGAAGTGGTTGGACTGATTATTGCGGGTGAGCATAAATCTTCATAAAAAGAAAGTAAACTGTAAAACAAGATGCATACAAAGGAAGAAAAAATGGCGGCGTTTGGCCGACTGCTTGACATTATCGACGAGCTGAGAGAGAAGTGTCCATGGGACAGGAAGCAGACGAACGAGAGTTTGCGCCCCAACACAATAGAGGAGACTTACGAATTGTGCGAAGCGTTGATGAAGAATGACGACAAGGAGATTTGCAAGGAGCTGGGCGATGTGCTGATGCACGTGTGCTTCTATGCTAAGTTTGGCGACGAGAAAGGCCAGTTTGACATCAAGGATGTATGCGACCGTCTGTGCGACAAGCTGATATACCGTCATCCGCATATCTATGGCGATGCAGTGGCCGAGAATGTGGGACAAGTACTGCAAAACTGGGAACAGCTGAAGATGAAGGAGCAGGGGGGCAACAAGACAGTGCTGAGTGGAGTGCCTGCCTCACTGCCTACCCTCATCAAGGCGTACCGCATCCAGGATAAGGCGCGCAATGTGGGCTTCGACTGGGAAGATGCATCTGGAGCTTGGCAGAAGGTGAAAGAGGAGATCAGCGAGTTTGAAGAAGCATCGAAGGACATGACCAAGGAGGAGGCAGAGGCTGAGTTTGGTGATGTAATGTTCAGTCTGATCAATGCTGCCCGATTGCTTCATATCAACCCCGACAATGCGCTGGAACACACCAACCAGAAGTTTATCCGCCGCTTTAACTATGTGGAGGAGCATAGCATTAAGCAGGGGCGCAACCTCAAGGATATGACGCTGGAGGAAATGGATGCCTTGTGGGAGGAAGCAAAAAAAATGGAGAATGGAGAATAAAGAATGAAGAATTTTCCGTACCTTTGCAGCCTCAAATTTACAAACAACTATGGCATTTATTGAAACGAACAATTTGAAAGGCGACATTTTCGGTGGAATCACAGCCGGAATTGTCGCTTTACCTTTGGCTCTTGCCTTTGGTATTCAGGCATTTGGAAGTATTGACGACCCAGCAGCCAGTTCTATGGGTGCTTTGGCAGGTCTGGTAGGCGCTACCTTACTGGGCTTCTTTGCATCGCTCTTTGGCGGAACACATTCTCAGATTAGTGGTCCTACTGGTCCGATGACAGTCATCACCGCCACTTTAATCAGTGGTGTGTGGGCATCGCAACACTCGCTGAGTGCCGTACTTATCAGTATGTCGATGGCAGGTCTTTTCTGCGGTCTGTTCCAGATACTGTTTGGCGTGATTAAAATTGGCAAGTATGTAAGATACATACCCTACCCTGTGCTTTCAGGCTTCATGAGTGGTATTGGTGTCATCATCATCTTGCAGCAGCTATATGCATTGGTGGGCTTGAAATCACCTGTGCTGACGGTAGATATGATTATGGAACTGCCTGAGCGTTTGTCTAGTGGCATTTCTTATGAGGCATTACTTTTAGGATTGGGTACCATAGCTATCATATGGTTGATGCCAAAGATCTCGAAGAAAGTACCTGCTACATTGGTGGCTTTGCTGGTGATGACGGTGGTATCGCTGTTTCTCAAGATGGAAGACCGCCTGCTGATTGGTGCCATCCCTGGTGGATTGCCTATGCCTTTCTTTGCTAACGCCAATATCTCACTTGCTGGCATCGATTGGTATGAAACTCTCAAGGTGGCCATTGTGCCAGGTTTGACGTTGGCAGGCTTGGGCAGTATTGACACCCTGCTGACATCGGTGGTGGCCGACAACATTACCAAGACGCATCACAACAGCAACCAAGAGCTGATTGGTCAGGGTATCGGTAACATGATGGGTGGCTTGTTCTGCGGCATTGGCGGTGCTGGCGCTACTATGCGTACGGTGGTGAATGTTAAGAGCGGTGGTCGTACCAAGATTAGTGGTATGATTCACTCTCTGTTCCTGTTGGCCATCTTGTTGGGTTTGGGTGGACTGGTTCGCTATGTGCCTCTGTCGGTATTAGCGGGTATCTTGATTACCGTTGGCTGGGGCATCATCGACTTCAAGGGTTTCAGAGACTTGCTGAAGATTCCTAAGGCTGACGCCAGTGTGTTGCTCATTGTGTTTGGTCTGACAGTATTGGTTGACCTTCTTACTGCTGTTGGCATTGGTATGGTGATTGCCTGCGTGCTGTTCATGAAGCGTGCCAGCGACTTAGTGGAGGGAGGTTATAGCTCTTCTGTGATGACCAACTTCGACAAGGAGAGTCCTTGGTCAGATGAGGGTGGCATACCTGAGAGTTTGAAACACCATATTTATATACAGCGTCTGAATGGTCCTATCTTCTTTGGTACAATCACTAAGTTCCAGAGTGTGATGAACGATGTGCCTGCTGATGCAAAGATTGTTATTATCCGCATGCGATTGGTGAGCTTCATGGACCAGAGTGGTCTGTATGCTATGGAAACGGCCATCAAGGATATTCAGTCGCACGGTGCTATGGTGCTGATGACGATTATTCAGCCTCAGCCGATGTATATGCTCAAGACGATGGATGTGATTCCTGACCTAGTTCCGGAAGAGCATACATTCAAGACTTTCGAGGATTGCACAGCGTTCCTTCGTTCTATGAAGAATTGATTTAACTACCTATCTCAACTTTAGGCATAGTGAAAGAGCTGCTCGATTGAGCAGCTCTATTTTATTGTTCTTTAGGAAGGATCTTGAACTTGACTTTGAGGATGCGACGCTTGTCGAGCGAAAGCACCTCGAACTCATAGCCCTGATAGATGATCTTTTCATGCACCTTCGGAAACTCACCTTTGAGCTCGAGCAACAAGCCACCAACGGTATCGCTCTCACCAGAAGCCTCTTCGAAGGTATCTTCGTCAAGCTGGGTAATCTTATAGAAGTCGGTGAGCAGTGTCTTAGCCTCGAACACCCATGTGTTGTCATCAAGCTTGGCGTAAAAACGATCTTCCTCATCGTATTCATCCCTAATCTCACCCACAATCTCCTCGATAATGTCCTCCATCGTCACCAAGCCCGAAGTACCGCCAAACTCATCCACTACGATGGCGATGTGCACCTTACTGGTTTGGAAGTCCTTGAGCAGCATATCAATCTTTTTCGTCTCTGGCACGAAATAAGCAGGACGAATGAGCGACTGCCAGTGGAAGTTGTCGGTCTTGCCCAAATGAGGCAACAAGTCCTTGATGTACAGCACACCCTTGATGCTATCTACTGTACCCTGATAGATAGGAATACGCGAATATACATTATCAATGATGCTACGCATCACATCCTTATAAGACGTACTAATGTCGAGGGCCACCATATCCATGCGGGAAGTCATCACTTCTTTGGCAGTCTCACCACCGAAGCGGATAATGCCCTGTAGGATGGTACTCTCATCAGAAATCTGCTGTTTGTCGGTCAGCTCGAGCGCCTGTTCCAGTTCATCGACAGACACATTGTGTTTCTTGGGAGAGAAATATTTGTTCATGAAGAATGTGCTATGCACCAAAGTATGGGCAAAAGGTTTGAACAACGAACTGCAGAAATCAATTCCAGGAGCCGCAAAACGACAGAATTTCAAGGTGTTCTGGGCTGAATAAATCTTGGGTACTATCTCGCCAAAGAGCAACAACAAGAAGGTAAGCACCACCGTGAGGATGAGGAACTCGGCCAACGGCGAAGCAAATACAAACACCTTCATGAAAAAGTAGTTGCACAACAAGATAATAGTTACATTGACAAAATTGTTGGTTATAAGGATGGTAGCCAACAAGCGTTCTTTGTCTGCCAATAGACGCGCAATACGCTTGTCGGCAGGGTTCTTCTTTTCGTTGATGATACTGAGATCAGTGGGAGAAAGAGAAAAAAACGCTATCTCAGATGCCGAAGCAAAGGCTGAGAAAAGCAACAGAAAAGCAGCCACAACAATGGCTACAATGGCCGCTGCTGATGGCTGCTGGATAGTAATGTCATTTAATACAGCTGTAAGCTGAGATAAAAACGAGTCTGAGTCCAAAGAATTACAAATTAGTTAAACATATAGTTAAAACGGCAAGTCGTCTGCCGATTCAGCAGCCTGCTGTACTGGGGCTGCTGGCTGAGCTGAAGGAGAAGCTGCTGGCTGTGGTGCTGGTGCCGACTGGTTAGCTTTAGGCGTAAGCATCTCCATTTCGTCAACATATATTTCAGTAACATAGCGTTTGATGCCACTTTGGTCATCATAGCTGCGAGTTAATATCTTACCTTCAACATAGAGCTTGTCACCCTTATGCACATATTTCTCTACTGTCTGTGCCAAACCATTGCGGAAAACCAAATTGTGCCACTCCGTACGATCAGGAACAACGGTGCCGTTCTGCAATGTGTAACCTCGCTCGGTAGTTGCCAATGTCACTTGTGCTACTGCACGTCCGCCTTCAAAATACTTCACGTTGGGATCTCTTCCCACATTTCCAATTAAAATCGCTTTATTCATAACTGTTATTTATAAAAATTAATTGTTCGCCACAAAAGTAAAGTAAATAATTGCATCTTGCAAGTTTTTTAGGATGATTTATCTAAAAAAAGTGTGATGAGTCGTGGGAAGGCATAGTCGCCAAGTTGCCCTATCTTTACCTGCTGACAGGCAGCAAACGAGCAAGTACTTGCAGGCAAAGTCAGTTCGTAGAAATCGGCCATGATGATGCGATGGGTAAGCACATGCTTCACCCCCTGTCGTACAAGGGTGAGCTGTGGTACTTCACCTTCTGCCAGCATGGGTTGGATAACCTGCATCAACTCGTCCATAGACAACTGATGGTCGCTTTCAACAAGTGGCAACTCGTATAGATTCTGCCAGATGTCGCGCTCGGTGCGCTTGCGGATAAAGGTTGTGTCGCCAGCCTTAACCCAAAGATAGTGGAAATAGCGCGTCTTGAGCGTGAGTTTCTTTTGTTTTTGCGGCAGCACATCAACTTGTCCACTACGCAGTGCCTCGCAACTCTCGGCCAGAGGACAAGCAGCACACGAAGGGGAAAGCGGGGTACATACCAAAGCCCCAAAATCCATGATGGCCTGGTTGTAATCAGCTGGACACGAAGTGTCTAATTGGTCTTGTGCCAAAGCGGCAAAAAGTTTCTTGCCGTGGGTGGAGTCAATAGGTTCTTGGATGCCGAAATAGCGGGCCAATACACGATAGACATTGCCATCCACCACCGCATAGGGCATATTATAGGCAAACGAGCAGATAGCAGCAGCAGTATAATCCCCTACTCCCTTGAGCGCTCGTACTTCCTCAAAAGTTCTCGGAAACAGGCTACCTTCCTCATCATCAGGCGTTGGTAAGCCCATTTCTCCCCTCTCCACTTTCGACAAATCGTTAGAGGCAGGTTGGTCTGATGCAGATTGTTTGCTGCAAATGCTTTTGGCAGCTGCATGCAGGTTACGAGCCCTGGAATAATAGCCTAACCCTTGCCAAAGACGCATCACCTCGTCTTCTGGGGCCTCGGCCAATGCTTGCACAGTGGGAAAACGCTCCAAGAAGCGAAGGAAATAATCATAGCCCTGACTCACACGTGTCTGTTGCAGGATAATCTCTGATATCCAAATGCGATAGGGGTTAGTGGTGTTTCGCCAAGGCAAGTCGCGCTTGTGTGTCCTATACCATATTAATATATATTTACTTAGGTCACTCATTAGTTTTTTGACTTTTCTGCCCACAAAAATAGTAAAAACGAGGGAAGAAATCGTTTAATTTGCTCAAAATACGAGTTTTTATAAAAAAAAAGGTCATTCCTATTTTGGGATTTAGAAAATAGGTAGTATATTTGCAGTCCGAAAATACTAACTATTAAATTTATAAAGAAATGACTAAAGCTGATATCATTAACGAAATCGCAAAAAACACTGGCGTAGATAAGAAGTCAGTTACCGCTACTGTAGAGGCATTCATGGTTGCAGTTAAGAATTCTTTGGAGAATGAGGAGAACGTTTATCTCCGTGGTTTTGGTAGCTTTATTGTTAAGAAGCGCGCTCAGAAGACCGCTCGTAACATCTCTAAGAACACTACCCTGATTATCCCAGAGCATAACATTCCTGCTTTCAAGCCAGCTAAGACTTTCACA
>Ga0265298_10000652_pt1 | contig 50692 bp, 24 predicted proteins | sample AusTroGonzalo_MG_3_FD_193486 | JGI IMG/M metagenome (GOLD analysis project Ga0265298, IMG submission 193486) | Bovine rumen microbial communities from tropical cattle in Woodstock, Queensland, Australia - Gonzalo_01 | ecosystem: Host-associated > Mammals > Digestive system > Stomach > Rumen ...
TGTCTGTTCGGATTCCACCAACTTACCTCAGACATCAAACATCGCAAGATAGATATCCTGGATTTCCTATTTGAACAGCAGTAGAAATCAACTTGGAAAATATTTTTTTTAACTTACTTTTCACTCAAAATCAACTTGATTATGTTCAAGATTCAACAATACGGCAAATCGGAACTTGCCCTCATGTACTTCCCCGGTGCAGCCACAGCCAGCGGTGCCCTGAGCAATCTCAACTACTGGATCCGCCGCAACAGGGAACTGACCAAGGCGCTGCGGAGGTGCGGCATGCCGTCCCACTCCAAGTCCTTTACCCCCCGGGAGGTCGCCCTAATCATAAAACACCTGGGCGAACCATAGAAACGGTATACTTTTGAACATGTTTATTCGTAAATGATACAGATTGTTCGTGAATGTTCGTAATAACCCCTTCTCGGCTGTCGTACCTTTGCATTGTCATTGAAGAGGGCTGATGTATGAGGGAAGAAGGAAGAGGGCGCCCAGAATTCCGAACTCATTTCATATGACTCTCATTCCGTATGGAGTTTCAATGTTCAAGACTGCGATTAAGTGAGAGCAATAACAAGCTCGTTTGATTATTGCCGAACGGTAGCAGTCTCGACGCGCAGCGTCAATGCTCAATGTTCAATGGTCAATGAACATAACTCTAAACTATCAACTTTCCCCCTAAAAGGGAATAGGGATTAGGGGGCTGGGTGTCCGGGGCGATTAGCGACAGAACCCATGAGAGCTGTTAAGAGGTTGTTTATTCTTCACTTTTTACTCTACATTCTTCACTTCTGCGTACGCGGCCTGCGCCCTTACTTCCATCCTCTTCTCCTTGCTCCTCGCCCCTTGCCCCAAAAGAACCAATAAAACCACGTGTACCAGCATTTTTTTCCACGTGTGGGAGAAAAATACATGAAAAAGTTGTAACTTCGCACCCGATTATACAATAAAATAGCTTTGAGCGACGTTATTAAATTTAGGATGAAAAGACTACTCTGGATAGGATTGCTGTTGATAAGTCTGGGTGCAAAAGCTCAGTTTGATGCGGCATTTACCAACTCTTGGGCACTACAATCCTACTTCAATCCTGCAGCGGCAGGAGTGGATGGCCTGCTGAACGTCAGAGCTGCATATAGCTTGCAAATGCTGGGGTTCGAGAATGCACCTAAGACCATGCTGATAACGGCAGACATGCCTCTGTTCTTTCTGGGCCCCCAACATGGAGTGGGTTTGGGACTGTACAGCGACAAAGCAGGTGTCTTCAATACACAAAAGATATCACTGACCTATGCCTACCACCTGAAGCTGTGGGGCGGAACCATGAGTATTAGTGCAAGACCTGCCCTCTTTGTTGAGAAAACAGACGGCTCAAAACTTGACCTGGAGCGCGCTAACGATCCCGCCTTCACAACAAGTGAATCAAAGGGACAATCACTGGATTTGGACTTCGGTCTGAGATATACCTACAAGAAACTATGGTATGCAGGAGCCAGCGTCCATCATCTAATGGGACCAACCATTACATTAGGAGACGAGAAGACGCACGAGATTTCAATAGATCCTGTTTTCTTTATGACAGGAGGATACAGGTACAAGTTCCGCTACCCCCGATACGCACTGGCAATGGATGCTATCCTGAGAAGCGACCTGCAGAACTGGAGAGGCGATATCACTGCCCGTCTGGAATACGATGGCGAGAAGCACAAACTGTACGGAGGTATTATGTACAGCCCTATGAATAGCGTGGGCATCCTATTAGGATACAACTTCCACGGTATCAACATAGGTTACTCGTACGAGGTGTACACAGGCGGAATAGGTGTACAAAACGGCACGCACGAAATAATGATAGGTTACCAAACAGACCTGAACCTTGGTAAGAAAGGTAAGAACCTGCATAAGAGCGTGAGACTACTATAACCTCAGCCCCAGTAGGGGAGATAAAAATTAAAAGAGAAAAAGTAAAAATTATATATAAATAGAATATAGATAAGGTATAGGGGCGGCAAAGACCGTAATAACGATATAACGTCATAACGAAAAGGCCGCCGCCCAAAATAAAATAAAGATAATAACAACTCCTCAAACCTTGGCTTCCTCCCTCATCGGGGAGGGCGGGGGGAGAGGCCATAAAATAAAATTTATGAAGACAAAAAGTCTGGTACTTTTCTTTATGGCAATTCTTTGCCTGACTTTGGCTGCTTGTATGGGAGCTAACTCCAATGCTAACGCAGTTGGAGGTGAACTAACAGGAGTCAGAGGTGCTGCAATGTCTGAACCTACGCCATACGGTATGGTGGCTGTTCACAAGGGATCACTGAAGATTGGTCTGCAGGAGAACGACACGCTGTGGGGCGCAGACTTCCCCTTGAGAGACATCAGTGTGGACGGATTCTGGATGGACGAACACGAGGTTAGCAATGCCAAGTACCGCCAGTTTGTAAACTGGGTACGCGACAGTATTATCCGTGAGCGTCTGGCCGATCCTAACTACGCTGGCGATGAGACCTATAAGATAACAGAAGATAAGGAAGGTAACGAGATTACACCTTATCTGAACTGGAGCAAGCCCATTCCCTGGCGTAGAGCCAACGAGGATGAGGACCGTGCCATCCAGAGCGTATATGTCATTCACCCCATTGACGGCACCAAGATGCTGGACGCTAAGCAGATGAACTACCGTTACGAAATCTACGACTATGTAGCTGCCGCTCAGCGTAAGTACCGCTTGAATCCTGAAGAGCGTGACCTGAACACGGACCATGCTGTCAGCAACGAGCAGGTAATGATCAGCAAGGATACCGCATGGATTGATGACGATGGTAAGATTATCCGTCAGACAATCACTCGTCCTTTGAGTGGACCATGGGACTTCCTGAATACATACATCGTAAATATTTACCCGGATACTACATGTTGGGTTAACGACTTCCAGAATGCTGATAATGAGCGTTACATGAAGCTCTACTTCAGCAACCCTGCCTACGATGACTATCCTGTAGTAGGAATCTCATGGGATCAGGCCAATGCTTTCTGCGCATGGCGTACCAACTTCCTGATGAAGGGTTTGGGCGGTTATGCCAAGCAGATTCAGCGCTACCGCCTGCCCAGTGAGGTGGAATGGGAGTATGCTGCACGTGGCAAAGAGGGTAACCCCTTCCCCTGGACGAGTGCTGAGGTGAAGAGCGACAAGGGTTGCTACTATGCCAACTTCAAACCTGACCGCGGCAACTACACTAAGGACGGCAGCCTTATTACCAGCAAGTGTGGTATCTTCAGCGCCAACAGCAACGGCCTGTATGATATGGCTGGTAACGTGGCTGAATGGACTAACACTGTATATACAGAAGCTGGTGTGGAAAGCATGAGCGATATGAACCCCGACCTGAAGTATAATGCTGCCAAGGAGGATCCCTATCGTCTGAAGAAGAAGAGCGTAAGAGGTGGTTCCTGGAAAGATCCTGAAAGCATGATTCGCAGTGCTTGGCGTTCTTATGAATACCAGAACCAGCCTCGTTGCTACATAGGCTTCCGCTGCGTCCGTACAATGGTAAACGACAGAGGAAATGCCGGTGCTGTCAAACCTGGAAAGGCAAGCAGCAAGGGCGGAAAGACCAAATCATCATCAGGCGGTCCAACCGTTAGCACAAGAAAGGTGAGGAGATAGACCCTCTCTAACTCCCCCTCTAGGGGGAGAACCAGATAAAAGAGAAAAAATAAAAGAGAAAAGTGAAGAATCTTAGTTAGAAACCGGAATAGCGAAGCGGTCCGGCCAACAGACAAGCGATTCCGAAAACTCAAACATAATTTTGAATTTTGAATTTATAAATTTTGAATTAAAAAAATAAACATATGAATCCTATAGCCAAATTACAGAAGTGGATGGACTCCCCATATGGCCAAGTATTTATGAACTACTCCTATAGTTGGGGTGCATCAGTCGTCATCTTGGGAGCATTGTTTAAACTAACTCACATCCAAGGAGCTAATGTTATGCTTTGGATAGGTATGATTGTGGAGGCAATTGTGTTCTTTATCTCAGGTTTTGAGAAGACTTACGACAAGGTACCCAAATCAGAGGGGGCTTCAGTTGCCGGCGGTCAGACCGTTGTAGTAGCCGGAGGCGGTACTCCATTGCCTGAAGGAGCAGAGATTCCAGAAGGTCCTATCGTAATAGGCGGTGGCGCACCCGTTATAGCTGGCGGTGCTCCTGTAGGTAACATAGATCCTGATGCTTTGGCTGCTGGAACAGGATTAAGTGCTGCAGCAGCCAATTTGGCAGCCGCCGGACAGGCTGCAGCTCAGGCACAGTTGGCTCTGGAACAGATTCAGAATGGTGGTCCTGCCATCGATCCCAACCAGATTAAGGCAACAGACCCTGCTGTTATAGAAGAGGCCGTAAAGAATTATGCCGAGGAACTGACAGAACTGACAGAGGTGTTAGGTCGCGTAAAGGCACAGGCTGCACGCATGAGCACAGACAGCGAGGAAATGGAGAACCTGAACCGCACACTTACCGGCATTGCTACTGTTTACGAACTGCAGTTACGTAACATCAGCAAGCAGGTCAGCACCATAGAGCAGATAGATGAGCAGACTCGTAAGATGGCTCAGCAGATCCAGGAACTGAACGAGGTTTACAGCCGCATGATAAAGGCGCTGACCGTAAACATGGCACCCGCCGTTACAGGAGATAAAAATTAAAAGAGAAAAGATAAAAATGAAAGTTGGCGGCCAAGGAACCGTTATAACGTTATAACGATATATCGTAATAACGAAAGAAACGTCCGCTCACCGACATATCGATAATTTTGATTTTTGAATTTATAATTTTTGAATTAAAGTCAAGATGCCTATACAGAAGAAGAGGATGTCTCCTCGCCAAAAGATGATAAACCTGATGTACTTGGTACTGATGGCTATGTTAGCCCTGAACGTATCAAGCGACGTGCTGAATGGTTTCTCATTGGTGTCGGACAGTCTGAATAAATCTACCCAGAATGCCAGTCATGTAAACAATGACATTTATGAGACCTTCGAGGAGCAGATGAAGAGCAACCCTACAAAGGTTAAGCGGTGGTATGACAAGGCTCAGTATGTACGTACCATCAGCGACTCTATCTATAACCTGGCAGAGGAACTGAAGGTTGCCATCGTGACGAAGAGTGATGGCAAAGATGCCAACGTGAACGACATCAAGAATCGTGAAGACTTGGAGGCTAGTACGCAGATAATGCTGGCACCGGGAACAGGACGCGGCAAGGAGCTTTACAAGGCTATCAACAGCTATCGTGAGAGAATTGTGAAGATGGTTACGGACAAGGAGAAGAAGGAAATCATCTCAAGCAACTTAAGTACCGAGGTTCCTGCTAAAGGACGTCTGATGGGAAAGAACTGGCAGGAATACATGTTCGAGAATATGCCTACAGCAGCAGCTGTTACCCTGCTGACAAAACTTCAGAGCGATGTACGCTATGCTGAGGGTGAGGTACTTCATAACCTTATCAGTAATGTTGACATAAAGGATATCCGCGTAAACCAACTGAATGCCTATGTCATCCCAAGCTCACAGACTGTAGTTCAGGGCGGACGTTTCAGTGCTCAGATTATCATGGCAGCCGTGGATACCACACGTCGCCCCACCATCTATATTGGCGGACAACCTATAAAGAGCGAGAAGGGACTCTACGAAATCATCTGCAACAAAACGGGTGACTTCACCCTGAGCGGCTTCATTGAGATGCTGAACGGAAACGGCGAAAAGGTGAAACGTGATTTCTCGCAGAAATATACCGTTGTAGCTCCCAGTGCTACTCTCAGTGCCGACATTATGAACGTGCTCTATGCCGGTTATGACAACCCTATGAGCGTATCTGTACCAGGCATCCCCAGCAATAAGCTACATGTTAGCATGACAGGAGGAACACTGACCCAGAAAGGGGACGGCCATTACATCGCACGTCCTACCTCTCCCGGCGGTGAAGCAGTGTTTACGGTGTCTGCCCAGAATGAGGGACGCACTCAGGAAATGGGTAAATTCACCTTCCGTGTGAGAAAGCTGCCCAATCCTACTCCCTTTATTGCATATTCAGACGGACAGGGCGGTGTAAACCACTTCAAGGGTGGTAGCATCACTAAACAGATTCTAATGGGTACCGAAGGTATTGGCGCTGCCATTGATGACGGCCTGTTGAACATTACCTTCCGTGTACAAAGTTTCCAGACTGTATTCTACGATGCCATGGGTAATGCCGTTCCATTCAAGAGCAATGGAGCTAACTTTACAGACCAGCAGAAGAATCAAATCAGAGGTCTGGCACGTAACAAACGATTCTACATTACGGAAGTTCATGCTATCGGTCCTGATGGCATAGAAAGACAGTTGGAAGGAGTTATGGAAGTTATCATTAAATAGTCCGCTAATCGAAATAGTGAAATAAAAAAACGGAAAAATATGAAACGTACACTCATCATTATAGCAGCAACCCTACTGACAGGAAGTATGGCATTCGCGCAGCCTGCTAAACGTCGTACAGCAACTACCGCAAATGCAACAGCGGCATCTGCTACAGCAGCTAAGCAGAATAGTCAAGACCGTGCATCTCTGCAATTCCCCACATCAGCGGCTATGCCAGAGGATGTTGTCTGGAAGCGCGACATCTACCGTCAGCTTGATCTGATGAAGGATAAGAATGCACCTATGTACTACCCCGTAGAGCCTATAGGAAAGCAGGTGAACCTATTTACCTATCTGTTCCGTCTGATTCAAACAGGACGTGTCACAGCCTATACCTATAAGCTGGATGGTAATGAGTCATTCGAGGAGAAGGACAAACTCAGCGTAAAGGATCTGCTGGAGCGCTACAATATCTATTACGAGGAGAAAGACGGAAAGATTGTGGTGGCTGACGCCGATGTGCCAAGTGCAGAAGCAAAACGCTACTATATTAAGGAGAGTGTCTATCTGGATCAGCGCACAGGTACCTTCAGTACAAAGGTTACAGCTATTTGCCCCATCCTGATGCGTGGAGCAGATGAGTTTAGTTCCGATGCAACACCCTACCCTCTCTTCTGGCTGAAGTATGATGATATCGCACCCTGGTTGTCTAAACTGCCTATGATGGGTAGCAACCTGAATAACGTATCCAATATGACAGCAGATGACTTCTTTACCATGAATCGCTACGAGGGTAAAATCTACAAGACAAATAATCTGCAAGGTAAGATTCTGGCCAACTACTGCGAGACTGACAGCGCCATGAAGAAGGAGCAGCAACGTATTGAGAAGCAGATTGTTGACTTCGAGGAAGGAGTCTGGGGCCATGAGATTATAGATAGTACCAAGTTAGACAGTATAGCTTTGGCTGAGGCAGCTGCACCCAAAGCAGCCAAGAAGTCTGGAAGCACTTGGGGCAAACGTACCAAGACTCCGACTGCAACAACGACATCAGCCAAGAGTACACCCGCGACTAAGAAGGAGTCTGCACCTGCAGCTCCACGTGTTAGCGCCCGCAGACAGAGAAGATAAGGGGGCATTATGGCACAATTTGCCGATGTCATACTGCCTCTACCCTTAGAAGGTACATTCACATATAGCTTACCTCAGGCTTTCGCCAATCTGGTTCAGGTAGGAAGTCGGATTATTGTTCCGTTTGGAACAACAAAGTTCTACAGTGCCATCGTAGTGAAACTACATGACACTGTTCCTTCTTATACAACCAAACCAGCAATGGAGCTGCTTGACAGCAGACCTATTGTTACGACAGCCCAACTGAAACTGTGGAAATGGATAGCCGATTACTATCTGTGTACCATAGGCGATGTCTATAAGGCTGCCCTCCCCAGCGGTATGAAGCTGGAGAGCGAATCCAGTGTAATGTACAATGAGGAGTTTGTTGCAGATGATACCCTAACTCCGTCGGAAGAGAAGATCATCCAGGCACTGGAGGAGGATACAACCCAATCGCTTTCGACCCTACAGAAACGGACGAGCATCAAGAACATCCTACCCTTAGTAAAACGACTGCTGGAGAAGGATGCCATCCACATAAAGGAGGAGGTAAAGAGAACGTATAAGCCACGTTATGCTACATACGTTAGGATAACAGAGCCCTACTTCAACGAAGAGAAAATCAACGAAGCACTTACACAGCTAAAACGTTCTGCCAAACAAGCGGAACTACTGCAGAAGTATATTCCGCTGTCAGGAATAACCGCAGCATTGGCGCTACAGAATAAACAACTACTGAAGGAGATAAGCCGACAGGAACTGATGGAAAGTACAGCATGTACTCCCAGTGTATTGAAAGGGCTCTGCCAAAAAGGAATACTGGAACTTTACCAAAAGCCCATCGGGCGCATCACCCAGCAGTATCTGCCAACGGAGCTGGTCATGCATCCTCTAAGCGAGGATCAGGCATGCGCCAAAGAACAGATAAAAGAATGCTGGAAACAACAGGACGTATGCCTGCTGCATGGCGTAACAAGCAGCGGTAAGACGGAAGTCTATATTCACCTGATAAAGGAGGTAATAGAACAAGGCAAACAGGTGCTCTTCATGCTACCTGAGATTGTATTGACAGCTCAGTTGACAGACCGTTTGAAACGTGTCTTCGGAGACCGCCTTGGAGTCTATCACTCCCGATACCCCGATGCAGAACGTGTAGAAGTCTATCAGAAGATGCTATCCGACACTCCGTATGATATCATTGTGGGGGTCAGAAGCAGCATATTTCTCCCGTTCAAGAAATTGGGGCTTATCATTATCGATGAGGAACACGAAACCAGTTTCAAACAGCAGGATCCAGCTCCACGTTACCAGGCTCGCAACGTAGCTCTGGTAATGGCAAAGGCAGCCAAAGCCAAAACGCTATTAGGTTCTGCCACGCCAAGTCTGGAATCCTATTACAACGCAGAGACTGGCAAATATGGATTGGTTCAGCTACACAGAAGATATGGCAATGTACAGCTTCCTCAAATAGAGGTGGTGAACATGCGTGAAATGGCCAAAAAGAAGATGATGAACGGACCCTTCACACCGCAACTGATAGAAAGAGTAAGGGAAGCACTGCAACAAGGAAAACAGGTGATTCTCTTCCAGAACAGACGTGGCTACGCCCCAATGATGGAATGTAAGACATGCGGATGGGTGCCCCGTTGCCAAAAATGCGATGTAAGTCTGACGCTGCACAGGAATATGCGTCAGTTGACCTGCCACTACTGCGGAGCCTCCTACCCTATCCCACAGAAATGCCCTAACTGCGAGGAACAGAACCTAATGGGAAGAGGATATGGTACAGAGCGTATTGAAGATTGCCTACAGGCTATCTTCCCCGAGGCAAGGATTGCAAGAATGGATCTGGATACAACAAGGAGCCGACAACGATACGAACAAATCATCTATGACTTCCAGCATTATAAGACAGATATTCTGGTAGGGACGCAGATGGTAACAAAAGGACTGGATTTTGAACGGGTGAGTGTAGTTGGTATCCTTAATGCCAGCACCATGCTATCACAACCTGACTTCCGAAGCTACGAGCACGCCTTCCAGATGATGGAGCAGGTTGCTGGTCGTGCAGGAAGAAAGAACGAGCAGGGCTATGTGGTACTACAGACACAGGATGTGGAGGCCTCTGCCATCAAACAGGTAGTGCAACACAACTATACCGCCATGTACAAAGAGCAGATGGAGGAGAGAAGCCTCTTCAACTACCCTCCCTACTGTCGCTTGATATACGTTTACATGAAGCACAGAGACGAGAGGGTACTGGAGAACCTCTCCAGGGATTATGCCAACCTGTTGAAGCAGATCTTCGGCCAGCGGATACTGGGACCTGACACACCCCCCATCGCCAAAGTGCAGATGATGTATATCCGCAAGATAATCGTCAAGATAGAACTGTCAGCTTCTATAGCGGAAGCACGCAAGAGGTTACGGGACATACAGCGCTACGTAACCAACCTTCCCCAATACAAGACTGCCATCATCTACTACGATGTAGACTAAGACCCCCTGGTTAATCGTATCACCTTGCTGGCATATTCGCCACGGAAATCAATCTCGATGCCTTGCTGCATTAAGAAACGACCTGTGAAGGAACTGCCTTCCCAATGGTCGGCATTACCCTGACGGCAGAGTTCCGTAAGCGTATAAGTGGCATCCGGATTCAACCCTGTAAAGTAGAAACGGGGACGGAAGAAATCAACGAAATGCTCAAACTTATAGGCAAAATAGATAGCTTCCTTTTTATCCTCGCCTACAAACATCTCGCTACAATAGCCGTTTCCTTCATAAGGAGAAATCAGACGATATAAATCACCCTGCTGAACAATGGGACGTATAACCTCCTTATATGTCTTGAAGCATGACTGGGCAAACTTCATCTCATCTGCAGAGAGGTCTGAAGGTTTCATCTCCATTCCAAGACGACCGGTCATAGCTACATCAAAACGGAATTTTAGAGGCAGACTGCGACGGGTCTGATGATTGGGGCTGGCACTTACATGTTGAGCCATAGCACAGGCAGGAAAGAACATACTGGTTCCCCATTGGATAAAGAGACGTTGCTTGGCATCAGTATTGTCACTTACCCAGAATTCATCAAAGTAAGGCATCAACCCATAGTTAACACGGCCGCCCCCACTGGCACAACACTGGATGACTAGGTCAGGGTATTTGGCACGGATTCTTTTTAATGTCTTTATAAGACCCAAGTGATAATCAACATAGAGATGGCTCTGGTTGTCGGCACTAAGATAATAAGAACCGAAGTTCTTGGTCTCCATGTTGCAGTCCCATTTAATATAATAGGTATTGGGAGTCTCTGTCATGATATCATCTACGACCTTATAAACAAAATCCTGAACAGCTGGGTTACTCATATCCAGCACAAGCTGGGTGCCGCCACGACCTGTACTGGGCTCACGTGTGGGATGACATACCACCCAGTCAGGATGCTTCTCGTAAAGCTCACTCTTAGTGTTGGTCATCTCGGGTTCAATCCAGATACCCCACTTAAGTCCACGCTCAGTACATGCCTTCTCCAGTGCCGGTACACCCTTTGGAAGTTTCTCGGTATCAGTAACCCAATCTCCCAAGGCACAGTTATCAACAGAACGCTTGTACTTATTGCCGAACCATCCGTCGTCCATCACAAAGAGTTCGCCGCCCAACTCCTTCACGCCATCCATCATTTTCTCCATGCCATCCTGGCTTACATTCAGGTAAACACCCTCCCATGAATTAAGGAGGGTCTTGCGCAAAGCTGTTCCATCATGAACCATGTTGTTCTTGCGAGCCCAACGATGGAAACTACGACTGGCACCTCCTAAACCTTCATTACTATAGGTAAGCGCTAAAACAGGAGTCGTGAAAGACTCTCCTTTCTTGAGGGTATATTGCGAGTTGGTATCATCTATTCCGGCCACGAAACGATGGATTTTCTTTCCCTGCGTATCAATAGTCATACGGAAGTTGCCACTCCAGCAGAGGGCTGCACCTACTACTCGGCCATAGTTCTCCTGTGGTTTACCATCCAAAGATATCATCAGGTTGGGTCGGTTCATGTATGCATTCTTAGTACCTGTAAGATCATGAATCTCAAAGATGCCAGGTTTCAGGGCCTCCTCTGAAACCTGTGCTTCTGCACCCCAAGAACCATGCTCATGCTGAACCCAGACATTACCCTGTCGGATTGGCAGAAAAGCACTGGCATACTTAAGGAGAGTAACGGGCTTTTTCTCATTATTATGAATAACAGACCATGTTTCTATTACATCGCAGTTGTCATGAGTCCGATAGCACACATCAACCAGGAAATCGTATACCTTATCCTTCATGGTAATAGTATAGACGGTAGCATTGCCTTCTGTTGTTACCGCATCACTCAGGTATATCAGTTCAGTTGACATATTGCCATCAGAATGGCGAACACTAAGAGCCGTTATATCATAATTCCCTAAGCCAAAGGCAGGATAAGCATCCTCCCAAAGGCTATAGGCACGGTACACCTCTTCGGCATCAGTAACTGTCTCACCATAATAGCTGACATGCAGAGGCTTACCCTCTTCTGCCTTCAACAGCAAAGTAGTACTGGGTGAATTAACATAAATATCCTTTGCAGATAAACAGAAAACTGCAAATAGAGACATAACAAACAGGAGAACTTTCTTCATGGGGGAACGGATTTTTAATTATACACTTTATATAGGAGTAAAAGCTTTGCTGGATTAACACCTTAGCAAAGCTTTTACATTATCTAATTTAAATAGATTACCAAATATCCTCGGGCGTTTCGGGATTGTCATAAATCTCCTTCGGACACCACTCGAAGTAATCAAGGTACAACTCCTTCTTGTCAGTATCAAGTACGGACTTGAAACGGATATAATATGTTTCCTTAGGATCCAGTGTCTGACGGACGAGGATATGACGCTTCTGACGTGAATCATCACGAGCGGTCTTACCTTCACCATATTCATGTTTAGCAGCCTTCATCAGACCATGGTTTCTCAGTTTGTGGTCAATCTCAATAATCTGGTCCTCATCACGATTATCGTCTGACAAGTCAGCCCAAGAAGCACTTTCGCCACCGTATGTTGTAGCAATACCCTCTGCCATATTAACAGGAATACCGGCAGCAGGAAGGTTTTCAGGGTCTGAACCGAAATAAACCTGAGTAATACCACGTGCACCTGTAGCAAGTACCTTATAACGCAACTCGTATGTGCCGCGCTTGGGAACAGGAGGCAGAGTAAACATGATATCGTATTTTCCGAATACCTTGTCCTCATCCTGACAATAGTTTGGCCAGTCGGTCTGATAACCATTGTAATGGATAAAATGCGTCTCCTCGTTCAGAATACTGCAATTTTCAAAGTACTTGTAAACCTGATCCTGGGGAACATAAACATGCTGGTATTTACCCTCGGCAGATTCTGCACGACGCAGATTATTTGTAATAGCCTCGGGGAACATTGAAAAGAGATCAAAACGGATACGCTCTTTTGCTAGATTGTTACGTACCGCATCAGTGTAAGCCAAAGGTCCGTCTATAGGATAGATGCAGGCATTGTTAATATCGTTAACAACAGCCATATCGCTTGCACGGCCAATGTTAATACCAGTCTTTTCTGCCTCGCAATACAATTCATGACCTGTACCCTTAAGACCATTATCCAAAACAGGGAAACGGTTAAGGTAAACACCTGAACTCTCCTTGCTCTCATAAATCTTCAGCAAACGACGAGTTCCCGTACCTATAGTACAATACCATTCATAGATGGGAATTGATATTACTGGACGGCCATAGGGGCTGCCAATCTCGTTACAGTTGTACACCAACTTGTTGGCAGGAATTCGCATTGGCAATATATGATAAGTTACCCAACGATATAAGATATGATTGGGTGAAGCATAATTTTCATCTGTAAGGTTGGCTTCATCAGACAAATACATTTTGTTAGTCTGGATCCAACGTATAAGTTGCTGCAAAGCATCTGGTGCAGTCGGGTCAATACCCTGTGAACGCCAGTATTCATCAGTCTCCGCAAAGATGGTATATCCATATTTACGGTGTTCTGGTGCATGTGCATCGGGATCGCCAGGGGTAGATGACTTATCACCTCCTGATTTGGCCTGATAATCTTTCATATCGGGAACTTCTCCCTTCAGATACTTCTGTTCATATTTATCATCTTTCTCCATGCCGAGAAGATCCAGTAATCCGCATGCCTGGATAACGCGGGCCATCATCAGATAACCCTCAGTCTTGTTATTCAGAATATTCTGCAAATATCGTGCACATGATTCATCTCTAGGAGCAATAACCTTGTGAAGCTGATGTATATATCCATTAATTGTTGGAATATCATAGTTAACAGGGTCAATGGGACAAACCTTGTTTACACAAATGCTGTCCGGTTTCTTTGCATCGGGGACATTAATAGTCAGACGATGATCGTTAAGCGTGGGAAGAGGCAACTCAATACCTTTCTCAACCATGTCTATAGAATAACGCTGGTCTTCTCTGTCATATCCGTCAATAATACTATTCTTTACAATCAATGTACGAATAGAATCTAACTTAACAGAATCCGTAAAGGAATCCCATGATGGTTCTGTTATCAAACCTTCTTCGACAAGATCCTGAAGATAATTATCAATGGCATCGTTGGTAACGGCAAATACCGTATAGTTACCACGAGCCGTCAGCAACTGAAAAACAGTGGAGGTCTCCAGTTCCGGATTGATTTGCACTGACTTCAATAAGTCCACATACTGGGAGTATTCAGAATGTGCCTCCAAATAACTTGCCACTGTGTGGTACTTAAATACATATCTCGACGAAGTGTCGACCTGCTCTGAACATGAGCAAACCATCAATAGCAATGCGGTAAGAGAGAAAAACAGCTTTCTCATAATTCTTTGTTTGTTTTTTATTATCCTTTAAATTTTATTATTCTCCTGACCTGGAAGCCTAAGCCCCAGGCCAGGAGAATTTATAGAGATCTTTTTACACTAATTATTACTGAGCAGCAATGATAGACAAAAGCTTGGTTAAATCAGCAACGTTGATAGCACCGTCATTTGTCAGGTCGGCAAGAGGATAGTCTTCTACTTTACCACTCTCAGCGATGATTGACAACATCTTAGTTACGTCAGCTACGTTAACCGCGTCATCATTTGTAAGGTCACCTTCCTTAGTAGGATTAGTTACGAACATCATGCGACGGATGTTGAACTTGGCGCCATTGGCCTTCAATGACAAGACAACATCATCTGTTGACTTAGCAAAGCGGAAGTCCTTAACATTAACAGTAACCTTCTTGAACTCACTGGTTGCCTCCAAAGTACCAAGTTCAGATTCCTTACCAGACTGAGCACTTGCAATTGAAACACCTTCAAGAGCCTTGTCAGATGTGTACTCAAACTCAAGGAGAGTCTCATCGCTCTTCAGGTCATCATACATGGTGCTGAATGTAACATAAATCTGAGGACCTTCTTCGGGAATACTGAATGCGTAGTTGAAATCTTCGGTTTCATCTTCTCCGTATTGCTCATCAGAGATGCTTGCAACTTCTGAAATCTCCAGATAATCAGGATACTTGGCAAGCAATTCATCGAGTGTAGCATTGACAGCATCCACATCAGCATAGGCACCGTCAGTCAGATTAGTATTGATAACTTTTACATAATCGTTTACAGCACTATATGAAGGATGATTACCCCACTTAGCCACTACGGCTGTCTTATAGAAGTAAAGATTATAGTAAGCAGCCTTTGTAGCAGTAATATCGGCAAACAGGTTACCATCTGCTATCAACTGATCTACAGTAGTACTGTTAGCAACCTCCTTCAGGGATTCCTTCTGAGCAGCTGCGAAGTTAGGATTAGCCTTGTAAAGGGCATCACTACCTACTACATCAGCAGCTTGGTATCTCTCTTCTATAGTAGCAGCACGATCACCATTGCATGCAGCGGCAGCCTCGATAGCCTCAGCTGTAGCTTCCTCACCAAGGTAAGTCAGACGGAAGTTACCGGCACCGAGCCAGTCACTACCTGGGATAGTACCATCATTCTTCAGACCGAATGTCAGCTTACCATCAGTAACCTTGGCAACCATAGAAATCTCATAACGGTTCTGCAAGATAGCATTGATTGTACCCTGTACGCCCCAGATTACATAACCAACTTCAACAGAGTCTACCTTTGGATCATTCTTTGGACCATTAACATCGATAGCATAGATAACCTTGTCAGCAATATTGCCTAACCAAGCATTTTCCTTATCGGTCATACCCTCACGTACAACAGGAACATAGGTCTTGGTATCATTAGCAAATGCCATTGCAGTGAAATCAAAGCTGTTGATATCATTATGAGGACGGAAACCTGCATTCAGCTTAACCTCATAGTAACCATTCTTCAAGTCAGTCAATGTCTGACTGATGTTGAAGGTAGAAGCACCATTGCAGAACTCAGCAGCAGACATGGTACCTGCCTCGTTGGTTCCATTGGCATACAAGTAGCCATCCCAACCCTTAGCCTGCTTCTTACCGGAAATGGTCTTGCCATCGGCATCAACAGCAGCCTCTGCCTCAGCAAAGGTAGGATTAACAATCATAGCAGTAATATCCGTACCAGGTACGTAACCAGCTGTTACAGCTGCAGCCTTCAGAGACTCCAGGAACTTAACCTCCTCCAGAACAACACTGTCGGCAATTACATGATTTTCGGTAATGTACTTAGCAGAACCATGAACGAATACATTGTTAGGTTCAACCTCTACCTCATTATTAATATAAGACTTCAGAGTAGCCAGGCTCTCAGACTCAGTAAGAGGATTGTTGTCGAGATACTCCTGAACGGCCTCTACCTTGGCAGCAAAGTCACTGTAAGTCTTCACACTGGCATTGATAGCCTTCTGAAGTTCCTCAAGCTGATAGTTAACCTGGAAGAGGTCCTCCATGGTCTCGCAATTGTCAATAGAAGGAACAAGTTTATCATAGTTATCCAGTAATTCCTGGTTTGCTACAAGGTCAGTTTCAAAGGCATCGGCCTTTTTCTGGAATTCATCTTTCAAATCCTCGAAATCCTCAAAGGTACCGAATGCCATCTCGTTCATCTGGATAGCATTACCAGAATAAGCCTTGGTTACTACAACCTTATAATATGTATAGCCCTCTCCGAGATCCTCAGTGAAGCCAAAGTATGAAGGCTCTGCATTTACGGGACGCAAACGATCCTGACCAACGTTCTCCTTCTTGTCGATGAGAACCCAGCCTTCGCTATCCTTGGTAGCACCACCATCGCCTTCGAAGTTAGCACCGTAGATGTACCAAGTGCCCCAGTTACGACCAGGGTAGCTGCCCGTATCATTACCAGTAGTCAGTGAATAGAAGAATGGAGCTATCTTGTCATAAGTACGGAAGATAATATAGGTGTCTCCGTTCTCGTCTGGCTTTCCACCCCACTTGGTTGCCTTAACCTCAACCTCTTTCTCTTCGCCTGTATCAGGATCCGTCTGAGTCTCAGTCTTGTTCTCGGCAACACCATCAATAAGGTTACCATAGAAGCCGTCGCCCCACTCACCTACAGTATGACCGCCCAAGAGAATGTACGGCAACTCATTTTCTACTGTATTAACGATTCTCTCCAAGTATTTCAACTCGACCTGGATAGCGTCATTGTTAAGGCTTCCGTTCTCTACAATATAATTAAGGGTACCACGTATGTACTTTTCACCAGGACCTACGTTCTCTGTTGTATAACCTTGAGCCCATGCGCTCAGACTCTCTGATTGAACGGTAAGACCTTCAATCATAGGTTTGTAATCTTCAACAAGACTGTAATAGTACTCATAAGACTTTTCAATCGTATCCTGAAGCTCTACCAATTCATTCTTGAGCTTCATCAAGTCAGGAGCAGTAACAGCATTAAGGAAGTTCTGATACTTCTTGTTATAAGCATCAACGTATCCTTGATAGCATGGCTTATAATCATCAAGAACAAACTCACCCCCCTCGAATTCTTCTATAAACTGTTTGCGGTATTCGTTGAAGTTACCCTGATTGTAGAAGGTGAACTCGTTCATCTGCATCTGACCATCGTGGTAAACCTCAATCTTGAAATACTTATAAGGCTCTGCACAACCCTCGGAGAGATAGATATAACTCTCATAGCAATTGGCAGTCTTCAGAATGTCTGTGCCAACATTCTCTTTGTTGTCAATCAGAACCCATCCTTCAGCATCCTTGGTAGCCTCTTCGTCTGAAGCAAAGTTTGCGCCCCAGATCTTCCAGTTCTTCCAGTTACGAGTAGGATATGACTTTGTATCCCAACCAGTTACAAGACCATAGTAGGTAGGCTTAATAATACTATCTGACTTAAAGATAATGTAACGGTCCTCTTTGGTTCCCGTTCCCCATTTTGTACCCTTATTTTCAGAATCGCCTTTATCACCGTCAATAAGGTTCTCAATAGGACTGTCACCCCAGTTCTCTGAATTGCTAGTACCACTAAGGAACGTGTATGACGCATTGATTGGCTTATCAACAACTGCAGCATTATTAATAAGGTAAGCAGAAATACGGTTAGATTCATCATAGGCCTCCTCGCTTGAAAGCTGACGATTAGCCTTGATGTAAGCAATATTTCCGCAGGGGAACTCATCATTAGGAGCAATGGCATTTACCTCGTCAACCCAACTGTTCAAATAGCCAACTGCAGATTCCTTAAGTTTACCACCTTCAATATCTTTGATAGAACGATTGCGAGTGTTCAACAACTCTGCATAATTAGACTCAGCAACACTGATAGCAGCCAGCTTATTATCTACAGTGGCCTTAATCCCAGCTATTGCTGTTACATCCGAACAAGTTCTGACAGTTGCAAGGTATGCAGCCATATCATCATACAGTGCTTTAGGTCCGAATGCCTCGGGATCATACTTCTTTTCCGCTGCATCTGCAATAGCATTTGCATCAAGAATACACGTATACTGGTCACCGAGGGCAAATTCTGCCATCTGCATGTAGTCGCCACTGCTTACAATCTGGTCAAGCTCTAACTTGAAGTATTTGTATTCCGTAGGATTTTTCTCCGACAGATCAAAGAACACCTGTGTAAAGTTTGCGGCAGGAAGCTGACTAGGACCAACTCCGTACTTCTTATCAAGAGGAACCCACTTGTCAGACTCGCGTGTAACCTCACTGTCACTATCAGCATTCATACCGTAAATCTGCCACTGTTTCCAGTTACGGCCAGAATATGCCTGGGTATCGTTAGCTGTTGTCAGGGCATAATAGGTAGGAGCCATGGGACGAGAAGTCCTTACAATAAAGAAGGCACCATTCTCTGTCTGACCCTCTTCTCTGTTATTAAGAGTATTACCCCATTTTGTATCTGCCTTACCATCAAACAACATGATCAGGCTCTCGCCACCAGATATCTTGGTACCATCCAGAATATTATACTTAACAGGTTCGTCTGTGCCAGTTGTCTGATTATTCTGCTGGTTACAATAGTCTTCAAAATCACTGTAGGTTCCTAAACCCCATTCTGCCATCTGCATATAGACGTCATTGTCTTGTTCAGGATATCCGACAGCATCAAGAATCTCAATCCAGAAATACTTATAAGAAGTGACTTTATCTGTTTTGCTAAAAGTGAAAGTCTTAGGCGAATTCTTCTCTGCTGGAAGAAGACCCATTGGACAGTCTTCAATCAGTGTCCAGCCTGCATAGTTTTCTACATCACGAACTGCCTGAGCATCGCTTTCAAAATTACCACCATAAATTTTCCAAGACTTCCAGTTGGTATTGGGGTTACTTTGCGCCTCATTACCTGTAACAAGGAAATACTTCTCAGGAACAACTGCCTCTTCTGCCTTTAAAACAACAAAGGCAATACGCTCATCATCATAGCTATTGACCGGCTGTGGCTGGAACCAAGTACCCCACTTGGTCAGCTTGTTGGCATCAACCAGGCTTTCGCAGCTCTCACCGGCGCCAGACCATGCGTTTTGTCCTTTCAAAGCAGTAAGTTTGACATACTTAGCCATAACACCCTGACTGGATAACAACATTATAGCTGTAACCAGAGAGAGCGCCACGCGTTTAAGAGTAAATCTTTTCATCGCTTTTTTGGTTTTTAGTTAATAATAAAGTTAAATTATATCGTTTTTCTTAATTCAATACCTAAATTCTTTATCTTTTTAAGTGCATTTTGCACGAAAAGCACACAAAAATAAGAAATTTGCCTCAGACTTTAACCAATTTATATGCTTTTGTCTGTCCGTTTAACATTATTTAACCGAGCAAAGCCTACTTCCCCTCTTACACTTTACCTACACATCACCTTCTTGCCACCCACAATGTAAAGACCCTTCTTGAGTGAAGAGTGAAGAGTGAAGAGTGAAGAATCTTTATATTTTGAATTTTGAATTTTTGAATTTGAATTCACCCTACGACCAGCAAGGTCGTAAACAGCGTCAACAGATTGACTTTCCCCTTCGGGCCGTCGAGCTAAACCTTCTTCACTCTTCACTCTTAACTCTTCATTTAAAGAGGTCTCCTTATCCTCAGTTGCCAACTGGAAGTCATAGGGAGTGAAATTAGTGGCACCCAATGTGACGTCATTAACCTTCTCATCTAACAACGTCCAGCAATTTGCTTTGGGGTCATCAGAATAGGTGTTGCTACCATATAACCTCCATGTATCGGGGTTACGATCAGAATAAGTCCTTGTATCATTTGCCGTATATATGCGATAGCCATAGGGCTTAACAGCTTCTTGTGCATCAAAGAGGAAGTAGGCAGAATTACTGAAGTAAGAACAATACTTGGTGGAGAGACTATTGTCGCCTGCGTCGGCCCAATTATGGTAGGAAATACTGCTCTCCGTTCCCTTATATATAACAATGTTGGGGTAATCTATGCCCTCTTCGTCAAGAATTTCGAACTCAGCAAACTGGATAGTACCGCTTTTGCCATTGTTAATACCCAAAACTTCCCATTTATAATAGCGGTACTTGCCCGCAATCCCAATATTATTACTATATATACCTTCTATATTATAGACCATACCACTTGAGGTCTTCAGAACCGGATGCCCGTCAATCCTCTTTCCGTTATCAATATTCTGATACCATAGGGTCTCACCATTACCGGTATTCAACAGATAGCAGAGGGCGCCCGATTTGACTTCAATGGGGGTAACAAATTCCACCTGATGAGAATAGGCATCATAACAATTCTGCAAATCCAGCTCATTTTCAGAATCAGTATAGGCAAACTCCATTCCTTGCGTTGCACCAGAAATCCTGCCTGCATTATAACAGCCTGTCAGATACAACTCCCCCTTTGAAGGACCAATCAGAGCTGCTGCCATACTATCGGCCTGTACCTTACCAAGGTTGTACGAGTCCTGTACACGGACAACACCCAGTCTCCGAACGTGGCCTATTAAACCGGCAGCATATCCACCCGTAGCAGTAACAGTAGCTGCACTGCTACACTTTACTATCTTTACCCTGCCGTAACGTACATTTCCAATCAGACCTCCCACAAAATTTTTTCCTGATACGGAACAAGTGGAATCAAGGTTCACATTCAATATTTCGGCTTCCGTGTTTAATATGCCGAAGAGACCAAGATTCTCCTTTCCGGTAATGTGCAGGTTACTGATGGTATGGCCATTGCCATTGAATATACCGGTATACTGATTCTTGACATTACCGATAGGGGTGAAGTCCTCGCTGCATCCTTCCATGTCGAGGTCGGCATTCACAACGGCCTTAGCACCAGGCTCTCCATTGTTTACGATCCGGGCAAAATCACACAGGTCAAAGGCGGTGTTAATCTGATAAACACCATTCTTCTGAGTCAACTTGCCATATGACAACATGGTGTCCATCCACGTCACACGGTTCAGCACGAAGTTTCTGACACGATCCACCTCTTTCTCCCAGGAACCGGGAACCTCAGGGTTGAGCGAAAGGGATTGGGTAAGATATGGCCAGCGGAAGAAATTAAGTCGGGCAGAGGCACGTACCTCATTGCGCAGCGAATCAACATCAGCGGCAACAGCTACGGGATTGAAAGCGCCCTTCTTGCGAAGTCTTGCCCACATATCCTGCAGCTTTGCAAAGACTGAGGGATCAGAAAGCACGCGACCGACGAAATCCGACCAGTTACCTGTATCACGCACCTTGTATGTCCAATCCATACGCTGATTGGCAGGATAAGTGGTGATGTCATTCTCAAGTGCAAGGTCAGCATCCCAGACAGGTCCTACATAGAAATGGTCATCGCCACGTTCCTTGTACAGGAAGACCTGGCAGAGCATATCGGTATTACCATTGAACTCGCTGGTAAGGAAGTGTCTGAGAAAGGTCTCTATATCCAGAACAGAACGGGTTCCGTTCTCCGGGTCTGTATAATCAGAACCGAAGACAACACTCTCCATGTTATTCCAGGTATCCTTTATGTACTGGAATTGCTTTGTCTGTATGACATCCTCGTCGGGGTCATGAACAGAAATTGGATTGCCGTAATAAGATGTAAAATGATAAGGTTCGCGACCGGCATTGTTATCCACCTCAACATAATAGCCACCGGTAATGCTCTCGGCATCCACATCATTCTCGGTCATCTCTGTAATATCAATACGACCCGAATGAACATCCACATGGTCGGCAATGGTATAGGTACCACGATAGTCGCCATTAACGACAAGGTCAACGACCTGACTCCAGGGTGTCCACTTCATCTCGGCACGCTTGGACATCGCCCAAGCCACGGGATTACGCATCAGGGTTTTGTCGCGATAGCTATTGATAAGCACCCACTTCTTGGCTTTCACTGGCGACTCGTTCTCTGCTCCCTTCATTACATGGTGGCTCTTACCATCGTTGTACTTCATACGGAAAGCCTTGTTCTCGTGCGTAGCAGAGTAATTACCTCTTACACGAAACAGGATAGGATATTCCTGCAACATCTTGCCACCGTTGTATATCAGTACCGACTGAGATTCGAAATCCTCGCCACGATTAGTGGGCATGGCATTATCCTGGACATGAATGCTGAGTGTAGGCAGATTGGTTATCTGATAGAACTGGCTGTCATCGCCCTCGCCGGCATGACCATAGAATTTCAGTTCGGAAACGACACAATAGGAACCTGCACCACCTACATAACGGATATAGCGGAAACCACGACTTACATTAACATCGGCGGTCGTCTCTGTCTTGGCAGCAGGCTTCTCATCTATAAGATACAGGGGAACGGCATCCATGAAGCTTGGGTCATTGGCTCCCTCAAAGAGTGAAAGAAGCAAACGGTCAGGTCCTAACCCAGTGGGGGCAGGAGTATAACTGACGCGAGTAATAACATGGGGTTCGCCCAAATCAAGGCCAACCCATTGCATATTGTCTGCACTGGTGCTATAATAGGTTTCAGGATTACCATCGAAAGCCATAGCGGCCCTTGTAGCGCTCCCTGAATATATCAGTGTACCCTCAAGAAGATGATCTACAGAATCATCGTAGGCATACACTCTATTACTAAACAAAACTAATACAAATACAGCTATCAGGAGATTTCTAAAATTCATGCCAAAAAATACTCAACAAACGGGCTTTTAGCCCCACACTCTTTAATTCCGGTCGCAAAAATAAAAATATTTTTTGGAACAAGCAAAAAAACTTTCTACCTTTGCAAGGAAAATAATTTGAAATAAAATACATGAGGTAAGGAGCAAGAGAAAGGCCGTATCACTATCAGAGAAATGGCATAATAGTCCTTTTGGTCCTTATCCCTAAAAGAAATATAATCATGGGAAAGAAGAAAAACGGAGGCGGTCGCCTCAAGAAGAAAAACCTGGAACAGATGGTAATAGCCCTGTTCGAAGAGAATCCCACACAAGTATTTGAACTGAAGACGCTATACCGTGAGCTTCATCTGAACACACATCCGGCTAAGATGATGCTGATGGATGTGCTGGAGGTGCTGCTGATGGATGACTACATAAAAGAGCAGCCACGTTTCTGCTACAAACTGAACAACCCCACACAGGTAATGGTAGGAATCTTCCACCGCAAGGCAAACGGCAAGAATACCTTTGAGCCGGAGGATGGCGGAGAACCGATTCTGGTGGCAGAGCGTAACAGCATGCATGCCATGGACGGCGATAAGGTACAGGTGACCATGTTGGCGCGCAGAAAGCATCATGTACGTGAGGCGTCTGTAACAGAAATTCTGGAACGAAGCGAGAAACAGTTTGTAGGAACCCTGCAGGTTAGCAAGAACTACGCCTATCTGCTTACAGAAGACCGCACACTGGCTAATGATATCTTTATTCCTAAGGCTTACCTGAAGAAAGGACAGACAGGAGATAAGGCTATTGTAAAGATTGTGGAATGGCCCGAGAATGCCAAGAACCCTGTAGGTAAAGTAATAGACGTCTTGGGTAAAACCGGCGAGAACAATGCCGAGATGCATGCCATCCTGGCAGAATACGGCCTTCCCTATGTATATCCTGCTGCCGTAGAAAAGGCAGCCGAGAAACTGAAGTTAGACATCACAAAGGAGGAGATAGCACGCAGAGAGGATATGCGTGACGTGATGACTTTTACCATCGACCCACGCGATGCCAAGGACTTTGATGATGCCCTGAGTATTCGCGAAATCGCAAATAGTAAATCGTCAAATGGTAAATTGTATGAGGTTGGCGTTCATATTGCTGATGTGAGTCACTACGTTACTGAAGGCTCTATTATAGATAAGGAAGCACTGAAACGCTCCACCAGTGTCTATCTGGTAGATCGTACCGTTCCCATGTTGCCCGAACACCTTTGCAACTATATCTGCTCCCTCCGTCCTAATGAAGAGAAACTGACCTACAGCGTTATCTTCAAGATGAACGAGAAGGCCGAGGTAAAAGACTGGCACCTGGCACATACGGTCATCAAGAGTGACCGTCGCTTCACCTACGAGGAGGTGCAGGAAGTCCTGGAGAATCACCACGAGGCAAGTGAAGAGGACTACAAGAATCCTGGTGACAAAGCACTCCCCTCGGGAAACGAGACGGGGGCTCCTGCTGAGAACTTTGCCAACGAGCTTATCACCCTGAACCGTCTGGCCAAGGAGTTGCGCCGCAAGCGCTTCGCCGGCGGAGCCGTTGACTTTGACCGGTGCGAGGTCCGATTCGAGATAGACGAGAAGGGCAAACCAACCAGTGTGTACTTCAAGGTGGCCAAGGATGCCAACAAACTGGTTGAGGAGTTCATGCTGCTGGCCAACCGTACAGTAGCAGAAAGTATAGGAAAGGTTCCCAAGAACCAGAAGCCCAAGGTTCTACCCTACCGTATTCATGAGTCTCCCGACCCAGCCAAGCTGATGAACCTATCTGACTTTGTAGGGAAATTCGGCTACAAACTGAAGACAAACGGATCGAAGGGTGAGATGAGCAAGAACCTGAACCGAATGCTCACGGATGTGAAAGGCAAGAAGGAACAGAACATGATAGAGATGATTACCCTACGCGCCATGATGAAGGCCAAGTACAGCACACACAATGTGGGACACTACGGTCTGGCATTCGACTACTATACGCACTTTACCTCTCCTATCCGTAGGTATCCCGACCTGATGGTACATCGTCTCCTGACAAAATATGCTCAGGGCGGACGCTCTGCCAATCAAGACAAGTACGAGGAGCTCTGCGAGCATTGTAGCGAGATGGAACAGACAGCTGCTCAGGCTGAACGCGCCAGCATCAAGTACAAACAGGTGGAATATATGAGCGAACATCTGGGAGAGACCTTCGAAGGAACCATCAGTGGTGTAACGGAATTCGGCATCTATGTGGAAGTAAATGAGAATAAGTGCGAAGGTATGATTCCATTACGCGACCTGGATGACGACTACTACGAGTTCGATGAGAAGAACTATCGCCTGCGTGGTCGTAGCCACCATCATTGCTATAACTTAGGAGATGCCATAAAGGTTCAGGTGGCAAGGGCCGACCTCTACCGCAAACAGCTGGATTATAAGTTGGTGAGATAAAGACCCCCTAGCCCCCTTTAGGGGGAATCGGTTAGCGGTTAAGGGTTGAACTTCGTTCGAGCCTGCTCACGCTCGGAAGAACTGATGCAAGCATCGTTCTTCTCTCGCTCAATCGCAGCCTTAGCGGTTAGGGGTTAGCGAAATTTTTGAATTTTGAATTTTGAATTAACTTTTATCTTTTCTCTTTTAATTTTTATCTACTTTACCAAATATCCTCGGGCGTTTCGGGATTGTCGTAAACTTCCTTGGGGCAATACTCTATATGATCCATATAGAACTCAGAGGTGGTATTGTCCAATACTGATTTGATCTTCAGGTAATACGTCTTGTCAGGATCAAGGGTAGCCCGGGTTACGATACGACGGATGATATTACGGTTCACATTATTACGAGCTGTAGTACCAGGTTGCTTAAGGATGAGGATGCTCTCCTCTCCCTTCATGAAACCGTTGTTACGCATCTGCTTGTCAATCTCGGAATTAAGATCATCGTCATAATCTGAATCCGCTGCCCACCCCGTGTTAGGATCTACACCACCTAAGGTAAGGTTCACGGGGATACCGGTCACAGGCAGGCGGTCGGGGTCATCACCAAAGTATAGCTGCCCCACTCCACGGTTGGAGTTTGTAAGGATTCGGTATCTGACTTCGTAAGTACCACGTTTGGGAACCGGAGGCAAGGTGAAGACAAGTTCCCAATGACCCACACACTTGACCTCATCTCCACAAAGACTACCGAACTTCAGGCCATATGCATTGTAATACACAAAGGTAGAGCCTTTGTTGATACTCAGGTTCCCTATATAACGGTATTCATCATCATCAGGGAAATGTACCCATTGGTGAGGCGCATCCGCTAAGGGCACACGACGTATATCGTTGTTCATCACCTCAGGGAAGAAACTCATACAATCCATTCGCAGACGGCTCTTGGCCAGATTATCGCGTGTAGATTCATTATAAGCCAATGGGGCATCTATGGCATAGATATATCCGTTTGCTCCTGTGTGCTCATAAAGGGTTTCATCTTCCTTGTTGACACGACAGCCTATCTTGTCAGGATTACAAGCCACCTCATGCCCCGTACCACGACGGGAATTATCGATGATGGGAAAACGGTTCAGATATACACCCTTCGACTCAGGACTTTCGTATATCTTAACCAGACGACGTTTTCCCAGAGAGACATAGTATTCCATAACAGGGATGGTGTAGTTATACGGAAGGCTTGAATAGTCATATCCCTTCTCGTTGTAATGGAAGACCAGCCTATCTGGCGACATCTTAAAGGGTAGAACATGATAGGTAGTCCACTGATACAAGAGGTTCTGCGGTGCCTTGTAGTTGTTATCAGCTACCGCCTCTGGATAATAGCTGCCCTTCGCCACCCAATCCTGCACATCAGCAGGGGTGATCTGCGAAGCAGGTTTTCCCAACATCTCCTCCCAAAAACTATCGGGTTCTGCAAAGATGGTGAACCCATACTTCCTATGACGAGGTGCATAGGAGTAACCGCCCGTCATAGTAGCCAAGCCATTGGCAGGTGTTTTCTCCTCTATCTTGCCTGTCAGATAAAGATGCTCGTACACCTCGTCCTGACGTTTTGAAAGGGTATCCATCAAACCACAGGCTTCACAAAGTTTTGCCATCACCACAAACCCTTCCTTGTAACCTTTCAGATATTCATCAAGCACTCCTGCCAATGTGATGTCTGTAGGGGCTATCACTTTCTCTACCTGATGTATCATGCCATTGATGGTACGGATATCACGGTTCTCGATACTGATAGGACAATTACGATTGATAAAGATGCTATCCGGATTAGTACCATAGGAAACACTGAGCCTTAGTTCGTTCATGTTGTTACGCGCAAACTCCTCGTTATTCTGCGCAGGAAACATTGAAACCTCATAATACTCCTCATCTCCTCCGTCAATTATACTATTATAAACAATGACCTTACGGATAGAATCGGCTATCATGCTATCTGTGATGGCATCCCACGATGGAGCGGGAATAATCTCATCCTCTGCCAGTTGCTGAAGATACTTGTCAATGGCCTCGTTATTAGGAGCGAAAACCGTGAAGTGACCACGGGCGCTTAGGAGCTGATAAACCGTGCTCTTGCTTTGTTTACTGATAGGTACCTGCTTGAGGAGGCTCACGTATGAAGAATAAGAATCATGTTGCAACATATAACTAAGTACAGTATGATCCTTAAATACATATCTCTGGGATGTGTCTATTGTCTCTGAACAAGAAATAAGCAGGCCTAATCCTGCCACTAAAAACAAAAGAAAATATATCCTTCTCATATTGTGGAATGGTTGTATAATTTTTGCAAAAGTAACAAGAAAGTGTAATATAATGCAAGTATTTTGCAAACAAAGTGTGATAATATTTGCAAAAAAGAACAAACGAACGATGGATAATCTATCCTACCTTATATATAATATAATAAGGGCAAGGGAACAAATCTAGTCACTTGCCCCTTGCCCCTAATCCTTTTCCAAAGGAAAGGGTTTTCTTGGTTTTTGTTAAATATATCAGCATTCAGGGTTTTCTTTGAAAAAGCAAACACCTGTATTTGTGAGTGATCCTATACTCCCCCTAAAGGAGAAGAAGCATATAATCTATCTTACTTCTTCTGGTTCTTCTGGAATTCCTTTACAGCCTTCTCCAGCATTTTCTGATACTCTGGCATGCTCTGAAGACGGGCAAAAGTAACGCTACCGCAAAGACGGCCGGCATCAACATCGCTCTGATAATGGAAACCTACAATCACACGACTCTGTCCTAATTCATAAGCGACCTTCATAATCTCCTCGGCATGAGCAGGATCAATAACCATCAATGTCAAACCCACCAACCATGAAGCATGTGTGTGGCCAGAAGGGTAACTGGAGAAATCCTCGGGGTCCTCATGTTCGGGAACACTTGTGGGTTCCTTAAACTGCTGATAGGGACGAACACGGTGGAAGTAGGCCTTGGCACTGGCACCACCCTGCTGCTCTGTCAAGTGAAGACGAGAGAAGAGACGATACATCTCGGGATATTTTTCAGCTGTCAATTCTATGCCAATAGCCTGTCCGTAACGCTCCATGAAGTAACGGGCACAGATACCGGCATCAGCTATGGCCTGCTTACCACGCTCTGTCTCACGGATAGATTTACCCCACTGGTACTGTGTCCAGTCATAGAAATAACGAGAATCAGTAAGTGCAGGAGGTGCAGGCAACACCTTCTCCATATGGGGAGCATCTGCTGTTTCATAAAAAGGGGTAAACTTTTCCTTGGTTACGTCATCCTGAGCATAAGCACAAAGGAACATGGACAACAAAAGCGCCAACGAAATAATCTTCTTCTTCATATAATTCATAGCATTTCTGATATAATAGTTGTTTGCACCGACAAAGGTATCAATTTTTATCCCTTTAAACAAACAAAACCCATAAAAAGTAGAGCAATTCTGTACTAATTCCGACAATTCATTTGCACATTATTGCAAATAGTATTAAATTTGCAGTGAAATTTTAACCATAATCATATAAAAGAATGAATAAAAAAGGAATTTGTTCGTTAATACTGTTTTTTGCATGTACATTGAGTTATGCACAGAAAACAGAATTGCAGAATTTTCCAAAAGGCTTTACGCCCGAGGAGGTAGGACATCGCTTGGCATATCATTTTGTAGATGCAAAACACGGATTCTGGGGAGGAAACACAAAATACATCAGCTACCACGAAATCTGTGCCTGGAATGGTGCCGTTATGTTCGGACGTGCAGCCGGCGACCAGAAGATTGTTGATTTGATGCGTGACCGCTTTGAGCCATTCTTCGGCGCAGAAAAAGAATATCTGCCCCTAAAGAACCACGTGGATATGAACATGTTTGGTTCACTGCCTCTTATGCTGTATCAGGTTTACAAGGATGATCGCTACAAGCAGATGGGTCTGTCATACGCAGATACCCAATGGGAACTGCCAAAGGATGCCAAGGAAAGTCAGAAGAGACTGGCCCGTAATGGATATACCTGGCAGACACGCATGTGGATAGACGATATGTACATGATTACCATTGTTCAGTCATGGGCTTACCGCGTGACTGGCGACCGCAAGTACATAGACCGTGCGGCACATGAGATGGTGAAGTATCTGGATGAACTGCAACGTCCTAACGGTCTGTTCTATCATGCACCGGACGTACCCTATTACTGGTGTCGTGGTAACGGCTGGATGGCAGTCGGGTTAACTGAGGTACTGAAGGCCTTGCCAAAGGACAGCCCCTATTACAAGCGTATCCTGAAAGGTTACCGACTGATGATGAAGAGCCTGCTGAAATTCCGTAATGAAGAGGGCATATGGAATCAGCTGGTTGACCAACCCGACTTCTGGACAGAGACCAGCGGCTCAGGGATGTTTACCTATGCCTTTATCTGCGGCGTTAAGGAGGGATGGCTGAACGCCAAGACATACGGTCCTGCTGCACGCAAGGCATGGATGGCACTCATCCCTTATATTAATGATAACAATGATGTACGCGAGGTATGCGTAGGTACCAATAAGAAAGCCGACTTCGATTACTATCTGGACCGTCCACGTGTAGCGGGAGACTATCATGGTCAGGCTCCCTACCTGTGGTGCGCAGCAGCCTTGCTGGAAAAATAGATAACTGAACTTTCGGAAGTAAAATCGGAAGTAAAAATGGAAGTTAACTCGCTACGCTCATGGAAGTTAAATTGGAGAATACCATATAGGCTGACAGCATCCAAAACTATCGTCCTGCCAGCCGCGCTGGCTTAACTCCCTGCGCAAAGCACATAACTTCCTATTTAACTTCATTTTATAACTCCCGAAAGTTAAATAGATAATTTACCAAAGAAAACATGAAGATGAAAGTAAGAAAGACATTGGTTGCCGCAGCGGCACTGCTATTCTCTCTTAGCACATTTGCCGCTGAAAGAGCCTATGTAAAACTGGACTCTAAGTTGGGGCACGGAGGACAGCAGACATGGATGATGATAAAGGCTTCTGACGCCCATGGAACCGGGGCAGAGATCTCTTCCAAGGGGTTCAATACAAGTGCCTGGGCAGAAGCTATCGTACCCGGTACAGTTCTGACCAATCTGGTGGAGCAGAAGGTTTATCCTGATCCCTACTACGGTCAGAACAACAAGCTGAAGAACGGCCTTATCCCTGACTTGGCAAAGGCGGGACGTGAATTCTATACCTACTGGTTCAGAACAGAATTCGAGGTTCCTGCTAAATTCAAGGGCCGTCGGATCTGGTTAGAGCCCGAAGGCATCAACTACCGTGCAGAGATATGGGTAAACGGATACCTGATGGGCAATATGGCAGGCATGTTCAACAACCAGCCCTTCGACATAACAGACCGTGTAAAGGCAGGCGAAAAAGCCGTCCTGGCCATACGTGTCTATCCTGTAGATGTACCTGGCACCAGCATGCCAAAGTCATGGGGCGCTGCGGGTGAGTGGCACAACGGAGGAGACGGTTGGATGGGACAGAACGTAAGCCAACTGATGACCATCGGCTGGGACTTTACCTTCGAGGACGGCATTCGCGACCGTAACACGGGTATCTGGAAAAGCATCCGTCTCTATAGCACAGGCAACATCCAATTGCGTAACCCCTTTGTTACATCCAAACTCTCCCACCCCAACTACGACAAGGCAGCCGAGACCATTAGCGTAGAGGTGTTCAATCCCAACACACAAACCTTTGAAGGCATCGTACGGGGTAGGATCCTGGACACAGACATCCAATTGGAAAAGAAGGTTAAACTGATACGAGGTGAACATAAGGTTATCACCTTCACCCCTGAAGAGTTCCCTCAACTGAATATCAAGAACCCACGCCTCTGGTGGCCTAAGAACAAAGGAGAACAGCATCTGTATACGCTACAGCTGACACTGACTAACCTTTCTAACCACCTTTCCGATAGCCTGCAGACGCGATTCGGCATCCGTGAGGTAGTGGCAACACGTGAGACACCCGACAAATCCAAGATGTTCATCATAAACGGGCACAAGACTTTTATACGCGGCAACAACTGGATTCCGGAAGCTATGCTTCGTACCGATGACAGCAGGATGGAAACAGAGTTAGCTTATACCGACCAGTGCGGCATCAACCTGTTGCGTCTTTGGGGCGGTGGCATTGCCGAGAGCGACCGCTTCTATGAGCTATGCGATGAGTACGGCATCATGGTATGGCAGGAGTTCTGGATGACAGGTGACACACGTCATCCCCTTGACGAGTCTCTCTATCTGGCAAACGTGGAGAGTACTGTAAAACGAATCCGCAATCATCCCAGCATTGTTATCTACGTAAGCAGTAACGAAAGTACCTGTGTAACAGGTGCAGAGGACCTTATCAACAAACTGGACGGTACGCGTCCCTACCAAATGCAAAGCGAATGCGATGGTGTTCATGACGGAAGTCCCTACAAGCAGGTGAACCCTATGCGACATTATGAAAATACAGCATCAGATAGAGGTAGCCGTGTGGATGGCTTCAACCCTGAATACGGAGCACCTACCCTACCTATCGTAGAAAGTCTGCGCGAGATGATGCCAGCAGAGGATCTCTGGCCTATCAACAAGGAAACCTGGGACTACATGGACGGTAACGGCTTCCACCTAATGAGTACGCTCTACACTGAGATGACCAACAAATACGGTGAATCACATAACATTGAGGAATTTGCCCGCAGAGGTCAGATGGTAGGAGCCATCAATAGCAAGAGCATCTGGGAAGTATGGAATGAGAATAAGTTGGGTTATGGCGACCGCTGGTGTTCAGGCCTACTCTTCTGGTATCACAACTGTCCCCAGCCCCAGGTTTGCGCCCGTATGTGGGATTGGATGCTAGAGCCTACAGCATCGCTCTATCATACCATGCATGCACTGGAACCCGTACACGTACAATATGACTACCTGAAGAATACGGTCTCTGTTGCCAACGATTATCTGCAGGAGCAGAAGGGCATTACCGTTACTGCACAGGTCTATAATCTGGATAGTAAACGAGTGTTCAGTCTCGCAACCAAGACAGACATTCCGACTGATGGTGTTGCCAACGACGTGTTGAAGATTGATTTCCCCGAGGATATCTCTCCCGTACACTTCATTGCCCTGCAGGCCAACGATGCCAAAGGCAATGTAGTGAGCAAGAACTTCTACTGGCGTTCTACCAACAAGTATGAAGGAAAGAATACCGTAACAGGACCTTGCACAGCAGGCTTTGAGCCTCTGGGTAACATGGCAGCTGCCAAGCCATCGGTAAAGGTGAAACAATTGGCAAACAAAGACGGCATGCACCAGTGGCAGGTGAGCATCAAAAACAGCGGAAACAAGATCGCTTTCTTCTGCCAGCTCCTGTTAACAGACGGTGAGGGAAATGCCGTTCACCGCACCCACTACTCTGACAACTTCATCACCCTATTACCAGGGGAACAAGAGACAATACTGGTACGGACTCCCATAACGGAGAAAACAAAATACCGGTTCAAGTTCAACGAGAATATGCAACCTTCTAAAGATATTGCCCTGTGAAATCAGGGCAATATTCTTTTCTTACCATTCACGATATAAACACCTTTCTTAAGTGAAGAATGAAGAGTGAAGAGTGAAGAATCATCTTGCACCTTGCTCCTTGCCCCTTGCACCTTACGACCAGCAAGGTCGTAGACTTCATTATTTTGAATCTTGAATCTTGAATCTTGAATTTCTCCTACCCCTGTCTCATACTCACTTGCTGTCTGGCCATACAGAGCAAACTCATAGATACGGGTAGTGTAGCCATCGCCTTGCTCCCCATGTACCATCTGTAGGCGGAAACGGGTAGCGGTAACAGGTTCATCTAATGAACGAATAAGTTTGTTTTGCTGATTGGAGGTAACATCGGCAAAATCCACCCAAGTACCATCTTCTTCCTGATATTGCAATTTGAATGCCTCTGCCACATAACCACCGCTTTCACTTGCAGCACAGAGCACCATCCATCTGTCCACACGGACAGACTCCGAGAAGACATACTGAAGATATGGAGTCTTACTCTGGGAACTGGTAGCACACCACTTGGTAGAAGGGTCCTTATCGTTGGCTAACTTCCCTGCCTCATTAGTACCATTCTGATGAGATGCCGTTACGGTCTTGGGCACCAAACGGTTGTCATCGGCATTTGCGCCCAACTCATTATAATCGATTTCGGTAGTAAGAGGAGTAAATGCCACAAGGTCGTCTGTATGACTGGCAGAGGTGGTGGCAGCAAAGACAAGAGTCTTACGGTCCGTACTTGACAACCTGACCTCATTTACGCCCTCTGGCAATGATATGCAGTATTTGTACATGTACATAAAGGCCATTGTCTCATTACTCTTACCACTTACATTGTGTGCATGAGACGAGGCAAAAGCAACATTCTGCTTCCTGTATGAACTGGCCAGATTAGTACAAGAAAGTGGCATTCCCATCTTCCCTGAATAATAGGGGACCTCAAACGTAACAGGTTCTTCCACACCCATCGTAACGGAAACCGTACTACCCGCCTCTGTAGCACTTGCCATCAGAAGGTACAGCTTGTTTTCGCCCGGCTGACGATTAAGGGTAATAACATTGGCTCCGGATATACGCATGGCATTTGTCTTACTATCCGTACGGTTACCCATAGCAAAACGTACACCATCAACTACCATAGTATCCGATATGAGTTCCGCAGGATAAGCGTAGGTACTATATGTGGTGTTAGCATTTCCTCGCTGTTTGTCGTAACTCATCACATCTATGTTGTAGGTAAACGTAGCAGGAGTGCCAGCCCCCTCCAAACCTCCCCGTACCGGGAGGCCTGAATCCTTGGAAGGATCCTTTAGTCTGACGGCAAAGGTCTTAGGCTGATAATGGCCTATGTCGAAAGTGAGTGTAGAGTCTTGAGTTGAGAGTTTAGAGTCAGAAGGCAATTGAGAATAATCTTCTTCCAGGGCGTTTACTTCACGGGCAGAAATTATTTCTGCTGGGAAATGAAGGCTTACATCCTTCTGGTCCTGACCGCACCATTCATAGACACGTACTATCAGTTCGTCTGTCTCCTCCGCCTTCTTCAAGGCCTTAATGCTTACCTTATCCGTATTAAGCGAAGCAAAATGCAATGTGCGTCCCATCTGGCCAGCATGCTTGGTTGCGACAAAAGCCATCAGAGGTTGGTTCAGATGAGCTGCCTCCATCTGTGTCTGCTGGCTCCACTTGCCATCATGAGGGAAGATAGAGTAGGTATAGCTATTAGGACCGATATCCATGTTGGCCTGATGGTCGTAGTTCTTACATGAGGGAGTATGCAGCAACGTCAGACGGAGGGTCTTATTGTCGGGCTTGTCCCATCCGTACTTACAATCATTCAGGATGGAAACACCATGGGTGGATGAACTATGGTCGGCCCACTGATGACCGCATACCTCATACTCATCGCTGGAGCGTACACCACGTTGTATGGTTCCTAACGAGATATCATAGGTATCCTTTGTGGTGGTGAAGAAGAAAGGGAAGTTAACCTTGAGCATACGCTCGGGAGTGTGCCAATCCACCTCGTTCACACAGTCTATACGATCAGACAGAGCTGTCATGCGTACATATTGAATAAATGTAGAACCTGCAGTCTGTCTGCAGATACGGAACGACTTGCGCAAGGGACCGTCCTCTACCAACTGGATGTCAGCCTCTCCGCTTACATATTCCGATGGCGTCCGACATACATCAGTATAGCTTATCTCCCATGCCGGCCAGGTATCCTCGTGGTCGTAGATCATCTGCTGACGGATAGCACTGTTAATGAGTGAACGTGAATACTGGTTATCATACACCCTCTGTATATCGCCATTGGCATTGACAGTGACGTTATAGCGTCCGTTGGAAAGTTGTCTGAGAGTTTTATCCGCATGAAGGGCTGATGTCAGTTCGCTCTTCTCACCCAGGCGGACATCATAGACAGCATAGCCCAATGAAGGAACCGTTGCAGCAAAGATGAAGCTCACCTGTCCGGCCTTCTCATCATAACCGGTAATCTGGGAAAGAACCTCCTCGCCATCCGGACCTATAACCCTCATATCATAAGGGCGCTGTGGACAAGCCATACTGCCCTCTACAATATCCGTTCGGTTATGAGAGAGAGGGTTGTAAACCACCATCGGTATGCCTTCTACCTGTGTGTCTAGTACTTGCGACGCAACACCGACCGCATTGGCAAGTTGCTGGCCGAAGGTACGGTTAGCTAAATAGTACTCGTTGTAGGAATATTCATTTGCCTTTAATGTTGAAGTGCCAGTGATACCGTCATGATGCTGTTGCCAGATGGTACGAATCCAGGCATCACGCAAAGTTTCTGTAGGATAGTCTGCCACTCCCAGCCAATAAGAGAGAGAAGAGGCCTTCTCTGCGGCATCAGCCATCAGTTCATTCTTACGGTTCCATTTCTTCAGCAGTCCCCAGCTGGTATAGGACCCTACTCCATGCGTCTTCATGGGCAGTTCACTGTTCCATACCTTGTATTTTGAATTCTTGTACTGATCCAGATATTCAAAAAACTCGTCAGGGGTAGCCAACTTGACCTGTATTTTACCATCGGTCTTGCCAACATTATAGTCGAGCCAATAAGGAGTGTTCTCCCCCTCCTTGTCTGCATTGTCCTGCAAACCACCGCCGCGGTCTCCGCGAGGTCCTACATATCTGAACTGGGCAGCAATGCCATAATTGGAATAGTTCTCCTGTATCTTCTTCAGCATATCAGCATCCGAAGTCAGGTCCTTGTTAAAGTCCTCGTGCGTGTCGTAAGCCCCAGGTTTATAGACAGCATAAATCTGACTGCCATCCACACCCTGCCAAATACCGAAAGGGGGAAGAGAGTTATAGGCTGACGAGCCCCATCCTAACTTGGCCGTGTGGAATCCCTTTATACCCGCATGCTTGGCCAGCGTAGGGAGGGAATACGAGAATCCGAAACAGTCGGGCAGCATAATGTCATACCCACCACGCACGCCAAACTCACGCTGATAGAACTTGTTAGCATAGAGCATACTATGCAGAATACTCTCTGCCGATGACATCATAACATCTGTTGCATCCAGCGACATGCCGCTCACATGCCATTGTCCACGGGCTATATACTCCTTCATCTTCTCAAACTCCGTGGGATAATACTCCTTCATCCACATGTACTTAATGGCACCCTCATAGTTCAGCATAAAATTAGGGTACTTGTCCATCAAGGCCATATTCTGAGTGAGCGTATTCTTGATGTACTCATTGATGGTAGTTTTTACATCCCAGTTCCACTGGGTATCAAGATGTGTGTTTGAAATAAGAAAAAGCGTCTCCTTGTTGGCCTGACCGTAAACCATGGGACAAACAACAAGGAGAGCCAGTAGTAGTTTTTTCTTCATCTAATAGTTGGTTTTGAATGGATATTATTTCTTTGTTGACTGCAATACCTGCTTTAGCAGTTCAATAGTATGTTCTGTGGGATATAGGTTCCAATAATTATCAGCCTTGTAGGTATCCATTGCCAACCGACGTAAGGCATTGGGATGTTGCACCAGATATTCCAGATCGGCTTTTGTAAACTGGAAGTGAGGATAGGCATAAAGGGACTTTTCTTCCACCGTCGCTCCAGGCTGATAATTAGCACCGGCATACGTCTGTGCCAAATGATAATCGTTAATCTCATAGGGAGCCACATCCACAGGATAAGCATCCACCACATTCTCCCATTGCATCAGTAGTTGATCCAAATCTCTGAGTACCAACACTGTTCTTCCTGCCGGATACTCATCTGTTATACGATCCATCTTCACGGGCAGGATCAGGGTGAACAACGTGTCGTTCAATTGCTCTACCCATGCCATCTGCTTGACGTCGGTTCCCATATATATGCCACAGAAGAGGCGGTCGGACTTCAGCACCAGTCGTTCCCTGCCTGTTAGCGGCGAGGTGCGGCGAGGCTCAAGTGTGACCTTGAACGATTTCTGCCCCAGCATCTTATGCGTAAATGTTCTGTAGCCTGGCGCAAAGAACTGCAGCGAATGCTGTGCATCTCTTACATAGAACGAAAACAATCCGTTCTTGTCTGCCTTAGTATGATTATAAATACGATGGTTGGCATCTACCTCTCTGACTGATACATCAGGGATACGCCCGTTGGGACCGCTAATCTGGCCACTAACATTCTGTCTCTGTGCCAACAATGAAGCTGACAAGAGCAATAGTAGAGAAGTTAATACAGTTTTCATGTTGGTGTTTTTTTAAGTTAATACCCTCGTTGGTTATAATCAGGATACTCAGAGCTCCCCGATTTCTCGGAGAACCCTGAGTATTATAGGAAATCAGAACAAGACTTTCTTGCCGTTTACAATGTAAATACCCTTTTTGAGTGAAGAGTGAAGAGTGAAGAATGAAGAATCCTCTTCCCCCTTGCTCCTTGCCCCTTGCACCTTACGACCAGCAAGGTCGTAGACTTCATTATTTTGAATCTTGAATTTTGAATCTTGAATTTCATCAATTCCCGTCTCTTCACCCTCGGGGAATCCACAAATCAGTTTGTAGTCGCCTCTGTCGTACTGCCATTGCAGGATGGGATAACCATTACCTGCAGCTGGATTCATGTACCAGGGGGCACCCCATGTGGCAGCTATCTGCTGCAGCTCGGCATGTGTTTTGCCCTCCTCTACAGGAACATCATTCACCGTCATGCCTGCCAGTTGATATACATCCGTCAGCACATCGCCGGCAGCTGTTGTTCCGAAGGGTAAAGCCGTCGTGCCGGACACAACTGGGTTCCATGCTATCACATTTCTGTATTCAGAGGCAGGTGTCGTGCTGTTCTGACCTCCTGCTACCACACCACCTGCAACCGGTGAATTGACGGTTCCGGCAGCGTAGCAGTTCTCTATGGTCAGGTCACTCCTGACTCTGCCTACCAATCCGCCAGCGTAGTTGGCAGAACCGCCATTACCTACTATATCCACAGCACTATAACAATTACGGATTGTGATGGGCGAAGAGTTCAGCGTACCGCCAATAGCTCCTACATAACCCTTACCGGTCACCTGACCTGTCACATAACAGTTCTCTACAATAACGGGATACAGATTCTCTTCTGCGTCCTTGAAGCTACTGTGTCCCATGTAACCACAGATGATTCCTGCGCCTGAACCCGTAGATTCTACCTTGGCATTTACGAATCCCACATTACGGATCTCACCACACATGGTTCCGAAGAAGCTGGGATAGTTCTTGGTACCCTCAGGAGTAAGATTATAGATGATGTGTCCCTTACCATCCAGTGTTATCCAGTAACGATAGCTGTTACTAGACGTATTCAACTGCTCCCATACGAAGTCAGCCATATCCACGTCGGCATCCATCTCGAAGTACACCATCTGCTCCTTTACCAGAACGTTGCGCATATTATCCAACTGTTCAGGGCGTGAAATGATGTAAGGATTATCCTTGCTGCCATCGCCCTTCTGATAGGCATATACCATATCATGGGCTACGGTCTTCATACGTGCCAACAAATCCTTCATCTGGGCAGGTGTATAAGAGAGCTTTGCTGATACGTCCTCTGCCTCTGCCAAGGTAGTCTGAGCCTCTGCGCTCAGATAATCTCCTGCAACGGCCTTCTCTATGTCGGACCTTAGCGTAACAATCGCCTCCCCCAAAGCTACATAATCTGCTATACTTGTCTGGATACTGTCTATGGTCTTGCTGGCCTTAACCAGTATGTTATAACGTTCTGTGGCTGTCTCTGCTGCTGCAAAAGACTGCTTGTAACCTTCCATGCTGGCATCAAAGCCCTCATAATGACGCTGGCCTCTAACCTTCATAGTATCAACCATAGCAGCATATGTTGACATCAGGCTTTGCATAGCTTCCTCGTTCTTCTCGCGGAACACAACCTTCAGGTTACCCATATAGAAACGCTCATCGGTAGCTAAGCTGTCAGGGGTACAGGCACCGATGGTAAGTTTGCCATTGGTAACCAGACCGTACACCTTCTGCGTAAATCTGTTGGACAGGAATCTGGTGCTGACAACAGCGTCCGATGTGGGAGCGGTGACTCCAGAAACCGAAGTGTTATTGGCTGGGGTTGAAGCATTATTCAAGTAGAGATTGACACCACCCTTCGTACAGAAGTTCTCCAGCGTCAGCTCATACACACCGTTCTTCAGGCTAGAAACAGTCTGCTGCACATCGAAGCTACCTGCTGTCTTGGCACTACCGAAAGGCATAAAGGCACTACCCTTGCCACTAGCTATAACACAATTCTCACTAGCCTTCAGCGTCCAATGTTTCCAACCGCTTTTCATCAGATCAATATTCTGAAACTTGTACGTTACATTGGCACCGTCACCCGTATAGAAGACGGGAGCCGGGCGCTCATCGCTACTGGGGTATCCATCGTTAATGCTAGGCCAACCATCCGCACTCCAGGTAATCTTGTCCAATAGCATCAGACGGCCGTTGAAATTATTGTTCCTGTCATAGGAATGATACAGCAACCAATCGTCACCGTTATCGTCCGTGATAATCTCGGAGTTGTGACCAGGTCCTTTCCAACGTCCCGTAGAGCCCTCGTTACCCTTAAGGATAGTGGTGTAATTATTATCTACCATACTACCACCCTGCTTATTGACATAGGGGCCTAACAGCTTGGTGGAACGACCCACTACAGTACGGTAGGTACTGTTCTCACCCTCGCAGCAACTACCTACCGAGCAGAACAGATAATAATACTGACCACGTTTGTAAATCATGGCGCCCTCAAAGGCACCGCCGCCCAACTTGGTCACACCCCTGTGGCGCGTCCAGTTTCCATTAGGCTGTGGGTTATTAATGGGGTTGAAATTCTTGACAGCCAAAGCATCGTCTGTCAGCTCTACAATACAGATGTCATTAAAACTACCCCAGACAAGATACTTCTTATCAAACTCCTCCACATAGCAGGGGTCGATACTGTTCTTCACACCAATCTCGGTGCTACGGAATACCTTTCCTTTATCCGTAAACTTGGTAGGAGTGTCTCCAACAGCCACACCAATACCGGTACGAGTACCATTACCCCAAAGGGCAGAAGCGTAGAAACAGACATACTTACCATCTACGTAACTGACATCAGCAGCCCACAAACTGTAGGAATCCTTCTTGCTGTTACCTTCAGAATCTATATATGTACTATCATTCCAGGTAGGACGTGAGATAACACCGGACACATCTGACCATTTTACCAGGTCCGTACTCTTCTTTGCCTTACAACCAGTTGCATAGGCATAGAATGTACCGTCCGGAGCACGTTGTACCGTAGGGTCAGGGAAATCAGAACCATATACAGGGTTCTTGTACGTTTTCTGTGTCTGTGCGAAGGCGGATACTACAAGACACGCACAGACAAAAGGGGTTAAAATCCTTTTCATTAGCATAGTAATTTGAGCAAATTTATACAATTTTGTGCACAAATATAGGCAAAAAAAGTGAAACACCCCATCCTATCCCCTAAAAATTTTCTTTTCTTAAAAGAAAAGGAAAGACATGGACGTAAATATGGTATGGTTTTTTAGGGGCGAAGGGTTAGGGGCAAGGGGCAGGGGGCAAGAGAATAGTTCTACACTTGTAATTCAAAATTCAAAAAGCAAAATTCAAAATTACGCTAACCGCTAAGGCTGCGATTAAGCGAGAGAAGAACGATGCTTGCATCAGTTCTTCCGAGCGTGAGCAGGCTCGAACGAAGTTCAACCCCTAACCGCTAACCGCTAACTTTTCTCCCTCTCCTTTGGGGAGGGACGGGGTGGGGCTGCTAACCGCTAACCTCTTGCCCCTAACCTCTTGCCCCTTGCCCCTAAAAGATACAGCATACAAAAGACCGCAGGAGAAACTCCCACGGCCTTATGAAATGATTAATACTGAATGAAATTACTTTACCGCAATCTTCTTGCCATTCACAATGTAAACACCCTTTTTGAGTGAAGAGTGAAGAGTGAAGAGTGAAGAATCTTTGAATTTTGAATTTTGAATTTTTGAATTTGAATTCACCTTCCGACCTGCTAGGTCATACACAGCGGCAGCCAATTCTTCATTCTTCATTCTTAACTCTTCATTTAAAGAGGTTTCTCCCTCCTTGAAATAGAAAGCCTTGACACCACTGGTGCTTTCCAGATAAGCCTTGCCAGCTTGGATGGTACCGCCATCTGCCAGATAGAAGCCTATCTTTTCGCCTTCGGGATTAGCCAGCACATACTTGCCGGTAGCATCCATATCCTCTGTGGCACCCTTCAGGTCGTTACGCTCAGCCTTTACGGCACCTGTTGTTGGAACAAAGCTGTAGTAGCCTGCTGCACCCTTCAGAACAACGGGCTCTGCTGCAGCAATCTTACCGTCTGTGGATTTCAACTCCAGGATCCCCTCATCAACTACAACGCCGATAAATGCAGCCACGCCCTCGGGAACGGCAACATCTGTATCCTCAACATACATTGTAGCGTAGCCAGATTCTGTAATCTGATTAACAATACCCTTGGTATCATCCGGTACAGGATAGTTGTCTGTACCTATGTCCTGACGGAAAGCAGCTCCCAGATTATATGCCACCTCACCACTTGCCAGCTGACTGTCAGAAACCTTTGTAACCTCCTGAACAGGCAGTGTGACAGTACTTGCAGAGCCATTCACATTATCGCCCTGATAGTAGCTGTTGGCAATAGAACAGGTGGTATTCTTGACAGCTCCGTGGAACTGGCCGGTTATCTTGGATTGAACAGAGCCGATAGACAGGCAGTTCTTTGCTGTCACCTTAGGACCGGCACCAATGTAACCTACCATACCACCGAAGGTACAACCGCCAGGAGCTGTTGCCGAATTCTTCAGTTCGCCATCAAACAGACAGTCGGTAATATTGAGGACTGTGGAGGTAGCATTCTGGGTATAACCAACTATACCGCCATAGTTGCCATTACCCTGGTTATCGTTACTATCCATAGTTCCCGAATAGGTACAACGGTCAACGTTTACCGTACTTACATCGTTGGCATGTCCCAGGATACCACCCACACGGGCACCTACCCTTGTGTTAGTGATGTTCACATAACTTCTGACGTTGCGGATAGTAGGGTTATCATCGCGTGCAAAACCGGCTACAGAGCCAAGAGGACTATAATCACTATTGGTGATAGAGCCGGTGATACTGAAATTCTCTACGAGAGCATCTGAAGACAGTACTCCAAAGAGACCCGAGAAGTTCTGGGTTGTAGTATAGGTAAGGTTCTTGATGACATGTCCCTGACCATCAAAATGACCCTTAAAGGCAATCTGATTAGTTCCCCAGAGTCCTATAGGAGCAGACCATGTCACACCTGTCATATCTATGTCGTTAACCAGAATAGCCTCTGCAGAAACATCACCGGCATTTACCTGGTTTGCGAATGTCAGCAGATCATTTGCATTGCTGATCCTGGTAACGGATGCCATTGTGAACTTCTTGACCTCATCGTTATAGAGATTGGCAGCAGCCTTCTCCGTGAGTGCGCCATTGTAGATACGGGCAAAGACAAAGCTACATGCCGAGGAGTTCTCTGCCTTGGAGTCACAGGCACCTGAGGTGGCATCACCACCCAGACAGATCCACATGCCCTGATGTCCCTTGATGGTTCCGCACTGGGGCAGAGGCATATCTGTTGCGGCACGGGTACCTGTACGTACAAGCTGTCCGTTTACAAAGTATCGGATAACATGGCTTACCCTATCCATTGTCACTACCAGATGATAGAACCTACCGGGAATCAGGATACGATTGCCCTTGAAATTCTTGACGCTGCTCTTCACACCGCTCTTGTGGGTATAAGAGAAGGTACTTGCATAATCCGAGTTATAGAAGGCCCATCCGCCATCCTGCTCGTTACCCATGATGCAGGTCTTGGTGACATTGCCGTCCTGATCCTCCAGGGCATCCATGCGTACCAGCATCTCCCAGGTTACGCTGTTATTGAAGGCATCAGCTAGCGGTGTATTCTCATCGTAAGTAGCATAGAAGTAGTCAGAGGCCAATGCCTTTGTGCTTCCCAGATAGACCTTGTTCTCTGCATCAAAGACTGTAGTGGCAGTACCCTGCTTGCCTACCTTGGCATCGCATGTACCCTTGTTGACAATACCGTCCTGTGTAAAGCTGATATCCAGCAGGCGCTCTGCCTCTTCCACCTCGTTGGAGCGCTTCAGGTCTGCCCTGATAATACCCTGTTCAATCAGAGCCTTGGTGATATGTTCTGCCATCAGAGTGAAACCGTCTGCTGTGGGATGGAGATTACCGGAAATCATATACTTGCTCCAGTTGCTGCTGAAAGGAATGGTTGAGCAGTCGATGAAGTACTGTCCGAACTGCTCGGCAATATGCTTGATACTGGCGTTACCGTCGTTCTGCGACCATCCAGCGGCATTTACCTGAGTGGCAGATTCTCCACGAGGCAGGATACTCAGACATACCACGCGGGTCTTGGGGTAGCGGGTAGTAATCTTGTGCAGAAGCAGGGAGTAAGCACCACGGAAGGAGAGAGAATCCTTGTACTCCCCTGTTGTGCAGTATTCGCCCAGAGGTATATTGGAACTGTGTGCCCAGTCGTTGGTACCACCCAATACAAAGATGAAGTCGGGATTGCCGGCACGACCCAGCGCCTTTACACGGGCATCGCTACAGAAGGGAGCAATACCATTGAGTGTACTGCTGTCAAATGCCACGCGTGAACCGCTCCATGCAGCATTGGCCAGGAAGGAAAGTCCTGACATACGGCTGAGCTGCATCCACCACTGGTCGCCAACCTGAAGATTGTTGTTCTTCTCACGGTCGGCAGTATAATAGATGGCATAGCCGGAAGGAATGTAGTCGTAGTAGGTAGAGATGGAGTTACCTATCACAGCAAAGGTGGGTTTGTCTGAAGTCTGGGCAATAGGTTTAATGCCGTCTTCTATTCCATCCAAACCAAAGGTCAACGTATTGACACTTACACCGTCAGGAGCCACAAAGTAGCCTTGGAATGCCTTCAGGGGTACAATGCCCGTTGCACGGGCTGTCTTGTTGTCACTGACGACAAAACTGCCGGACGGTGCATAGTCGGCAGAGAAGAGTCCGACATAGACGAGGTCTCCTATCTTCATTGCAGGCCAGGCACGCTTGATGGTCTTGCTGCCCAGGCTGATGGTGTTGACATCGTTCTGCACCTTCACCATGTAGAGCTTGCCTGCCTGAATGCTTGAGGCAGTAGAGAAAGTGATGGTGTAGTTGCCGTCATCTTCAGAGACACTCACCGGCTCCTTGACCTCGGCGCCGACACCTAACTGCGAAGTAATCTCATCGGCCGTCATGTCAAAGGGAACACAGAAGGTCTCCCAGTTACCGCCCTTCAGGGGCTTTGTCAGCGTAACACCCGTAACATCAAATTTGTTATTTGTCCCGAAATCGTTATTGTCGTTAAGAGAGAGGACTGCAGGTACATTCTGATAAGTGCCGTTCAGAATTACAATATCATTGCCCTTGCCTAATTTGGGCATCGCATCTGTGCCTATTGTCTGACGATAGGAAAAACCCAGCTTGTAAGTCACCTCACCGCTTGCCAACTGCTCGTCGGCAGCCAGGGTAGTATTGGCGGAAGCCATCTCGCCTGTTGCCAGTTCGCCGCCACCGATGCCCTTCGCATCACCCTTGTAGAAGTTGTTGCTATAGATGCCGATGTTACGCAGGAAGCTTACCAGGGAGCCCACTCTTGCAGAAACCGTATTCTCGATATTTCCATAGGAGAAGCAGTTCTGCATAGCGGCGTTGCCATTATTCACATAACCTAGGATTCCGCCGAAATACCCTGTACCCGTACCGGTAACAGTACCGGAGAAGATGCAATTGGAGATATAGCCCTGATTAGTGTAGCCCGTTATACCTGCCACGCCATTGCTGGAGGAATAGCCGTTCAGGGTTCCCGCAAACTCGCAACGGTCTATGGTTGCATCACGCAGGGAACCCACGATGCCGCCTACATGGGTGGATATCTTGGCATCGATGGTCATGGTGCTCTTGATGTCCTGAATCATCGAACCGAATTCGAGCCATCCTATCAGGCCACAGCCCAGATCACTGGTTTTCCCCTCATTATTATCAAAGAGTATTGTTCCGTCGATAGTGAAGTCCTTTATGATGGAACCTCTGACAGTACCGAACACACCATAGCCGTAGCCGGCAACGAACTCACCGCCGACGGTCAGCGAGTAATTCGAAATCTTATGACCCTGTCCGTCGAAGACACCCGTGAAGGGATTGGCAGGACTGTTACCTATGACTTCCATCTCTACGCCCTTCATGTCGATGTCGGCAGTCAGCTTGGCATAGACAGAGCCGCCAACCTGATTAACGTAGGCTGCAATCCACTTCAGCATATTGGCATTCCCTATCTCGAAGTAGCCGTCAACGGCAGCATATGCATCAGACACAACCTTACCGCAGACAGAGCAGAACCCGTCAACGGACACATGCTTGTCCACAACCATGCCCGAATTCTCGTTGGAATAGGCAACAGCATCCTCGTATGGTTTGCCATCGCAATGCATACGACCGTTCATATAAACAACGTCTGTACCATTAAGGGTAGGACGCTTGTCGGTATCCAGCTTCTGGAACCAGTTGACGGTCTCTGCCTGTCCCCCATTCAGGGCAAAGCAGATTTCTCCGCTTGCCAGCTGACTGTCAGTAACCTTTGTGGCACCGTTCAATGTCACTGTGCTTGCAGAACCGTTCACAACATCGCCCTGATAGTAGCTGTTGATAATGGCGCTGCTTGCAGAACCCACGGCACCCCAGAACTGTCCATAGACCTTGGATTGTACGGTACCAATGGAAAGGCAGTTCTTGATGGTTATGATTGCCGAATTGCTGTAACCCACCATACCGCCAAGGGTACATTTGCCGGGAGTAGAGGCAGTATTTATGACCTTACCGTCAAACAGGCAATCGGTGATATTACAGACAGAAGAGGTGGAATTGTTGCCGATACCTACCATGCCACCATAGTTTCCAGCATCAGCATTATCCACAACACTCAACGTACCCGAGTAGGTACAGCGCTCTATGTTGGTGGTACCATTATAGGCATTACCCACAATACCGCCAATACGCACGCCTGCTTTTGTGTTATTGAAATTCAGATAACTGTGCACATTACGGATGGTAGGGTTGGTATCGCGGGCAAAACCCACAGTACCAAACTCGTTATAGCTGGCATTGGTAACGGTACCCGTAACGGTGAGATTCTCAATAAGGGCACCCGTGGACACTACACCAAAGAGACCGTGATAGTTCTGCTTGGTAGTGTAAACAAGATTGCTGATGGTCTTGCCATTGCCATCAAAGTGCCCCTTGTACATTACATTGGCACTATTAACCTTTGGCGTCCAGCACCCGATAGGTTTGGGCCATTCCTGTCCTGTCATGTCAATGTCAGTAGTCAGTACGGCATCAAGGGTCACTTCTCCTGCATTCACCCTGCTGGCAAAAGATATCAAATCAGCAGGAGTGGAGATAGACACTACCTCTCCGAAACCGGAAAGTGCAAAGCTTAACAACGTAAGCAACGTGTAAAATCTGTTTCTCATAAATTATTTTTTGGTTGTTATAATCTAAGGTTCGTTAAGGCTTTTTGCACGCATCGCGCGCACAAACCATAATATTTCGGGGCTAAGTTATGGACTTTTTTACAATCAGCCCCACCCTATCCGTTAAAGTGTGTTAAATGGGTTAGAGGTTAGGGGCAAGAGGTTAGGGGTTAGAGGTTAGAGATTAGGGGTTAGAGGTTAGCGTAATTTTGAATTTTTGAATCTTGAATTTTGAATCTTGAACTAAAACCCCTATCTTTGCCATCACGTTTGACACATAATCACTATGAAAAGAAACATTATCCTACTGCTGGCACTCTGTCTGGCAGGCTATTCGGTAAAAGCACAACGGGCTGAGGTGCAACTCAGCGATCCGGAATCCTTCTCAATGATTGTCTTTGGCGACGCACAGAGCTATACGCGATTCGACCAGAACCAACCCGTCCTGGAACTCTGTACGGCATGGATGGCAGGCAATGCCCAGAAGCTGAACCTGCAGGCCGTACTCTTTACAGGCGATGTAATCCAGACCAATGATAACCTGGTGGTGAAAGGACGCAGCAACCATAACCAGACAAGCCGTCAGCAATGGCAATGGGCAAGTCACTGTCTGGAGCGACTGGACAACAAGGTGCCCTATATCATTGCCGGAGGCAACCACGAATACGGCTTTACCCGTGGCGACGAGGACTTTACGCACTACCCCGAATACTATACGCCCGAGCGTAACAGCAAAACCAAGGAGCATCTGGTGGCTACCTTTCCCAACCGTATGGGGCAGGCATCCCTGGAGAATGCCGCATGGGAGTTCAGTACACCGCACTGGGGCAAGCTGCTGATTATAGGAACAGAATGGGCGCCCCGCGACACCGTTCTGGCATGGGCACGGGAGCTATGCGAAAGCGACAGATACAAGAATCATACGGTAATCTTCCTGACCCACTCGCTACTGAAGGAGAAGAAAGGAGGAGGTACGCCCCGTCTTACTAACAACAGCGGCTACAAGGTTTCCAATCCCAACTGGGGACAACAGGTCTGGGACAAGCTGCTCTACCCCTGCAAGAATATCCGCCTGGCTATCTGCGGCCATACCGGTCATCCTGCTGCCGACGACGGGAAGGAGCCTGGCAGCGACTACGACTTCCTGAGCAATATGGCCTACCGTTGCGACAAGAATGCCTCCGGCCTTTCTGTTCACCAGATGATGTTCAATGTACAGTATCTTTCCGGCGGAGCCGGTGGCTGCGGAGGCGACGGATGGCTGCGCCTGCTGGAGTTCATGCCCGATGGCAAGACCATAAAGGCCGGCACCTACAGCGTCCTGCTTGGTTGCTCGCCCGTAACAAAGCACCTGGCCAACAGGACAGACGAATGCTGCAAGTTCGAGATGGTTGTAGAAGCCGGCCAGAGGTAACAGATTGCCCCTCCCCGAGGCTGCACGTGTTACCTCCTAGGTATTGCACGTGTAGACTCCCGAGGCTGCAAATTCTAGACCTTAGCACAGTAATATGCCGTTTCTCTCCCAGCAACACGGCCTTTCTCTGTGAGAGAAACAACGTGTTACTGCAAGCGACACGAACTCATAGGGGAGTAAAAAAGTTGCAATTAAATGTGGTAAGTATATTTCAGTGAAGCAACAGGTCAAATATTTTGTGTAACTCGGCATTATTTTATATCTTTGCGCCACAGATGGAAAATAAAGAGAACAACACACACATTTTAAGCGATTTTGTTAAGGTTATTGAGTCAAAGGACGTCGCAGTCTTTGACATAACGCGCATGCCGCTATATAATGAGCCCATAACGGCTCCGTATGTCATCATTGCCCTGAATCACAGCGGATGGATACGCTCTGAATTTGACTTCGAAGAAAAGATATGCGGTGCACATGACTTTACCCTCATGAGCCCCGGCCACGTGATGCATGCCCTGGAAACGAGCGAGGATTACAGGGCAACCCTGCTATTCATGACCCGCCGCTTCTATAATATACTGGGAGAGATGCATCCCAATAGCTATAAGTATGTACACTATTACCAGAACACCTTCCATCTGACCGACAAGCAATACGAGAGCATAAAAACATGCATGCAGCAGATTAAGTTTCTGAGCGACATAGACCACCCTTACCGCACCCAGCTTCTGACCTCCCAGATGGACATTATGGCTCACCTGACAGAGGTCTATTGTACCGAGAATGGGATCGTACTTGATGAGAGATCCGGTGTGGAGCAAATGATATTACAATTCCACAATCTGATTGCACAGAATTATACCAAGCACCGTGAAGTGAAGTTCTATGCCGAGAAACTCTGCCTCTCTCCCAAATACTTTGGCACAGTTGTTCAGAAGGCATTGGGGTACAGCGCCGGCGAGTTGATATCACGTTTTGTAATGGTTCAAGCCCGACACCTGCTGCACAATCACCACAAGTACTCTATCCAACAGATAAGTGACAAATTAGGATTCCCTGACCAGACAGCCTTTGCCCGCTACTTCAAGAAACATGCGGGCGTGACTCCCTTGGAATATAGGGAGGGGAAGATGTAATTCAACTTTCGCACTAAATTGCGAAAGTTGGGGGCAAGGGGCAAGTGGTTAGGGGCAAGAGGATAGTTCTACACTTGTAATTCAGAATTCAAAATTATAAATTCAAAATTCAAAAATTTCGCTAACCCCTAACCGCAAAACATATCTCATGCCCCTTGCTCCTTGCCCCTTGCCCCATAATTTCGCTAACCCCTAACCGCTAACCCAGAGAGGGGGTTAAATCTAATATCCTGTATATTATTGTAAATGCTGATGATGCCGAGGGTCATGAGCAGGGAGAGGGCGGTGCTGACGATAATGCGGGAGTTCTCTGCCAGCCACAGGAAGAAACCTGTCTGAATATGGAAGGTGAAGAGGGGCACATCGGCAGGGGTGGAGAGCAGGAAACCTACTGTAGCAGCACCGCTGATAACGCCCACAACAAGGGCAGCAACCATTGCCATCTTGTACCTGCGGATGGTCTGCTCCTGATACTGACGGATATACTCCACTGCATCTAAACGCTTTGTAAGCTTTGCCATAAACTCAGCTCCATCAGTAAACTGCGGCTTTTGAGCCTGAAAAAGCTCCTCTAATGTTTTATCACTATTCATAATGTTCAATGCTCAATGTTGACCTAAGTTTATCCCGTCCTCGTGAGAGTTGCTTCTTGACGGCATCTTCAGAGGTGTCAGTAATCTGTGCTATCTCCTTGATGCTGTAGCCAGTCAGGTAATACAGGGTGATGGCGGAACGCTCCTTGGGAGGAAGGGTGGAAAGGGCAAGATAGAGGTCCTCGTACGACCCCTCTCCATCTCCCCCGAGGGGGAGTGACTTTATTCTATCATCATCGATATTCTCTGTATAATGCTGGCTGGCACGGTGGTTCAGGAAGGTGTTGTGGGC